>UEXM01000675.1_pt1 | contig 34294 bp, 44 predicted proteins | sample 1796661 | NCBI WGS metagenome assembly UEXM01 (sample SAMEA4772469, study PRJEB27181) | metagenome
AAGAATTATGATGCCGCAAAATGGGCGGCGAAGGCCATGGTCGAGGACGGCGTACCTATTTGGAGTGATTACGACGGGGACATGCCAACGACGGACCCAGAGTTTTCATTCAACGATGACCCCGTAGAAGTTAACGAAGTATGATAGATGCCAGGGGGATTTCCCCCCTGGTTCTTTTGTCATCGGGGGAAACTCCCCCAAGAATGGGGCCGCAGAGCCGCAGACCTAGGTCAAAGGCCGCAGAGCCGCAGAGCCGCAGAGCGCGGACCAACCACATCAAGATTTATATTAGAGAGGCGAGGCCGCAGAGCCGCAGACCTCCGCATAATGATCAAGCAAGCGGGGCCGCAGAGCCTCGAACAAAGCCGCAGGGTTCTCGAACCGCGAACCTTGGGCCTCGGACAGCCCACCAGACAACAGGTTAGGGCCCTCGGACCCCTCAAACAGAACTAGGGTGCGTGTAGAGAGGGCCTTTACCAAGAAGAAACTTAGACCACCTCGGTTTGAATAGGCCATATGCCACGCAACCTGATGAGGTGAGACTTTTACGGCGTTTCCTTTAGCTACCTTCAACTCTATCCAAACGGGTAGGCCATCACAAAGCAGATGTACGTCTGGTACACCACCTCCATGCTTGTTCTCAATCCTTGTTGCCAGTGTCTTTTTTGGCAGAGCGTTTCTTAGTGTGTTCCAAAAGTTCGCCTCTGGTCCCCTGCTCATTAGTCACATCCTTGTAGTCTGCATCGATCACAAATGCTTGAGGGTATTGTTTCTGTAGCAGTGCCAAACGGGAGGTGATCTCATCCCTTGAAAGCTGGTCCAAGGTGTTGATGTTCTCTCGCCTGTCGATAGTCAGACCGCCCAACGCGGAGCGGATTTTTTCTGCATTGATAGCGGCAGAGAATTGCCCTGCCTCTTCGGCACCTTGCGACAGTTGATGCAGCCTTTCCAGTTGACCGATAGTTGTGACCGCATAGCGGCGTTCTCTTTCAGCCCGTAGTTCAGTCACATATTCCAAGACATGTGGGTAGTCCCTGCCATTCAAAAGAATGGACGCCTGCTTGGGTGCAATGTCATGAGCATAGCCAGCTTTCCTTGCACACTCCGCATTGGAGTATATCCCCTCAACAATATGACGAGCGAACGTCATCTGTCTGGTGGTCAGTTGTCTATCATGCTCGTCTTCAATTTTCTTTTTTAACGAAGCCATACTGCCCCTCCTATTCCACAACCATACAACAACCAAACCTCGATGCCAAGTTCTACTATAGCTTATATCCTAGGTTGAAGTGTAATCAAAAAAACAAGAAGTTAGCCTTGGGCTGGTTAAAAAGTTCTAAATGATTACGCTTTTTTGTAATCACTAACACCATTTGTAATCACGTTTGTAATCACCTTATTCTTTTGTAAGTCTTTGTTTTCATTATTTAATTATCACTGCTCTCATTACCTGATTACACTGATTACACCTCATTTGTTTTTTCAAAACACTTTCTTCTTTTTTCTGTCAGATTGCTCTATATGTAATCTCAACTCAGGACCATGGACCACGGTCCAATAAAAAAAGTTCTTGCACCCTTGAATTGTATGTGGTCTATACACAAGTGTACTACATTAATTATTTAACAAATGTGAAAAGGATCATCAACTATGCCTACATACAAAATAGATTTTTACTGGAACGGCGAGTTCGTTTCTACCGAGCATCTTACTAAAGAGGAGGCTCGTCAGTATTGGCGTCATGACCATGCTGAAGGTTACCCCCACAGTTTTGAAACATGGATGCATGACATGAATGCTTTGTCAAATTTGCATGAGGGAGCTACGTCATGAAAGTACTTATTGGATGTGAGACATCTGGCACTGTGCGAGATGCATTTTTAGAGCGGGGCCATGATGCATGGTCTTGTGACGTTCTCCCTTCGGACACTCCAACCAACCGTCACATACAAGATGACATTCGTAATGTCATGCAGGACGACTGGGATTTATTAATGGTGGCACATCCACCATGCACGAGGCTTTGCAATTCTGGTGTGCGTTGGCTACACAAAGCACCACCGAACCGGACACTGACTGAGATGTGGGCGGAGCTTGATGAGGGTGCGGAGTTATTCTCTTCTGTTTGGAACGTGCCGCACATCTCTATGGTTGCTGTTGAGAATCCTGTCATGCACAAGCATGCCAAGGAGAGAATTAGGAACTACGTTCCTTTTGCCCAGAGCGTACAGCCTTGGGAGTTTGCCAAGTCGGATGACAGTGGTGACAATGTAAAGAAACGCACATGTTTGTGGCTCAAGAACTTACCTAAATTAAATCGCACTGGATCTTTGGATGGATCGACTGCACGAGACGAGTGCCACAAGTTGGGGCCAAGTGCAGATCGTTGGAAGCTTCGGTCAAAGTTTTACAAGGGCATTGCTGATGCGATGGCTATGCAGTGGGGGGCTTTGGCATGATCTTGCTTCAAGAGTATACGGTCCGAGCGAACCGCGGACGCCCTCGCATTTGGTTGGAGGGCAAGCGGTTAGCGGCGGCGGGGTTTGAACGCGGTGTCCGGTTTGACTTGACCCTTGGGACGAAGCGTTATGGTGGTTTGTTGTTGTATTTGAATGAAGATGGCAGCGGCAAGCGTAAGGTTTCTGGGAAGGGTGATCGCCCGATCGTTGACATCGTAGGGGCTGAGATCCAGCGGTGTGGTTTGCAGAGTGGTGATGACGTTGTGGTTACCTACGACTGCGAAGTCAGTGAGATTTTAATAAGGAGAAAAGAGAATGCCTAATCATTGCTATCAGAGTGTGTACCTTCACGGCCCAACCCATTTGATCCATCACTTGCATGCTGCGTTATCGAAGGATGAGCCTGAGTTTTGTAGCACCATTGCACCCATGCCATTTGAGGTGTGGGCCAAGCAGACGCAGCCGGATCAGGTCATGCCTGATTGGTACGAGTGGAGAGCCAAGAACTGGGGTACGAAGTGGGATGTTTGTGATGCGGAGATCGACGAGGATGGTCTTGAGTATTCAGATGACCGAAAGGAGTCGTGGTTCTCGTTCAGATGTTGGACTGCATGGGGTCCACCTGTTCCTGTGTGGGACAGGTTGCATGCGTTGGGCATCGAGGTCCAAGCGGACTATGAGGATGAGGGTCTGGGTTTCGCGGGTGAGTACGCTCACGGCGTGGACAAGAGTTGGGAACCAGAAGAGGAGGAAGCGTAATGGGACTAGATATGTATTTAACTGGGGACAAGTTTGTTCCTGATTATCAGGACAAATTACCGAGGGCCAAGGTCGATAGTTATCCTGTCGAGAGCCAGCGATTGAAGCTGGGATACTGGCGTAAGCATTGGGCTCTACATAATTACATCGAGGCTAACTACAATAATGGTGAGTCCCTTGGCAAAGTTGAGTTGGGGCCAATAGCTTTGCGTGAGATTGCGGATGCGGTGGAGCAAGGTAAACTGATCGATCCAAACTACTCAGAGGAGATCGATGCGTGGCACAAGGAGCCCGAGAAGATTGCGGAGACTTTGAAGATACTACGCGATGCCGCGGATTGGTTGGACAAGGAAGACAACACTTGGAAGACTGTTGAATACTACGGGAGTTGGTGATGGGACGTATGAAAGAAGAACTCATGCGGATGAAAGAGACGGCGTACATGGACCAGTGTTCCGATTGTGACGGTGAGGGGACTGTGCTGGTTGATGTACCGATGCCTCACAATTTCAACCGTGACATTGGGTACATCGATACCAAGACCGTGACTTGTGAAACGTGCAACGGCGCCAAAGAAGTTGAGCGTCTGTGTTACGAGTGCAGTGAGTGGGTAACTATAAACGTTTCCGAGGATGCTATACTCTGTGATAACTGTATTGATATCAGGGACAATGGAATGGAGGTGGGCTGATGGCTCTTAAAAAATATGAAGTAACAGTCGAGGGCGTGGTCTCTCGTATCCAGGTTGTTGAGGCGGAGAACGTTGTCGAAGCAAGCGAGAAAGCGCGCAAAGCATTCTCTAAAGGTACGGGCGCAGAGTATCATGGCGTTGCGGCGGTGGATATTTACAAACAACCATCGGAACTTGAGTTGGATTTAATGAGACGGGAAGGATTGTAGCAATGATCGATGATCGTGTAGATGTGTACTACATGCTGGACCGGTTGGATGAAGTGATCACGGGCCACAACGACAAGATGATGACATCTCTTGTCGATTTACGAGATGAGTTGGTTTATAATTTAGGTGTCAATCAAAGAATTAAACATGGTATTAAGGAGGATACAAAAAATGTATAAGAGTTTATTAATAGGTTTAGTATGTGCATCGACCTCGGTCCATGCAGAAACATACAAGGTCAACGCCCATGTGGTGGATGTTCGACCAGTGTACAGACAAGTCACATACTCTGACCCAGTTAGTACATGTCACAATGTATCTGTTCCTATGTACGGGAGCAGCGGACCATCCAATCCAATCGATACTTTATTTGGTGCGGTGCTTGGCGGTGCGATTGGCAACCAGTTTGGTAGCGGTGATGGACGAGATGCCATGACTGTATTAGGTGCGATCTTCGGAGCGGATGTTGCACAGAACAGCAATCGTCAGGTGGTTGGGTATCAAAATCAAAGGCAATGTGGCACCAACTACGTTCGCAGAGTTGAGCGTGTCATTGACGGGTACGACACAACGTATTCATGGAATGGTTTGACGGGCGTGGCTCGAACCAAGAAGAAATATAAGCGTGGCACTCATATGCCAGTAAGGATTTCATTCAACTAAGGAGGTTCAATATGACTAATAAATTACTCAACCCTGCCCAACAATCTGAGCTTACGTTTCTTCGCAACCAAGTTGATGGAAGAATGAATGCCTCATTGACACTCTACCCTCATAGCAACACGGCTCAAGATTTAGATCGAGCCCGACGTGAACTCCAAACATTTGTGGAGACGTTGCGCCGTGATGGATACGATATCTGATCAAGCCTACCAGCTTCGTGTCATCGCATTAGGCATGAGACGAGGCGCTCCACCCGAGCAAGCTGGCGCCGAGATACTAGAGTCGGTGGCGGATTACGTCGATTGGTTACACAAAGAATTATGGATAGAAAATGAAAGACTTCAAGACGAGCTTACAAAATATGGAATCCTTGGCAAAGAAGGAGAACAAACAGATGATGAAAATTTGCCGGCCGACTTCGGCGGTACTCTCTCCAGAAAGGATCATGACCGAGGAGATGCAGAAGTTTTATCTCTTGGTGCTAATGAAAGAGCGGCCTCTTTGGACAGTGCCCATGCTTCAACGCAAACTAAGAGTGAAGCAGTGTATGATACTAACCTGGCTAACCGAATTAAAAAAACAACGTAAAGTAAAGAAGGAGAATGGCGAATGGAAATTGCAAGAGAAAGAAACATGAAAGAGTTTGACACTACAAAGATGCCGGCGGTGGTCGAGACGAACACCTTCTCTGGCAGTGCATTTGCAGTGAACTCTCAGGGCGAACAGATCTTTATCAACTCTCGGATCATGGAACGCATGGAACTAAAGACGGGGGATCAAGTTACAGCCTATGTGCTGCCTAACTACTCGGACAAGCGGGACATCATACCTTGGCGCGCTATGCGGGTGGACACAGCCCATAGTGACATTGCAGAACCACGGGATGAGTTGTCTGAAACAGACAGAGAGATCATGCGTATACTGTGGGACAAGGAAGAGATCGGCAGACTGTGGACTGTCAAGGAGATAGCCGAGAAAGTAAATGCCGAGGCTGTCACAACTTTAGATACTGCATCTTCATTCGATTGCCACCGATCGTGTATCAGGTTGCATGAGCGAGGGTTCGTTTGCCGAGTTGATTTTAGTAGCGATCCTAAACCAATCCGGTCCACGATTCTGTGGACAGCAGACATCAGGGATTTTGAGGACTGACTTGCGCTTTGGTTATATATCTTGTAGAAGTAATCAACACGCTACCTACAAGGAGACCATCATGGCGAAGAGTAAAGTAAAAGGGGGGATAGAACTGATCCAGGTTAAGGGATCGGAGCCCCCGAAGTTTAGAAATGTGGCTGTATTAATCGAGGACCATGCTAAGTTGCACACTCTGGCAACGGACGAGCAACGCTCGATGGCACGACAGCTATCTGTCTTGATACGAAAAGCCTATGCAGAAATGGAAACACCTAATGGATAAATATAAGTACACTGGATTCTACATACTTTCTGTAGTTCTAGTAAACATAGGGTTTGTTTACATCCCAATGATCTCTTTGTTCGGAGAAATGTTTCCTCCTATGACTCTTGTAGTCGGAGCTATATTTATTTTAAGGGACTACGCACAAAGAGAAATCGGTCATAAAATTTTAGGCGCGATGTTGATTGGTGCTGTCCTAAGTTATTTTATGGCAGATCCTTACATTGCTGTGGCAAGTTTGGTTGCGTTTATAATATCAGAGGTTGTTGATTGGTCTGTATATACCTTCACTAAAAAACCTTTAGCTCAACGCATCTTAATATCCTCGGCAATAAGCACTCCGATAGATAGCTTGATATTTCTACAAATGATTGGAAGTTTTACAACCACCGGTTTTTTAGTGATGACTATAGCTAAAATGTTAGCTGCATTATTAGTATGGTGGAAGGTTAAAGAGTATTAATGATTCACTATCATGGGACTCCTATAACTCCTATTGCAGAATTGCTGACCCTAGCGGGTCGGCATTTTTGTGTGAGCCATATGAGACCAGACGACGTTAAAAGATGCCATTCAATTGGTCAGTCTGTTATGTTAGACAATGGAGCGTTCAGTAAATGGAAACGAGGCGCTCAAACAAACTGGGAAAAATACTATGTGTGGTCGGATGAATGGTTAGATTATCCAACAACGTGGGCTGTCATACCAGATGTCATAGATGCTGGAACTCAAGAACAAGATGCGTTGATAAGAGAATGGCCCCATGGAAACAAAGGGGCTCCTGTCTGGCACATGGATGAACCAATCCACAGGCTGTTATCTTTATGTGAGACATGGGATCGAGTGTGTGTGGGGTCAACCGCTGAGTATGCTCGAGTGTTGTCTAGTCCTTGGTGCTTTAGAATGGATGAGGCTTTCAATCAAATCTCTTGCACGTTTAAAAGAATCCCCAACCTGCATATGTTAAGGGGAATGCAATTGTCAGGCAAGCATTGGCCCTTCTCTAGTGTTGACAGTACAGATGTAGCTCAGAACCATCATTTAAAACACAACACTGCCTTGGCTATGGCAACCCGTTGGGACTCAGCCCAATGCCCAGCTCGTTGGGAGTCTAGGGCAGAACAATTAATAATGCTTTGAACAAGTAAAAACATCTGGTATATAAAGACAAGACACTCCCTGACTCTGCTCTACCTGGCCCCCTATTAGGGGGTCTTTTTTTCTTGCTTTTACAAATAATCTTAGTAGTATTTATGTGCGAGGTGGGGATCTCGCGGCCTCTTACTTGAGGGTTTTATTTTGAATTGGACACAAGACGGGGCAGGTTATCTTGCCCCGTCTTACTTTTGATTACAACTCTTCAAAGAACTCTGGTGTTAGTTCTTCTCGGTTAACTGCCGGTGTCATCAAACTAATTTGCCTGCGTGTCCGGAAGAAACCTGTGTGTTCTGGAAACTCTTCCATAAACATACGAGCATAGAACGCTGAGTAATTATTGTTGATCTTAAACCCAGTGTCTCTATTGTAGTTGATGTCCTTTTCCCAGCGCACCCTCATCAGCACACCATCGATCGAGTAGTTTTCATATCCACGTTTAATTAAATCAAACGTGAACTGGGTCAACCAACCGTAGACCTCCGGATGTTCATTGTGAAACTCGGAGAACTTTGCTTTCATTTGATCGTGTCGAGATTCGAAGTTATCGTTTAGGTTCATTTGACTTTCCAATCTTACCTTTGCGTAATCTTTCGGGCTCTTTGCTGTAGCCTCTAATCTGAGTTACGTTATTGCGTTTCATGGACTTGAGTATCATTGCTGATATGTCTTCATCCAATCCGGTCTGTTGAGATAGAATCTTAGAACCAGTGTCCAAGTTTCTCAGTCCACGTTTGTAATCTACCATGGTTTCTATTGCGGCATCGTGTTCTACTTTGCCGGCTTTAGTGTCAGCCATTCTCTTGCTTCCTCTCCTAAAACTTTTGCACCGATATCAATCTTAGATCGAAGGGACTTAACAATACGTTCATCAAGTGTACCCTCGCTGATCAGATCGACATAAGTGACAGGGTTTTTTTGACCGATTCGGTGCGCCCTGTCTTCACTTTGGATACGAGTCTCCAAGTTAAAGTCATTGGCATAGTATACCACAAGGTTAGCCTCGGTCAAAGTCAGGCCGTACCCTGCGGTAGCTGGATTACCCACAAAGAATTTGAGTGGATGATTAGGGTCTTGGAAGTTAGTAACGATTGCTTGCCGTTCATCACCTTTGGTGTCCCCGAAGTAAGAAGCAGCGGACCCAGATCCGAGAGTTCTGTTGAGTGTAGCGGTGATCTCTTTGATGTCATGCCGGAACCGTGACCAGATGATCGCCTTACCATCATGCTCTTCCAAAATTTCTAGCAGTGCATCCATTCTCCGAGTTGGAAACGTCATCATCGTTCCATCGTCAGACATCAGATGCCCTGACATAATCTGTTGCAGTCTTAGAAGCTGGGTAATTACGGCCGGCGCCGTGACCAACTCTCCATTGTCGAGCATCAACAGTGCTTGTCGCTGGATGTCATCGTACATCTTTGCTTGTTCTGTTGTCAGCGTAACGTGTCGAACTGTGTATGTTTTGTCTGGCAGATCCAAACAATCCTTCTTCAGTACTCGATAGCTAAACTGATCTATCTTCTCGGTTAACTCATCGAGGTTCTTGTAACCCAGCACTTGTTGAAAGGCGTGGGCTCCCATGTTTCTGCGTTGCAGCACAGCATACCGACCTTGGAATGCGTAGAACGAATCATATCCTAGTAACCCAGGTCCGAGGAACTCTGCTTGTGCATATATATCCATGGGTGATTTGGTTATTGGTGATCCGGTCAACAATCTTTTGTACTTAAACCCTTCAGCAATTTTAATCAGGGCCTTTGTGCGCTTGGCTTTACTATTTTTAATTGTAGTGGACTCATCGATCGCAATCATACCGTGTTGACCTAGGTGTTTCGCCAACCACTTGCCTGCTGCTTGTCCCTTGGTTGTGGAAAACGCCTCAACATTCATGACAAAGATAGTCAGACCGGAGAAAGGTTCCTTGACTGACTGGACTTCAGCCTGTTGTTTTTTATTTCCAACAGACACCCATCGAATCACACGGTGCGGCACGTCATCAGACATGTGTTGAGGGATTTCTTTGGCTATCCAGTTCCTATACACACCCTTTGGTGCGATGATCAGGGCGAAGTTGACCTCCCCTTTTGTAAACAACTGACCGAGGTTATCGATCAGCACTTTAGATTTACCAGTTCCCATCTCCATAAAGAAGCCGAAGGACAATCTATCTCCAACAGCGTCTAAGGAAGTCTTTTGATGGTCATATGGTACTGTTTTAAATTTATAGTTGACAGTCATCTGTTTCCTCCTGTATCGTAGTTCTTACACACCATTAGTTGTGTGTCAACCACAACTCTGAAGAGGGATTACTTATGACAGATATATTTGAAGACATGTTTGACGAAAGCCACGCCTTGGCGGATGTCAATGAACAAACAGGGAAGCAACTCAGCACCCTTGTAAGACAATTAAGACAAGTAGAAAGTCAGATGGAGGATGCTGAACAGCATTTGAAGTCTCTCAAAGCAGAGAAGCATAGGCTCTCTGTTGAGAACATCCCATCGTTAATGGATGAGATGGGCATGGAGCGTATTGATGTAGACGGACTGACTGTTGAGCGTAAGCTGATGGTACATGCATCTATCCCAGCGGCCAATAAAGAACAGGCGTTCGGTTGGCTACGGGAAAACAACCTCGATGACATCATTAAGAATGACATCACTTGTTCCTTTGGTAAGGGACAGGACAATCTAGCAGGCGATGTCGTTGGTATCCTGCGAGAGAAAGGTTTTGATCCTGCGACCAAGACCCACGTCCATCCAAGTACACTCAAGGCGTTCATCAAGGAACGTATCACCGCAGGAAAACCAGTAGACCTCGACATGTTCGGGGCATTCGTAGCCAACGCAGCACATATCCGGAGGAAAACATAATGGGTAACGCAGTCGCAAATAAAAAAAATGCAGAGTTAAGCACAGACTTTATGGATGATATCTTTGCAGATGGTGATGAGGGTACAACCTTTGCCGCCGATGAAATGATCATACCGTTTATTCGGTTGGCACAAGCTATGTCTCCGGAACTAAAGAAGAAGGAAGCAAAGTACATCGAGGGGTTGGATGAAGGTGATATCTTTAACAACCTTACCAATGAGGTGTATCCTGGCGACGATGGCATCAAGGTTATTCCTTGTTACGTTGTCACTAAATATACTGAGTGGCTTCCTGATCGTGGTGGGTTTGTGCAGGACTTAGATCCAAGTGACCCTGCTATCGCCCAACGCAGAAGGGAAGGTAACACTGAGATCCTTCCCAACGGAAACCATCTTCAGATTGCTGACTGTTACTTCTGCCTGTTGGTTACTGAAGATGAAGACTACATGCCTGTTGTTATTGACATGAAGGTTTCACAGATGAAAGTTTCAAAGCGATGGAAGTCTATGATCGCTATGAACAAAGCAAAGAATCCTAAGACAGGACAGATGCAGGTGTTGTCATTGTTCAGCACAATGTGGAAGGTAGTCTCTGTTCAAGATTCGAACAAGGCTGGTCAGCCTTACGCTAACTATGCCGTATCTAAAGTAGGTCCGGTAGCAAACCCAGTGCTACGGAATGAAGCTAAGAAGTTTCGTTCGAGTGTAGAGACTGGCGAGGCAAGAGCTATGACCGAGGAGACTTCTTCGGAGAACAGCGATGCCCTCAAGGAAGATGAAATACCGTTTTAATTAAAGCGGGGGGTAGTTCTTGTAGAAAAGAACTACCCCTTTTTATTTTTCCAAGGGGCAAATAATGTCAGATGCAAAAAAATTATTAGAAACGTTTGAGGGATCGAGCGCGGCTCACGGGACAACTGTTGTTGGTCGTGTTGGAAGAAACGGTAAAGCCGAGTCCGATAGCCGTGTTGTTCGCGGCGTCCTTACAGAAGAGAAGATACAGGAACACATCGAAGGTAAGATGGGGGTGGGCTCTATTCCTATTACCCAAGACAACATGTGCAAGTTCGGTGCGTTAGATATAGATACATATGACTTGGATTTAAAAGCCTTGAACAGCAAGGTTCATCAGTTGAAGCTGCCGTTAATCATGTGCAGATCCAAGTCCGGTGGCGCCCATCTGTACTTGTTCACAAAGGATTGGGAGCCTGCGGCCTTGATCCGAGAATACCTAACCGAGATGTCCGTTGCGCTGGGCTACAGTGGGTGTGAGATATTTCCAAAGCAAGACAAGATACTTGCTGATCGAGGAGATGTAGGCAACTTTATTAACATGCCTTACTTCGGGGGAGACATCACAACACGCTACGCATTGGATGCCAAGGGTGAGTCGATGACCTTGGCTCAGTTTCATAAGGCTGTATCCAAAGCAAAAGTGTCCGCTTCGGACCTAGATTCTTTAACCTTTGGTGGTGAACGATCACACTTTACTGATGGTCCTTACTGCTTGGAAGTTATTGCAAGCCAAGGCGCGGTCACAGAATACCGTAACATCTTTATGTTTAACGTCGGTGTATATTGCCGGCTAAAGTGGCCGGATGATTGGAAGAAGCATCACGAAGATTACAATCGAATGCTATGCAGTCCATCGTTAGAGGCGGGAGAGATTGTAGATTTGCAAAAGTCTTTGATGAAGAAAGACTACTTCTTACAATGCGAAGTCTGCCCTCTCAAGGATCACTGTGACAAGACTATATGCAAGTCCAGACCGTTTGGTATAGGCAGTAGCGCGCCTGATGCACCGGAAGTTGGTGGCCTGACAATCATGTTGTCTGAACCTCGCATGTATTTCATGGACGTTAACGGACAAAGGCTACAGCTTACCGTCGAACAACTACAGAACCAAACGTTGTGGCAGCGGTCATGCATGGAACAACTAAGCATGATGCCACCAAACATGAAGGCCAATGACTGGCAACAGATGGTCAACAGCTTGATGGAGAAGTCTGTGAAGATGGAGGTCCCCGAAGAACTTACGATCAGCGGTCAGTTTAAGGAACTCCTAACCACTTACTGCACCAGTCGGATCAGGGCGATAGCACCAGAAGAAGTGTCTATGGGTAAACCTTGGACCGAGGACAACCTTACTAAGTTTACAATGAGTGGCTTGATGCAGTTTCTAAAGAACAGAAGCTTCAACGACTACAACAGGGCAGAGGTTCAAGAGCAAATAAAAAATATGAACGACGGCCTCGATTATCATGGGCATCTAAATATTAGAAAGCCTGATGGTAGTCGTACATCAATACGGGTCTGGTGGGTGCCGGCCTTTGAAAATGAAACAGCACTACAAAAAGTGGAGATTGATAATGACATTCCCTTCTGATGAAAAACTAATGCGTATCGCGGAACTTAGCGAATGGCTTAGTGTACATAAGTCAACCATATACAAGTGGGTTGAGCAACGGGACTTTCCTAAACCTATTATCTTGGGTGAGAATGATGGCGCCAAGAACTCTGCCAGCCGGTGGGTTGAGCAAGAGGTACGCGAATGGTTGAAGGAACGTCCAAGAGGCAAGCACTTTGAAGACTGATCAGTTACTGTTGGGACCCCCAGGTTGCGGCAAAACCCATACACTTATGCAGATGGTCGAAGATGCACTGGCTCAAGGTACGAGGCCCGAAGAGATAGGGTTCATGTCTTTTACCAAGAAGGCCGTAGAGGAAGCACGGGGCCGTGCGTGTGCGAGGTTTAACCTAGAGCATAAACAACTGCCTTGGTTTAGAACCCTGCACTCAGCGGCGTGGAGATCGCTTGGCTTGTCCCGTAACGACCTGTTGTCCATGGAAGACTGGAGAACCTTGGGACAAACTCTGGGTCTGTCGTTTAAGGGAGCGGACGCTGCATCTCCGGACGATGGCATCTTGATTGCCGCGGTTGGTGGTGACGGTAGCAAGTATCTTCAGATGATAGACCGTTCACGGTATCGTCAGTGTACATTAGAGCAAGAGTTTAACGATGCAGAAGACTACAACCTGCACTTCAGTAAGATGAAACAGATTCACGAAACGGTAACCAGCTACAAGTCTGACAACCAGAAGGTAGACTTTGCTGACATGATCGAGTTGGCTTTAGATATAGAGCCCCCACGTTTGCAACTGCTCTTGATAGACGAGGCCCAAGATCTCACCCCTCTTCAATGGGAAATGGTACTGCATTGGAGAACGAATGCAGAGAGGGTTGTGTATTCGGGAGACGATGATCAGGCTATCCACCGGTGGACCGGTGTGGTTGTCGAGAGGTTCATGCAAGTTACAGACAACGTAGATATCTTGTCACAATCTTACCGCCTACCCAAGCTAGTCTTTGATCTGTCTCAGCAGATTGTAAAGCGTATACACACACGGTTTGAGAAAGAGTTCTATCCAACCGCCGAAGAGGGTGTTGTTCAGTACCATCAGACCATGGACAGTGTACCGATACACGAAGGCTCTTGGACAATCATGTGCCGGACCAACAGTTTTGTCAGGGAGTTTGCTGAGATCTTGAGAGAGTCAGGATACTTGTACTCTATGAAAGGCACCCCTTCTATCAAGACAGAAGTAGGTAGGGCCATTCAAACCTGGAGAGAACTGCAAACAGGGGACATGGTTTCTGTAGATCGAATTAAGAAGATGTATGAGGTTGTGCCAAAGCAGGGGGACTACAAGGTTGTTAAGCGTGGAGCCGGCAATCTGTTAGATGCAGCGGACCCAACAGGCGATCTAAACATGGATGATCTGTACAAACATTACGGGCTAGAGTGTGAAAGAACACGCGATGCCATGGATGTTGTGCGTCTGGGCAGCGATGACAAGATGTATGCACAAGCTATCGAACGTAGGGGCGAGTCGATTACTGAGCCGCCTAGAATTAAAGTATCAACCTTTCATGCAATGAAGGGTGGCGAAGATGATAAGTGCTTGGTGTTCTTAGCTTCAACCAAGGCATGCATGGAGTCAAGGTATCCGGATGATGAGCATCGAGCGTTCTATGTAGGGGTCACACGCGCGCAAAAGGAACTGCATATTTTGGACACAGACAAGAAGTATAGGTATGAATTATGATAGCAAGTGTTTGTCTGGCATTGGCTTTGTATCATGAGGCACGGGGGGAATCTCTTCAAGCTCAACTTATGGTGGCTAAAGTTATAGTGAACAGGGTAGAATCAAAACGATGGCCCTCGACACTCTGTGATGTAGTCATGGAGGACCTACAGTTTTCTTTTGTTAAGAAGGGCAACGTACCTCCGACCAAGGATCAAGAGGCGTGGAACAAATCTAAGAACTTAGCGGAGGAGATACTAAAGTACCCTAGCATTCTACCTTACAGCGATGCTGATCACTACCACACTGTAAACGTTCGACCTATATGGCGGCGGAAATTGTACAGAATAGTTCGCATAGATCAACATGTTTTCTATTCGTATAAGAAACCAGAGACCGTACAAATTAGCTTACGACCAAAGATACGGCCTAACCAGAAGGAAAAAAGATGAAGAAAATAACGTTGGATGAATGGAACGCGCAGGAAGAAGCTACGCGCAAGGAATACAAAGAGATGGGTGTTACCGATCTTAATGAAGTTCGAGCAAAAAAAATGTGGGACGACCCCACTGTAAAAGATGAAGACCTACCTGCCGCTCAATTCGAGTATGATTCTGAATTAAAAGAAATGGTTTTTGTTGGTTATAGTAATGAGGTGAAACATTGAAACGCAATGAAATTTTGGACAAGGCAAAAGACTTAGTCAACGGACAGAGATCCAAGGATTATGGAGATGCGTTCGAGAACCACAGCCGCATAGCCAATGGATGGAACGTCATAATGAACGGGGCTCTGATAAGCCACGGCTACCTGACAGAGCAACACGTTGTCTTAATGATGGATTGGGTGAAGACGGCTCGTCTTCTTGAGACCATGGACCATGATGATTCGTGGACGGACAAGGCAGGGTATTCAAGCTTGGGTGGAGAGTTCTCCGAAGAGACCAGATCGATAGAAGAACTAACAGAGATGGCGAAAAAATAATGACTCAAGGCAAGCTGTTTAATCTTGGCAACCAAGACAAAGACTATCAGATCCGTTCGGAGATGGAGTTGATTGACACTGATTGGAATATACCTACTGAGTTTCCTGACTTGACGGGGTATGATCAGATAGCTGTAGACCTTGAAACAAAGGACCCCAACATAAAGACACAAGGACCAGGATGGGCTAGAAAGGACGGACACATCATTGGTATTGCCGTAGCAGCCGGCGACTTCAAAGGGTACTTCCCCTTGCGTCATGCGAACGGACACAACCTAGACCCCACTATGACAATGCGTTGGCTAAAGGCACAGATGGCTACGCCTAATGTTGATAAGATTATGCACAACGCAACCTATGATGCTGGCTGGATGAGAGCCGAGGGCGTTGAAGTGCAGGGCCGTATTGTTGACACCATGATTACTGGCGCCTTGGTAAACGAGAACCGCTGGTCCTTTGGCCTCGATGCTATGGCAAGGGACTACGTTGGTATACGCAAGGATGAGAAGCTTCTGAAGGCCGCGGCTCAAGAGTGGGGCATCGATCCCAAGGCAGAGATGTGGCAGTTGCCTCCCAAGTATGTCGGCGCCTATGCAGAACAGGATGCTGTAGCCACGTTGAAGTTATGGCAGGCTCTGAAGATCCAGTTAGAGAAGCAGGACCTCTGGTCTATTTGGAAACTCGAGACTGGTTTGATACCTTGCCTGTTGGACATGAGAACCAACGGTGTTCGTGTGGACTTGGACAAGGCTGACCGTAACAAGAAGCTGATTCAGAAACGTTCCAAGGAGTTGCGTCAGGATATTAAGAAGAGTGCAGGCGTAGACGTAGACATATGGGCCGGCGCATCAGTAGCCAAGATGTTTGATAAGCTTGGATTGGAATATCCAAGGACCGAGGCTGGAGCCCCGTCGTTCACTAAATCTTATCTAAACTCTCATCCACATGAGGCTTGCCAGTCATTGGTTAAGCTTCGTGAGTTCGACAAGGCAGACAGTACATTCATCGACAGCATCTTGAAGCATGAACACAACGGACGCATACACACAGAACTGCACTCTACTCGCAGGGATGAAGGGGGTACTGTCACCGGAAGATTTTCTTCAAGCAACCCCAACCTTCAGCAGATCCCAGCCCGTGACAAGGAGATCAAGAAGTTAATCCGAGGATTGTTTATACCAGAGGATGGAGACAAGTGGGGATCATTTGATTACTCAAGCCAAGAGCCAAGGTTATTGGTACACTTTGCAGCATCGATGCCACCCAACATGCAGGATCCTGTGCTTCAAACCATCGTTGAAGAGTTCAACACTAGCGATGTAGACCTTCACCAGATCGTTGCAGATTTGGCAGGGATCACACGCAAGCAAGCCAAGACTGTAAACCTGGGTATCATGTATGGCATGGGCGTAGCTAAGTTGGCGAATCAAATGGCGATCACAAAGGATGAGGCCAAGTCAATCATCTCTGATCATCGAGAGAAGGTTCCATTCGTTAAACAGTTGGCTGACATTGCAAGCAAGAGGGCCGGCAACAACGGGCAGATACGGACGCTCCTAGGTAGGCTGTGTCGCTTTGATATGTGGGAGCCTACGTCTTTTGAGTACAACAAACCTTTGCCTCTGGAGGAAGCAGAGAAGGAGTACGGGGGCATGGGCAAGTTACGTCGTGCGTTTACATACAAGGCATTGAACCGTTTGATCCAAGGATCCGCGGCCGATCAGACTAAGAAAGCAATGCTTGATTGCTATAACGCTGGACTTACTCCTATGCTCACGGTCCATGATGAGTTATGCTTCAGTATAGGAAGCGACAAACAAGCCACTCAAGTCAAAGAGATTATGGAGACTGGCGTACCTTTAAAGGTTCCTTCCAAGATTGATCAAGAACTCAAGGATAATTGGGGAGAGATTGAATGAAGATCAAAAAGTTTAAAAGTTTAGGCATAGATCAGATGCACCCCATGCAGCTTGCCGCCCTGATGCAGTTAGTTAATACATCCCTGAGACTAGCCAGCATGATTGATGACGAGATCCTAGCCGAGGTCGAGGAGGATGCCAACGATCTAGTTCAGTTGTTTGGTGGCGTTGGAGTTAAGGTAGAAGTCGAAGAGTTCTAACCTCTACCCAAACGATTCGCTATCTCCTGAGTAGCAGGGTCTCCTCCAATTAACGATGAGTCCCCAAACATTGTAGTTGTTGGTGGTCCAAGAGCCGGCCTAGGTCCTGTAGGCACAATCGGTGCCGGAGGAGACAACGATGAAGACGGATCTCCAAATATTGTAGTAGACGGTTTTACAGGAACGGGTCTTGGATTCCTTGCTTGACTTGGTCCATCGTCTGGAGCCAAAGGTATACCTCTCATCTGTTTTCTTAACTGATTAATTTGAGCCCGTGGATACTGATCATATATGCCAGCTTTCTTCATGTCTTTTCTGTTTTTGTCTGACGCTTTGAATGGTTCAAACTCTCCACGCATTATGCCTTTGACACCACCGATACCTTCTCGTTTAAACACCCTGCGTATTTCAGAATCCTTCATGCCCATAGTCCGAAGGTCTTCGATCATCTGATAATACTGACGGTCAACGCGCAACTTAGCCTCGTTCGCATCTACAAATGCATTGAACAAAGTATCTGAGTCTGCGTTCTCATCATCAACGACCTTGTTAAACATTCTTTTTGAGTCTGTTTGTGCCCGTTGCATACGGAACCCACCATACTCCAGACCTTTCTTTGGATCAAACTCTAACGGAGTTACACCAGTCATGGAACGAGCCATCTCACCAACAAAGGTACGCTCACGTCCCATCTTATCTTTGTAACTAATAGGTCCATCTTCTGTTCCAAGAACACCGCGCAATAACCTGCTAGGCTCAACGCCACCAGAAGTTATATTAGCAGGAACAAAACCTGGCATTATAGTATCAGCTAAATGCAACATCATTTTTATACCTTTAGTTCCAACTGAATCCTGCGGGTTATAAACTTCAGCACCTGTACTTGTTCGTCCATTTCTAAAAGATATATCTATAATTGCTTCAGTAAGAATAGCTTCAGACATAAAGGGTTCTAAAAACTCTTTGACTGTATTTCCAACAATGCCGCTAAAGGCTTGACCTGGATCTTTACCTTCTTTTATTGCTTCATCCGCTTCGTTAATTGCTCGGTTAGCAAACCTAGACAGTACATCATATGGATTAGATGTGCTAAAGTTAATGTATTTAATTTTACCATCTTCTGTTCTACCTGTTGGAACCAAGACAGAACCTTTCTCCCAAGGTGCCCCAAAAGATCGTTTGTAAGCTTCCATTTCTTCACGGCTTACCCCCGTAACTGCATACGCCGTTTCAAGAACAGCGGCTGGAACAACAACAGTGGTAGTAGCAAACCCTGCTAAACGTTGCCGACCTCTAGCCTGTACAGCAGGAATATCAGATGCCATGTCATCGAGACCCTGCTTAACAATATTAAATCCAGTACGCATCATCTCCGCAGGGAAGGTAATAAAGTTACCAACAGGAAGCTTACGACCTAACTTTATAAGATCAGATGCACCTTTGTTGTAGTTTGGAACAGTATCTCTAACAATTTGAGCAGCACGGTTTTTAATTAACTCGTCAATTATTTGATTGTCCGGCATTTTCATCCCCAAATTTTTTAAAACACGGGGGTCAACACGTTCTGCCTTTGTAAGATTTTTGTAGGCGTCGAGATAATCAGAATTACCTAGTAGTCCTTCGGGCCCATCTAACTTTTTTAAATTAGGTGTAGGTGTTTTTAACAGGTATGACATTTGCTGTTCGGGTGTAGCATCCTTCAACATGTTTCGTATCTTGGCTTGCTCGGCGTTGTAACTATAATACTTCCAATAATCATCAGACCCTTGGTAAAGATCCTCCATAAACTTAGCACCTTTAGCGGCTCCGCTTTTAGATGCAGCTTCTCCGAATGTAGCTTCGATAAAATTCTTTGGCTCTTTACCGTAAAGATCTAATCCTTTGTTTAGAGTATCTTGAATCTCCCGCAACTCAGCATTGGTTCCCATAACTCCTCTTCGCTGTGCGTCGGCTAAATCATTGAACAAGGCTTTGTCACCTTTGTTTGCAATGTTCGCATGAATAGCTTTAAAAGAATCTTTTAAACTACCTCCACGTCCAATGATAGGAACGTTGCCATTTGCAGTAGCAAAAGCAGTAGCTGTTGTGAAGTTACGGACTTGAGTGATTGGAGACAAAACGGTTTTGGAATACTGAGATATACCTTTTCCTTTTAGTAACGTTCCAACTATGGCATTTGCTGCTTTTCCTCCAAGACTGTCCTCGGCTAGAATTTGATTAGATAGATTTTTATATACACCGTCTGGTACATAAAACCCTTCTAGCTCACCCCAGCTAGAACCGGCACCGACTATGTCTTGCACACCATCTGATTTAACTATCTCTCCTTGAGTATCTATCTTGCCAACACCACTAGACCTGCCATCCTCACCCAACTTTACAAAACCACGAGTCTCTAGACCCGCTTGCTGTTCACGAGTTAAGTTCTTGCCATCTATAAAAAATTTTCCAATTCCAGAGTCTTGTCTTGCAAGATTAGCAACCGTTCCAAAGTAATCATCTACGGCCGTAAACTGAGCAAGATCTGCAATGGTTCCAAGATATGCTTCTCTTGGATCTTTTACTTCTCCCAACAAAGATCGAAGCTCGGGGGAAATGTTTTTTCTTGTTTGAAACATACCTGTTTCTAAACGATCTGTTGCTACACGACCACCACCACGAACCTTGCGGCTTTCAATACTGTACCGACCAAGAAAGTTTTCTCGTGCCAATTTAGCCAACTGTGGTGTAACCTTGTTACCTATTTTTATTTTAAAATCTCTACCCGCCCCAACTTTAGTCAGCCCGTTCTTCTTTAAAAAATCATCGTTGAATACGTTATCAGTATCTTTACGAGCCGCCTCAGTTAGTTCTTTTGCTGTAGATTTACGGTTTCTTGTAAAGTAATCGTCTGCAACTTTTATTGATTTTTCAGTAGGAACATACTTAGAGTCTTCAAAAATTTTGTATCTACGACGCAAATATGCATTGATGTTTTTTTCAATCATATCATTGACGTTCTTACCGTCCTTTGTATACTTCGCTTCTTTTAAAAAGTTGCTGTCTAAAACATCTTTACTCAACCTATTGACGTGCGCTCTCATTCGCATAGCGTTTTGACGAACTCCTTTGGGAAGTTCTTTCAGTACCCGTTTTTTAACAACTTCATCTGTCTCGGTTAAGTAACTTTCTACCCTGTTCATAATACCAACCTTATTAAGATTGCTTTCTTCGGGAAGTTTTTTTACAAAATCGTCAAGCTCTGTGTCTAAATCTTTAAGGATTCTGTCCGCTCTTTTTATTTGAGTCTGAACCTGACCGTCCATTAACAAACGTTTTTCTGATATTTGTCCAGGTAAATACCCACGGTAACGACTAAATGCAATTGCGTCCGCCGCAAATGATTTGAACTTCCCCAGTTCTTCTGCACTACCTGGTTTAGCAAAAAGTCTACGATCTAAAAGATTGTCGATACTCTGGGTTGCATCATCAATTTTTTTATTAGTTGCTTGAGCAATGTTCTTAGTAACTTTAGCATCACCAATAGTTTTCCCTGCAAGACCAAGACCAGCTTGTGCTACACCACCAATTCCCGTAGCTTCTACGCCAACCTTTAGTCTGTTTCCTAAACGAGCTAGTGCTTTTTCTCGACCGTAAATACCTACTAAGTCTGTAGTCTGAGTAGGACCCATGTCCACCCAGTCCCCGATTGTAGTCATATCATCTGTTGATACTGCGGCATCTGCAATTCCAGCCGCTGCTATTTCTTTAGATGCAAGAGTGAATCGTTCTGCTTTAGTTAAGGGTGTCTTGGACAGACCCTTGGCAGCACGTCCAGCCATGGTTACACCTTTAGCAGCCTTGGCGGCAATACCACCAGGAACTACAAACTGTGTAATAATTTCAGCACCCTTACCCAAGATACCTTCTGGATCTAAACCTAAAGCGTCACGAGTAGCTTCCGCTGCTTGCGTAACCTTGTCTCCATAGTCTGTGTCAGCAACGAGATCTACTGCTAAAGCACCAAGACCCACGACTCCCTCGACAGCACCTAATGCACCAGAAACAACACCCTCGCCAATTTCACGAACAGCAGATCCTTCTAGGAATTGTTCGCGATTACGACCTGTTTTTTCTACTTCGGGTGGTGTGGGCACTGGCTGTGAGGCTGTGTCTCCAAACATTGTAGTTGTTGGTTCTTGAGGTTCTTTAGCTGCATCCCCAAACATAGTTGTTGCCATAAAAAGTCACCTCACTTATGCGGGTTTTGTTCCAGATACCCCATTAGCATCAATATAATCTGTGCCTGGAGGTAAAGCATCATACTGCTCTTGAGTAGCAATTCTATTGCCAGTGTTGGGAGGAGGTTGTCCTCCACCACCTTGAACCGAAGTACCCTCAAACGCTGTCCCCGCAAGTTGAGCCGGAGTGTATGAATTAGCAACAATGTTTCTCGCATACTGTTCTGCATACTGAGCCAAAGTCATTCCTTCTGGCAAATCTATATCGTCCATTTTCATCGCGTCTTTGATTGCGTCTTGGTAGGCATTTCCTGGAGTTCTGTATGTACTAGACTTTGCTCCTCCTGGCCCAACCCCTCTTAAAGCATTAGCCGCCGCAACCCGTGCCTGTTCAGTCTTCTTCATCTCTCCAAGACCGACCATCATACCGTTAGCAAAGTTAACAGAAGCAAAAGGACTTGTGCCTGCTGCAATAGCAAAACCCATGATAGACTTATTCATTGAATCAAGTTTTTGATTTGAACTTAGTTTCTTTCCAAATGTTTTATTTGCTATACTTGACATTTCTTTGTTCATGTCTTTTGCTTTAGGATTTCCACCAGCATATGTTGCAATCAATCGAGACTTCTCTTGAGTTGATATGTTAGGGTTAGCTAACATTGCACCTAAGTTTTGCATTCCTGCCGTTAACTCTGGAGCTTTGTCACCAAAGTTTGCTTCTGTGAACGGAGAAACAAACGGTGTTTTGCCGGTCAAAGTATCAGAAGCAAGTCGATCTGCTTGTTCTCTTGTCATTTCTTTTAAGTTAATTAATTGTGGCGTTGGACGTTCAACAACAGTTCCGGCTTTCTGTGTTACATCAATGCCAAGCATATTTGTTCTGGCTCTTTCCTCTGGAGTTGCTGTGTTTGCAGCCAGTCGAGCTTGAGTGTCAGGGTCATTGAGCAAACCACCAAGTGCAAACCCACGTTTAGGATCTGCACCAAACGGATTAAGAGAAGGCGCTGGTTGAGGCGCGGCCATCTGAGGCGCTGGTTGAGGAGCAACCTGTTGTGGTTGTGGTTGTGGTTGTGGTTGCGGCTGTGGTTGAGGTGGTGCCATGGGAGGTGGTGCCATGGGAGGTGGTGCCATAGGAGGTGCAGGTTGAGGAGCCATCCGATTAGCCATCATAATACCGCTCATATCAGGGCGGCTTACTGGAGCATCAATCGTTTTGACCGCTTCCTTTAACAAGGATTCACTTGACGACATAATACCACCAAGGTTACGAAGTCTATTTCTCGCGTTGTTTTTGCTTTTAAATAAGCTTCGATTGGCTACTCGATCCATGTTCATCGTTTCAACCTTTCTTACGTTAACCCCGACAAAATGCCGGTTCCAGATTGATTTTGATAGTTAGCAATACCCATTGCATTACCTAAAATAGATTGTACTGGACTTGGTGTTGGAACCGAGTTGGCGGTCAGCGAACCTTGAGAAGAAGGAACACCTCGGAAGATATCGGACATATATGATGCCCGTTGGAATGGTTCATACTGTTCTTCAATTTGACCAGCGCGTTGCACATCATACTCAGCTTGCTGCTGTCCTTGCTCTAAGGCTCCAATGTTAAACAAGGAGTTTACATCTCGCTGACCTGCACCTTGATAGGCTTCTCCAAGTGCCGCTTGACGTGTACCAACACCCGCTTCGGCCGTACCAAGACCTCCGATTCCTTGACCAAGGCCCGTGAATATCTGTCCTGCGTTCTGTCCTCTCGCCATTTGATTCTGAAAGGCACTCTGTCCAAGTTCTTGTGAAGCTCCAAATCCTTGACCACGAAGTCCAGCCAATCCCATAGAAAGATCTGCTTGACCTTGTGCGCCAGCCATACCCATTTGATTACCGGACATTGCACTAGACGCACCAGCCTGACCTAACTGACCAGTAAGTTGTGCGGCTTGTTGTCCACGCCCTTGCTCTGCTTCAAAAGCTGATTGTGCGCGTTGCGCGGCACTTTCAAAACCAGCCTGCCGCATTCCTGCCGCAGTTCGACCCTGTTGCTCTAATATATTTCTAGCTAGTTCGCTTTCCTGTATACCCTGACGAGCCCCACCAAACGCGCCAGCGCCTACAGCGTTCGCACCAAGCTGTGCTTGTTGCATCTGACCACTACGAGCGATGTCCGCTAGTGCCTGTTGCACAGCAGCATCTTCGTACTGATTCATAAACGATCCAATGCCCTCACCAGTAAACCTGTCTGTAGTATCTCTAAGCATCTGTTGACCTTGGACCGCAGATCCTAAACCATATTGCCCTGCGTCCACGCCACCTTGCGCCGCAGTACCTAGAGCGGTACTGGCATTCGCTACATCTGTTGCAGTCTGACCAATAACATTTGTTTTAAATGGGTCGTAGTAATCAGAAAAATCAGTCGGATCATAAGCACCGGTAGTTCCAGTTAGCGCGCTAGTGCCAGCATCAAAAGCAGTTTGAGCTTGAGCGCCTCTACCCGCAGCGGCCCCTAGTGTGGTATCGGCATCCTGCATATAGGATTCGTATGAACCCACACCCTCTTCAGCTAGTCTAATACCTTCTAATTGATTGCCCGTAAACGGAGCTACGTCAGGACGAACAATTCCACCCTCTACTTGAGGTATAGGGTTGCCGCGAAAGTCTAACCTGTTAGTGCCGTCAGGGTTCTTTTCAAATATAGGATTGCCAGCGTCATCTAAAACAGGCGTACCATACAAAGGAGACTCTGCGGCAACGCCTGTTACAATAGGTTGACCGTTAGAATCTAGTAGTGGATTGCCCTCATCATCGTATTGAACTTGGTAAACACTTGCTAAAAGATTCTTTAAATACTCTTCTTGATAACCAGGAAGAAGTTGTTGGCTTTGATTAAGATTAACTTGTGTGCTTGATCCGTCACCTGTTGTATCAACCATTCATAGTTCCTCCGTTGTCAAACCGGCGTTGCATAGCGTATAACTTAGCCGCACCACGATCGCGATCTCCTTCGCCAATCTTTTCTACATCCTTTGCCCTAAGAATAAACTCTTCATTTGAAACAAGAATTTCTTCAACAGGCTTTCCGTTCTGCATAATCATTCCAGGTATTGAATCGCTTGTCCCAGTTCCAGGTCCTTCAATCAATCCGCCTTGAGCAAATGCTGGTCGGTTGTTGATATCCCGTGTGTATCGTCTTTGCACTCTACCTGGACGTTCTTCTTTAAAACCTATGCCTCTAAAGTTAGGCATTCTTTCGCCTGTATCCATTTGAGCTTGTTGTAATGGAGTTGTTAAGTTTCCTTTATGAGTGTCTGCGTAAATCAACGCGGCCATTCCTAACGGACTGTCAACTCCTGTTGCATTTATTAAATTAGATATGTCAGCATTGCGCCTGTTTTGTCTACCGCCACCGCCTTGGTTGTTCATTGCATTCATAATACCAGCAATTCCACCTTGATTCATTTGCCCACCGCCCATTCCACCTGGTACAGTAGAACTCAGAAGTTGAGCAAGAGGACTTGCTCCTCTACCACCGCCACCGCCTTGGTTGCCCAACAACGACGCTATCTGAGAAAATTGATTTCCGCCACCGCCTTGACCAAACGCATTCATTATTCCGCCCATTGGACCGCCTTGACCGCCCATGAACCCCATAACACCTGACTTGAAGGCGTCTTCTAGATCTCCACCACTAGCTAGTGTGCCAATTCCAGAGCCAATTGCGGCCCCTGCTGGTCCGCCCATAGCCATTCCAACAAGGCCACCTAAACTGCTAAGTAAACTCATAGCTTTTCACCCGACGTTAATTACTGCTGACAATAGCAGAAGTTCTTTAAAAGTTCTAGTCATGATATATTCACCGTAACTGACCCCACGCTACCAGTACCTGATATGCTTGGGAGATTCGTTTGATTCGAAGAAGTTATCCTGACAACACCAGGTAATCCGGCGGCATCACGATACTGAAACAACCCACCAACCTCTAGCCCCTGATCACTTGTGGGCAAGTTTGTAAGGGTTAATCGTGTATGACGACCTTCCCCTGGGTTCTGCATTTGCTCTAAATATAAAGCAAAAGATTGTACTAAGTCCGACATATACTTTTGGTCGTATTCGGCAGGAGGTCTCGCAAAGAATGGTTTTATAAGATTACGAGACATTATCTACGCCCATCGCTTCGCATATCAACCCGCGGTGTACCTAACCGCCAGCCAACACCCTCACCTGTAGATTCTAGTTTTAATGCAAACGCTCTTCCGCGAAGTCTAAGACTAACCTGTTCTGTCCATTGCTCGATTGGCGTCGTAGACGTTCGTGTTACAGACTTTGACTCTGTTTGAAGATACAAACCGCCAGGATAGTTCCTAGCAGAAAGCGTCATCGTAGCAGATGGAGATTCCGAGGAAGAGTTTCTAAATGTAAGATCAGGAATCATACGGTTAATAAAGACAAACTCATCTCCGTCCCCGATATCAATCTGACTGCTTTGTATAAATGCTGTTAACGCAGTAGCCGGCTCTGTACTTCCGTCATCAAACCCTGTTTCGTGACTGTATAGATAATGATCAGGAGCCGCGACCAACGGTAAATCTGTAATTCCTCTATCCAACCATGCTGTTCTAGCCAAGGATCCGTATGACCAAACGTTCTCCATATAGTTGAAGACAACGTAGCTGTCGTTTTCTTGGCTACTAGCCGAAGGATAAAACCACCAGATCTCGCCAAAGGCTGTGTTTGATCCCGCAGTAATCTTTGCTAACTGTGAAGAGTTAATGTCGTTAAACACATAGTCCCGAACCGTGCAAGGTAGGCGTTGCACCGTACCAGCATAGGCGTAGAACTCATTTCGTCCCATCCAATACACGGTATCTTCTACGTTTATAGCGGCAAGTGCGCTGGCAATCGTAATGTTTTCAGACACTACGTTTATACCAAATGTAAATGGGGGCCCTAAGAACTGCATCGCGTGTAAGGATACGTCAGTAAACACAAGGACCTGTTGCTTTGTTTCTACCGCCGCAATAATCTCAGAACCTGATCCGATACTTAAATCACCAGCGGTGTTCGTAGCTTGCGCGGACCAAGTAGCGGGAGCCCCTTGACTAGCAAACCGAACTAACAAAGGATCCTGTGTTACTGATCCTTCTGGGTTGCACCCAAAAGCTATAACATGGCGGTCTTTATCTGACACAAGAACAATTTTAGCCGACGTGGGTGTGGCCGAAGAATCTGACAACGTAGATATTAAAGCCGCTCGTACCCCTGTCCCGTTTGTTTTGTCCCAATAGAACACGCCCTCGTCCCTAGGATTAATAATTAAGTCTTCTCCAAAATTATCATGGCTCCATACCCGTAAGGTTTGTCCATCAATAGAAAGGTCAGCAGCCGAGTTCCATGTTCCGCGGCCCCAAGATCCCGCATTCCAACCGTTACCGGTAATCGTTGTGTCTAGCCCCGTGTTGATCTGATATGCACCAACCGTGGCCGAGCCCCCAGTTCCACTGTCCGAGGTATTAGCAAACACTAACGTAGGCTCAAGGCCGTTGGTTGTAGTGATCGAGGAAGTAGTTGCTACGGCCCGAGCTTCAATCAGGTAGGTGTCATCATCGACAATAGTTTGTATTTGATATTCTTGATTTAAGACAGCCGCAGTAATAACTCCACCAAGAGTAGCAGCATCTGTGTAAGTCACAAAGTCATTGTCTAATGCACCGTGATCCTCGTCTGTAACTTTAATTGTGGTGCAAGTTACCGCCGCACTATTAGAGTGAGCCGCTGCTGTTGTAGAGTTTTGACCCCTAGCGCAACCAGTTAATGTTGCAGAAGAAATACCAGCATAAGTTATTATCTCACTGCCAATTTTTATTCGTCCAGAAGGAGGAAAACCTGACGCACTGTTTAAGACAATGGATTCTACATCCGCTGCTATTGCTCCATTAAGAGTGTCGGCACCGGTTAGAAACGTTACCGCACCAGCGGCAGTTGTTGCTCGAATTGGAGTGATGTCATAATAACCGCCACCCTCAAAGATGTAATACTTTAGGTGAGTGCCCACGCCGACGTATTGTGTGCCGTCGAGGGCAACCCATGGATGCAAAGCACGACATGTTCCTAAGAAAGCTTGATTAGAATTACGCAACCAACCACCAATCTTCTCAGGAAACCCAAACCGGAACCTGACCTTATCCATATCAAACCAACCGCCTTCATTACTGTAGGAGGTTACTTCTCTATTGATACCAGGTTTGAACTGGAGTTTGGTCAGGGGCATTCATCTACTCCACCTAGTTTACATTCGCCGTTTCTTCTTCTGTATCAGTTGCCAACGATGCCGTCAAAGACTGCATAAACGCCATGCGTCCCATTTTTAGCTGGTCAATGTTAAAATTAGCAGAGCCAATCTTTCTATCTAAGTCAGCAACGTGGTTCACCATTACCTTCTGGGTGTCATTTAAATCGTCTTCAGTGTAGTCAGTTCCGTTGATCGTAATGGTGTTTGTTTTTTTCTCAGCCATTGTGATCTCCTTTCGGGGTTGGGGTTAAAATTATTCAGCAGCCCACGGCATACCTGTAGAGTTAGCTGATGCAGCTATCTTGTTAGTGATGTTAGACGTTATAAGAGCTTCATTCTTTGCACCTACACCGTCAGCCTTACACCAAGCTAATACATCTGCTTCAGTTAAATCTGCGTATGGTGTGAACCCTGATGCTGTGTGGTCAGGTGTGACAGGTACAGTCCGTGTAACTGACTCAATTACATCATTACCATCCGCATCTTGTCCTGTGACTTCATCAGCAGTGACTTCACCCATATGCAAGTATGACCCTGACCGACTGTGGCTTACCTCAGTGTCAGCATCTACGCCACTGCAAGACCACTCAACTTTATATACTGCACCTGTTTCAGTGACTTTGTGCATATCTTTAACAGACCATGTGAATGTAATTGCCATGTTTTATCCTTCCAATGCTGTGATACGGTCAGTTAATGCCGTGATTGTGGCTTGCTGTTCTTGGATTGCTTTGATGCAGAGAGATACCATGTTGCCATAACGAAGAGCATCAGGTCTGTCTTGAGTGTCGTAGGCTACAAACTCAGTTAATCCAGCGGCATGAACTTCTTCCGCAATCAGACCTCCAAACACTGTATCACCGTCTTCTATACCCGTGCCTTTATAAGTAACAGGTCTTAAATTAAGTACATCAGACAAGCCATGAGTGGCGTCAGATACATCTCTTTTATACCTTAACGAAGAGGTTGATCTAGCGACTGTTCCACTAGAAAGAACAGTTAAGTTTGCAGCATCACTAGTTGTATTGCTATACAAATATTGCATTTTCGTAGTATTACCAGTGCTTTGGTATGAAAGAATAATATTACCATCCCCATCCGATAGCACGACGTTGTTGTCTTCTGCAGCAATGTTCAAGCCGCCTTGGTTGCCGTTGAAAGAGCCAAGAATTGTATTTTTGTCGCCAGAAGTCATTGCACTACCAGAAGAACGTCCATAAAACGCATTAAAAGTTCCAGTTGTTGCACCGCCAGCATTGTATCCAACTAGGGTATTCTGACTTCCACCCGTAATTGCATCTCCCGCAAATCCTCCAATGAGGGTATTCTGTATTCCTGTGGAAACTATTAAACCTGCACTATATCCTACTGCTACATTACCTCCAGAAGAGTTATCAGTAAGATTATGAGCCGCTAAAGCTCCTGCCCCGACTGCAACATTGTCGTGGGACTTAGTATTAAGACGCATCGCAGGTTGGACTGTACCATCAAAAGCACCAATGGCTACATTACCATCTGCATCAACTAAATCCGCAGCAGCATATCTACCCACAACTACATTGCCAATACCTTCCGTACATGATTCTAACGCACTGACTCCTATAGCCAGATTGTCTGTTCCAGAAGTGTTTGCAGTAAGAGCATTTGCACCAACAGCCGTTAAACCTGTGGCTTCTGTACTAACAGCATCACCTGCACCATAACCAATAAACGTATGAAGATCACCTGTGCTTATAGCCGTTCCCGCCTCATCGCCCACAACCGTGTTGTAATTACCGCCAGATGCTATTGCATCCCCTGCGTTGACACCAAATCTTACGTTAGAGGTTCCTAGCGTTGGGGTGGATATAGTACCGTCTGGGTCAACATAAAACTTGGTAGTAAAGGTGGCAGCATTGCCATCTGTTCCAGCGGGGGCTGATTGAACGGCAAAACCTCCATTAGTCATTGATAACATAGAAACTGGAAGACTGCTTACAGCATATTGGAAAGTGCTTGCACCATCTTGGAACGCACCGCTAAAAATTCTAAGGTCTACATTACCCCTAGAGGTAATGTTATTTCCTCCGAATCCAATAGCAAGTGACGGTGCATAGGATGCTGCTGGGACTACATTAATGCCTGTGGATTTTCCACCACCATCAACAAACAACGCATTAGCGTTGCCGTCAGACTCAACACGGAAGTTTATGTCTCTGCTTGTATTGTTAAATACTAGCTCAGGATCAGCGCCAGTAGCGGGAGTTCCGTGTGTAAACTCTATAAGACTAGAATCAGCGCCAGCAACTAAACCACCAAATAAAAAACGAACGTCCTCAGACCCGTTGGCAACGTCTGCCATTTCTGTAAAAAGATATAAATATTGAGATTTTTCAGAGGCATCATTTAAGCCATAAAAATTTAACTGTGCAAGGTTATCGCCATCTGCACCCGCTTCACCGGGGTTGCGATATAAGTCCAATCTTGGCCCAGACGCTGCATCAGTATCTGTGCAGATTAGTTCGAGTGTAGCATTGTTGTCAGCATTAGAAACCGTAGAGCCAGCATTACTAGCAAACCCACCGTTAAACACAGTCGCAGCCGTGGTGGTCAGGACGCCTGTTACGAGGGCAGTCGTTGCCATGTTTACAGCACCATCAATATCTACTGCGTCTAAGTTAGTTGTACCGTCTACGTCTATGTCACCAGAGATGTCTAAAGAGGTTGCCGTTAACACACCTGTCACACCAAGAGTGCCACCAACAGTCATGTCATCCGTAACCGTCAGATCATCACTAACCGTTAAATCATCAACAACTGTAGTTCCTGCTAAGTTAACCGCAGTAAGAAGATCGTGAACAACGCCACCTGATCCCAAACCGTCTGTCGCAATAACTTTAGTCTGACCCGCAGGAATAACTACGTTTGCGCCACTACCGCATGTGAAGGTCAAATCCGCAGCCGTTGCGTTATACATAAACCAAGTTTTAGAAGAGGTGTTAGGTAGAAGTGTTACCGTACAAGCCTGACCGCCGCCTGTGAGCTTCAGTCCAAGGCATCTATCCGCGTCAGCCGCACCATCAGCAATTGTGATATTATCAGTAGATGCGTTTGCAATGGCTCTAGTTCCCCAAGCCGTTGCCTGACCAATTAATTCTAAGTTAGTATTCGTAGTATCGCCCCAAGTACCAGACTGTTCGCCTGTGCCTATTTCCTCAAGACGAAGATTATTTACATATGTACTAGCCATTGTTTAAATTCCTATGCTGCAACCTCGCTCCAAGAAGAAGAGGAGGGAGGGATAATTTCATTATAGTTCGGGTTTTGATCAGGAACAACACTGCTCCACACCAAAACCTGAATTGGTGTAACGCTTGCCGTGGCGGACAAACCTGTGACATCCACATTAGCATCGCCTGTGACAAGTGAGGAAACATCTCCAACTTGCCCTGTACCAGCAACACCAGTTAAAGTTAGGTTTGCCGTTCCTACTACTGTAGTCGCACCGGGAGAGCCTGTGGCTGCAATCCCCGTTACTGCTACACTAGCTGTTCCTGTAACAGTAACCGATCCCACTGATCCTGTCGAGGTTAATCCCGTCACAGGTTGTACAGCAGTACCAACAACCGTAACTGAACCTACAGAAGCGGTTGATCCGGGTAAGGCTACGTTGTTGCCCCAAGTGCCACCATTCCAACCTTGGCTAGAAGAGTTCCACCCTAAAAAGGCGACAACAACATCAGTCATTAGGCTATCCTAATAATCGCATTGCTTGCATCTGCCGTTGGAAATACAACGGAAAATGTACCATTACTTGCTGATTTATCTGCACCAAAATCTAAAACAAGAACGGTAGGATCACCACTAGCACTGTCATTGAATATTAAAGCGCCGCGTGCCGTAAAGGTAGCCGAAGACCAAGAGCTATCCGCAAAGTCGGTCAATGCAGTAGTTCCAGAAGTCGTAGGGTCAACTCGTGTTAAAGTATTACCTTTGGCAGAGTATGCACTACCAGCAGTGTTGCTGATTTCATTACTTGTAGTGTATGCAGTAGTCGCCGCAGTAAATGTTGCACTGTTCGTGTACAGAGCAAGCTGAAAAGTGCTTCCTCCGCTATTCAAAAAGTTGTGTTTGGCCTCAAGAAGCTCTTTCTTAAAGCTCGTACACATGAAGTTACCATTAAAGGCCATGTCACAATCTCCTTATTAGTGATGCAAGTTCTGGGTGTCCTGCATCGGTTAATGCGTTATATACAGTAGTTCTGTCATTTTGCACAGCATCAGCTAGATAAAACTCTATTAGTTTAACTATACGCTGTCTGAAGGCGTGTGCTTGCTGTTGAATTGCAGGATGTGCGCTATCAGAAACAGAAAGAATCTTATCTGCGCATCGCTCTGCAATCTCTTCAGGGTTAAAGCCTCTTCCATTAGAGGTATGAACCTCTACTTTGTAATCGTCAGGTAGGCCAATATTCATACTAGGTATCATGTTTTCTCCCTTAATATCATTCCAGTGCGATAAGCATCTGTAACTTCTTGAGACTCACCAAAGTTCTTGACACGAGACATCGCCTCAGTAAACCTTTGAGTGTAATTCTGTACTAAATCTGCCTCACCCTTCATAAATGTGTACGCCTCAATGAGAGAGCCGTATAAAAGGGCAACAGACGCATTTGTACTTAGCCAAGTTGTGCCAGAATCAGCGCCAGCAGTAAGGCTAGTGGGTCTATAGAAGTAATGAAGCTCTACTGTGTAGGCCGCATCTGGGGTAGGGGCTATAATGAAGTGAGTTATATCAAACTGTGCGTAATATCTTGGTTCTCCAGTAGTAGAAACATTGGGGTTAAAAGACTGAATGAAGTTTACATCTTTAAACATCAAAAACTCTTTAACACTGTTTTTAGTGTATGAAAGGCTAAAAGGAGCCAAGTAATCGGCTGGAAGAGTAAGGTATTGGGAATTAGTAGGGTCTGATGAATATGAAGTTAAAACGCCTGTGGAGTTTTTTCTAAAAACCTCAAGTTGAGCAATCTTTAGTATCCGTTCTTCTGCATTTTTTATAAAAATATCTAAACTATTCACAAAAGTTGTTTCTGTGTTTTCAGTGTAGTTCTGAATAGCTGTTTTTAGTTCTGCATATGTAAAGCTCATGATTCTGTCACCGTAACGCTGCCAACTAATCCAGTTGCGACTAAGTTATTAGGGGTTAATCCACCATCATCTGCGCGTCCTACTGGATTGTACCCCCATTGAATGTTTCTTTGTTCAGATAAATTCTGTTCTGGACGTGGGTTTCTAAGAGATTGTGCATCAGGAATCGCCCTCAAAGGCTCAAGTTGCGGTTCTTTTCTCTCCCACTCGTCTTTACCAACCAGAAGGCCATTCCACTCTTTTCTCATGTCTCTCAGGCGATAACGGAACCCTGAACGATCAGATATGCCGTATGCAAATTTGCCTGTAGCATATTTAGACATATCTATAATTCCTCAAATCTGGTGCAACTCTAAAGGACGCACGATCCCTATCTTCATCCATTGCACGCGTTAATTCCTCTTCATAGACCGTTTTTAGCATTTGAACACGATCTGGAGCGCGTTTTAGAGCTATATAATAGGCCAAACCAGCCGCTAAAGCAGGGTAAAAACGGAAGGGAACTTGCATAGTATTGATGTAATTATCAGCGTCATCTAGGCGTATTAAGGCATCATATAGGACCACATCGGTACTATTATCGGGTAAAGGCCACAATTTAAGCACTGGATTTATCTGTCGATCAACAAAAAACTGTGTAGGGCGTCCTGTGGTGGTTTTTGTTGGAATACTAAGATATTCGTCACGACTAATGCGACTTAAAGAGAAATCAGTGCCATCTCGCCTAACAACAAGAGATAATATGTCAATAACATCAATTCCTAAAGACTCATCACCATCTCCAGAGGTAACTGTGAAGTTTCTTTGAGCAATAGTCCACTGGTTCAAGCCACGATTGGCCCAATCAGCGAATAGAAGGTTCAAAGAGCGTTTTGCAGTCTTTAAATCATACCCTGTACGCACTTCTAGGCCGCAACGCTCAAAAGCCTCTTCAATATAATCTGCTACATCTAATTCAAAATCCTTGGAGCCTGATACAGTCATGTTATTCCTCGTTATAAAGGTTATCGAAAACCTTGTTAACATCTAGTGTATAGTCTAAATCACTTTTTGAATAGTGTATATGTTGAGAGGGCTTAAAATCAGGAGCGCCTTCTCCTGTTTGAAACCAAGCAGGGTGAGTTACACGCACACGGTTATTGGGTAACGCAACAATATTACCCGTCCATTCTCCAGCATCTAATAATTGAAGCACATGGCTTTGTTTATGTTGCGCTGGGTCATCCGCTATTTCTGATTCAGTGT
>UEXM01000676.1_pt1 | contig 34189 bp, 33 predicted proteins | sample 1796661 | NCBI WGS metagenome assembly UEXM01 (sample SAMEA4772469, study PRJEB27181) | metagenome
AAGTGGGAAAAAGTGGGTAGATTGACCAGCATCACGCACTCACAACCTTGCAACATTAACGTGTTGCTTGGCTGCTGGCGCATCGTTTGGTCAATGATAGAGTTGTCTTAAAGTGACTCAGCCCGAAGGCCAAGCCACCACGATTAACTGCCTTCGTAGAAAGCAAGCACAATACCATCCTTAGTCGTTTTGACGTTACCGTCTTTATCTGACTGGGACACAAGCTTACCAGCTGGTAGCTCGAATACAGCACCGACCTCAAGGTCTTCAATTGGTGCTTTGTTTACGTAGCAAAATGCACTCTCCGTAGAGAAGTTGTTTTCGCTTGGGATTGAGACACAAGCGTTCTCGCTTGTGAATTTGACAAGGCGAGCTGAAACTGCTTTGTCGAGAACTCTTAGCACATTTTTCATGATGCAGGATTAAAGTTACATGGCATGATTGCCGTTGTTAAGTGTAGTCACTGATAGAGTTGAGCTAAAAACGCTTACGCGTTTGCCAGTTCATCTAAGAACTTAGCCTCGAAGGACTGATAGGTTTTAGCTTCAGGCTGCTCATCAACCTTCTTATCAGCCAGCTTAGTCAACCAGTGATTCAACATACGCTCCTCTGCTTGCAATGCATCAATCTTAGCACGAGTCTCTTTCAATGCAATAACAGCACTGTCAATCAAGTTGTGACGAGTGGCTGTGATTTGGTTGTACGAATCACGAATGGCGTCAGAGGTCATAGCCTCAATGTTCTTTGCAAATCCCATGATATTAGTTTAAGGATTAGATGGCATGATTGCCGATGTATATCTAAGTCAATGACAGAGTTTAAAGCGGAGCATAGTAGCTCTGCTGACTATTGTCATCACTTGCTTGCTTGCAGTGCAACGATAGCGATGAGTGCAGTGGTGATAGCGATGCACATCCATACGAATGTTACGTCAGTCATCTGGGCAGTCATTGGTTCCATGGCGGTTTGATTTAGTAAGTACGGGGGTACTTTGGTTTCTCGATGCATGGTAGGGTCACTGACTGAGTAGGTTCACGCACTCATAAATTTTTTACTATATTTGCCGAATGGCAAAGCAAAACACATTCCAACAGTTCGTTCAGAAAAAAGTATCAAGACCCGGAATCCATGGGAAAACAAAATCATCTAAGCGTAAGTCTTCTAAGCTTTACAAGAAGGCATATCGCGGTCAAGGCCGCTAGTCTATCAATACTCCTATTAGCATCTATAACCGCTCTAGCACAGAGTTGGGTTAGCGTAGAGCTACAAGCAGATCAATACTCGACAGAAACGAGTTGGTCTATTGTACAGGGGGATAGCACATTTGCATCAGGGGGTCCTTATACAGAACCCTTTCAGTATGTACAACAACTGGTAGAACTACCACCCGGGGAATACAACTTTGTAGTTGATGATGCTTTCGGGGATGGTATCTGTTGTGGGTTTGGGGAAGGATGGATTGGGATAAGCAATGCGTGCGGTCTCAATGACTACTACTACGACTTCAGCACTAGCCAACTTGTAGTATTCTTTGACCTACTCCCATGCCCCCCACCCGTCTATGGGTGTATGGATACAGAAGCTATCAACTACAACCCCAACGCTCTCTTCGAGAGCAACAGCTGTCTTTACAATGTCACATTCCAACTAGATCTTAATGGACCACATCCACCAGAAATAGATGTACCTGAGGTAAATGGGACGTTCAATGGGTGGTGTGGAAGTTGCTCTGCGATGTCAGACGACAACAACGACGGTATATGGGAGATCACTCTACCTATACAACAAGGCAACTTTCTATGGAAGTTCTCTGCAGACGAATGGGAGGTTCAGGAATTGCCAGTAGGCGTTTCTGAGTCTCCTTGTTTTTTGTTTGATGAAAACGGGTATGTAAACAGGACCCTTAATGTTCAAGGGAATATGACTCTACCCCCGTTCTGTTGGGAGAGCTGCCTTCCTTGTGGGGCAGTACCGGGATGTACAAATCCCAACGCCAGCAACTGGAACCCTTGGGCTAACTTTGACAATGGAACATGCAGTGTAAATGAGATAGCAGACTGCCAAGAAGGGGAGACAGAGATAACAGTGACTCTGATCCTCGACAACTACCCATCAGAGACAAGCTTCTCTTTAGAGAACCAAGCTATAGGAGAAAGCATCATCGACGTATCCGTCGGGCAAGTATCTGAGCAGATAGTGGGAATACCACTAATGTTTAGCACCTGCGTTGTAGTAGGTGACCCAATAGAGTTTAAGCTAAACGACACCTTTGGTGACGGACTTGGGGCTTCACAGTGGGGCGGTCAAGATGGGGACGCTTATATAACTGCGTGCGAGGACACATTGTGGCAATTAGAGGTAGCGGACTTTGGGTATACAGTAGCCGCAAACTTTACTGCACCGGAGTGTGGTGCCCCAGAACAAGTACTTGGATGCCTGAACGAAAGCTATCTAGAATATAACCCTAACGCAAATACAGACGACCCGTCACTGTGTCAAACAGTGATCACGTACGGGTGTATAGAAGATGAGTTTTACAACTACGATTCACAAGCCAATACAGAAGACGCAATAGACTCCTGTTCTTACACGCTCACAATTACAGACGGGGTCGGGGACGGATGGTTCGGCAGCTGGTTGGGGGTATACCAGGACGGGGCTCTATCCCCACAATATCAGATGGGGCCTAACGATGGGAATGAAGAGGTCTTCGACATAATTCTGTCAGCCCAGCAGGATATCGAGATATTCTTCTTTACCACTCCGCAGTCACAGAATCAAATAGCACAATGTGGGTTCATGCTCGAAGGACCAACAGGGGACACACTGATTAATGTACCTCAGTGGAGCATGATCCCATTCCCCAACACATACAGCGTTCGCCCGTACTGCGGAAATACCTGTATCCCATTCTCATACGGATGCACAGACACATTAGCCTCCAACTTTGACGTCAACGCCAACAGTGAAAACGGGACTTGTTACTATAACCCAGGCTGCACACAAGCAGGCTACCTAGAATACTACACACAGGGATATGAAGCTGACTACGATAACGGTAGTTGTGATATCATCGCGGTATTTGGCTGCATGGATAACACAGCTTTTAATTACAACGAAGAAGCCAATGTAGAGACCGAGTGTACCCCAGTAATAACTGGATGTATGAACGAGCTCGCGTTCAACTACGACCCTAACGCAAACACCCCCGGTGATTGTACTCCGTATATATATGGATGTACAGATGCAACTGCATTCAACTATAGCCCACAAGCCAACGCCGACGACGGGGATTGCATTGATGTAGTGCTTGGATGCATGGATGAGTCTGCAATCAATTACAACCCACTAGCCAACACAAACAGTGGGTGTATAGAGTCAGTATCAGGGTGTATGGACCCAGACGCATTTAACTTCAACGACCTAGCCAACGTCCCAGACAATGATCTATGCAACTATGATGCAGGGTGCATTACAGGTCCAGGAGAACCATACTGGTTGAATGACCAATGCTATGCATGGGTAATAACCGTTGACCCCTACTGCTGTGAGACAGGGTGGGACAATGTGTGTGTGGAGATGTACGAGTACTGCGGTAACGGGATAACCAACGTACCCATGTACCTCAACGACATCAGCGTATTCCCCAACCCAACACAAGACGCCATACGCATACAAGCCCCACAAGGCACAATAACAACTGTCTACAACTCTGTCGGGCAGAAGATCACAACAACCTCAGAAAAAAGAATTACCCTCCCAGCCGCTGGAGTATACACGGTAGTAATCAACTACAAGGGTAGAGTAATAAAAGAAACAATCGTAAAACAATGAGATACGTAACAGCACTTATATTCCTAGCACTTACCTTTAGTGCAAATGGACAAGACTTCTACAACAAAGTCCTCCGACGGGCAACGTTTTATGCAGCAGCCAACGGAGGGAATTCAATCTCGGATCAAAGTATCTATTCCCTATCCTCCGGGTCACTTGCAACGGATGTTGTTGAGACCCCCTTCGACTACAGTCTCACCCTTGGGATTCGGAAGATTGCTCGCTTCGGTTATGAGAACAGAGCTAATGTGTTCTATGACGGCACTGAGAACACGTACGGGGACGCAGCCACAGTCGGTAAGCGAAACGGGTTTGAGTTCCTTGCAGAAGCAGACTGGAGACGCCAACAAGGACGTAACTTCCTCGACCAAGACTACTTCGTAAGGTACGTAGCCGACAACTGGATTGTAAAAGCAGAGTGGCTGCAGGACGGCTTTGCAGACATACGATACTTTGAAGGGTCTCAGAGGGGTAGAGCTAGGATTGGGGACAAGCTGTCCCTAAATGCAGGCATCGTACAGCGTATATCAGAACCTTATGGGTACGACCCACTTAGTGAGCTTACAATAGGCGACCAGATACACTATACATCGCTTGCAATAAGTGAAGGGTACACAATAGATGTTAACACTGGTGAATTCTTTGACCCAAATGGGGCACTAGTTGCGAACGATCCGGCAGTGTGGGAGCAGGTGGTGATACCCCAGGTCCTAAACGACTACGTTTCTAGGAAACGCTCTGAACTCCCCGACCAGTGGGTACATTCACTCGTAGTAGGCTACGATTTCTACCACTACAGCAAAGATTTTTGGCTACACTCATGGGGTAACATGATGCCCTATCACGTGAACACAAATGGGGAATATTCCTACCACAATTTTGTAAACAGCTCACAGTGGGTAGATTACTCATTAGGTATTATCTTTGGGGTAAAGTTCAACAAAAGCTTCGGGGTGTTCCTGGAGGGTAAGTACAACAAGTACTGGGATAGAGAATGGCATGACTTCTCTGTAGGCTTGAACTACATACTTATTTAACATGGCTAAGAAGATAGGCGAGGACACTCAGGTAACATTAGACCTGAAGACAATAGGGATGGCAGCGACGGGGTTAGGAGCCCTTATAAGCATGTGGTTTGTACTACAAGCAGACATCGCAGAAGCGAAAGAGCTACCACTTCCTGCTGACCCCGAGATTACTCGAATGGAGTTTGATATGAAAGACCAACTTGTGCGTCAGACCATTATGACTACACAGGAGGATGTATCAGAACTTAAGCAGGATCTTGACCGGATTGAGGAAAAAATCGATAAACTTAAATAACATGAAACATGAAAACTGTAATGCTATATGCGCTATTGTTTGCGTTGTTACTGGTACCTGCATCCACGGTAAGTAATAGCGACCCATCAATAGACAGTGGCATCTATGTAGTTGAGTTCAATGCGAGCTTTAACGCACAGAATAGCGTGCCCTGGATAGAAACCATAACTGAGTGTAAGCCTCTACGTGTAGACATAGGAGAAGCACCTGATATGCAAAAGGAACACAAGATTGTGGTAGTACCAACGATCATTGTGTTTAGTGAGGGCGAGGAAGTAGAACGCTTCCAAGCCAACATCATGATGACAATGGAGGCTACTTCAGACGAAGTTCAAGAAGTAGTTGATGAAATTATTTTGAGCGACTTCTAAGTTGCCTTATATTCGCAAAGAGACCGCTCCCCAAAGCGATCGGCCCTCGGTAACCAAAAAGGGGCCTAGACATCGGGTTATAGTAGCTACCACCATAGGTAGTGAACGTTGTCCCCGGTAGTCTCAAAAAGTGCATCGGTATAAAACTCGGGTGGGAACAAGGCTATAGGCTGACAGAAATGCCCCCACGCAGGCTAGACACGGCGAGTGGAAATCCGAAATCGAAACATTAAAAACCAAGGGGGAATAATTGTATCCAGATGAGACCACTCAAAAGAATCATTATACACTGCTCTGCAACGCCAGAGGGTAGAGACATAGACGCAGCAACAATAAAGGATTGGCACGTTAACGGTAACGGCTGGTCAGATATTGGCTATCACTACGTCATAAAAATAGATGGGTGCCTAGAAGTAGGCAGGCAGATAGATAAGGTTGGGGCTCACTGCAAGGGGCACAACAAAGACTCTATCGGCATATGCTATGTAGGAGGGGCTGACAAAGAGATGCAGGCAAAGGATACTATGAACGAAGCCCAGGAATCCACTATGCGGGAGCTCATATACTCCCTACGTATGGTATCAGACTCGCACCTCACGCTGCATGGGCACAATGAGTATGCAACAAAGCTCTGCCCGAGCTTCAGAGTGTCCGAAAAGTTTAAGGACATACTATAAGTTTGTATATAAGCTGAAGTTTTATATCTTTGTTATAAATCAAACATTATGACAAAGATTAAGTTTCAACCGGCAAGAGATTGGGTAGTACTCCCAATGGTGCGAAAAGATCAGACTAAAAGCGGTATCCACCTTATGGAGGGGACTGCAAAGTCTATGCGGAGCAACGTCCTCGAGGTGATAGCCGCAGGGCCCAAATGCGAAGCAGTTGCAGTAGGAGACACTGTAATGGTTCACCCAAATTCAGAAGGACTAGTAATCAATCTGGATGAGGGTGAATTCGTTATGATAAGTGAATTCCAAATCTGTGGAGTTATCCCCAAATGACTGGGAACGTAACTATATCCATCAAGGACTTCGATAAGCTACGCGGGCAATCCTCTAAGGCAGAGGACAGATCAGAGCGTGTAACCCGTGCAGCGAAGGAGCTAGAGGTCTTCCTCTCATTCATGTGTACTAGAGAGCACATTCAAGAATACCTTGATGAGTTCAACCGCCAATCCCAAGCTTCTAAGATTATACTAGAGGACGGGAGGGCCAAAATAGTATTCAAAGATGAAGATTAAGATTGCAGCCAACACAACCTTCAAGTACTTACAAGTATTCAATGGTATCCTGGAGCTCACAGACAAAGAGCTCTTGATACTGTCTTACTTCGTTGACACAAGCACAACAGTAAACCTGTGCTCAGCAAAGAACAAAAAGGCAGTAGCGGATAAGCTGGGAGTCAAAGATCCCAATACACTGAACAACTACGTCAAGAGACTGAAGGACAAGGGGGCTATAACACAGACAGCTGATGGGTACAAGCTATCTCAGCTGCTCGAGAGTACAACAGAAATACATATAGTAAGATGAAATCAGCAATAGAAATGCTAAAGACTTTTGCATCCGAAGTAGTAAAGTATGCAGAGGCAGGAGCACCACATGTAACCAAAGTAGAGTACCAGAAACGAATAGAGACTTGTAAAAGCTGCCCACACCTTCGAGAGAAAGTAGATAGATGCGGGCTATGCGGATGCCTTGTAGAGCACAAAGCAAAGTGGGCTACAGCTGCATGTCCGGACGACCCAAAGAGATGGAGTCCGGTATATATAGGCAATAAGGGGAGGAAGGTAACACTTAAAGGAAAGAATAGAGATGGGAAAAGCCAACACGAAGAGTCTGATACAGCGAATAGCGACTAAGTACAACCTGCCCCTACACAAAGTAGAGGAGGCAGTATACTACCAATTCAAATACACAACCAAGGTAATGCGTGAGGGTAAGTTCGAACCTGTTCGATTGCCCTATCTTGGGAAGTTTCACGTAATGCCTGGTAGACTTAAGCACATCAACAATGCGGGATCTGATAACAGTAAGTAACAACGTAGTTGTCCCAAGCGCGTACGCACTGACCATCAACGAGTTCAAGGGTTTGAAATCCAGCGAATTGGGTGCCGTATACTTTTACACGGACCACCGCTCCCCTTATGCTGTATACGAAGAGGAAGACAGAATGGCTAGAATTAGTCAAGATCTGAAGGTTAAGTTCACCCCCAAAGTGATGGGGGCAATAGACAAGTATAAGGAACTATCAGAGACCTCAGCTATAAAGCTTCTTAAATCTGCACGTAACTCGATAACTAAACTCGAACGTTACTTTGCTACCGTAAACCTAAATGTTCTTGATGACCACGGTAAGCCTATCTACCACGCGAAGGACCTGATCGGTAACCTGTCCAACATGGGTAAGGTTGTCACAGGACTTGACGAGTTAGAAGCTATAGTCAAGAAGCATCAGCAGAAAGACAACCCAAATAGGGGCGGGGTAGTGACCAACAAGTACTCCCACTGATGTTTAGCAACAGTATAAAATACTCACCAGCTGCTCAGCACTATCTAGACTTCGGGTTCTATACTGATGCGATACCAGGCACTAAGGAGTACTATGATCACTGGGATGAACAAAAACGAAGATGCTTAGAAGGATACGAGGGATTAACGGGTTATCACTATTTCTATCTCAACTACTGCCCAATAGACCGGGTAGTGGACGACATCATGGCAGACGGTACCAAGATCGCAAGAAGAGAAAGAACATTTCCTGCCTTCTACGACGGAGACCACGAGTACTTCACTGCGGTAGACGAGTGCAGAAAAACAAATAAGCACATGGTTGTGCTTAAGGCGAGACGTAAAGGTTTCTCCTACAAAGCAGGGGCAATGCTTGCACGCAACTACTTCTTGATGCGTAACTCTAAGAACTACGTATTCGCCTCACAGAAGGAGTATCTCATAGGGGATGGACTCCTGAGTAAGGCGTGGGACTTTCTGTCCTTTATAGACGACAATACGGCTTGGACACAGCCGCGATTGCGTGACCGTGAGATGCACAAGCAGTCAGGGTACAAGAAGAATGTCAATGGTGCAGATGTAGAGCTTGGGATGAAGTCTCAGATTATAGGTGTATCTTTGAAAGACAACCCCGACAAGGTGCGTGGTAAGGCAGGTGATCTGATTTTCTTTGAGGAGGCAGGTTCATTCTCAGGTCTACTTAAAGCTTGGGAGGTAGCTATGCCAACAATGCGTCAAGGCTCCAAGACACTTGGTACTATGATTGCGTTTGGTACGGGTGGTGAGGAAGGTAGCGGGTTTGACGGTATGGAAGAACTGTTCTATCACCCAGACTCCTATGACTGTATGGCGTTTGACAACGATTGGGATGCTGGTGCAATGGGCACCAAGTGCGGATACTTTGTTCCTATTTATCAGAACTTGGACGGGTTCATCGACGATAACGGGAACTCACTAAAACAACTAGCTAAAGAACATGAAGAAGACCAACGCGAAAAAAAGAAAGGGGCCAACGACCCCAAAGCGCTCGACCAGTACACGGCAGAACACCCGTTCACGCCGCAAGAAGCAACCCTCCAAGTCACAGCCAACCTCTTTGATGTCACGTCTCTTAAAGAGCAGTATAACAAAATTAAAGCACATGGTCTCGAAAGTGAAGGCACTGCTGGGTTAATGTACTATGATAAGAATGGGAAATCATCATTTAGGGCATCGAACGAAGTACACCCGGTTTATAAGTTTCCTCACAGAAAAGGGGACAGGACCGAAGGCGGAGTCGTCGTATACGAATCACCGTACACAACCAAAGAAGGGGAAGTACCCCACAACCTCTACATAATATGCCATGACCCCTATGCTCAGTCGAAGTCGACAACAAACGAGTCACTAGGGTCAGCGTATGTAATCAAGAGACCTAACAATCTATCCAAACCGGATGATATAATCGTAGCAAGCTATGTCGGGAGACCACAAACGCAGGATGAATACAACCGCAATCTATTTATGCTCGCAGAGTATTACAACGCCAAGATCGGGTTCGAGAACGACCGTGGGGAGCTTATTGCTTACGCGAAGAGATATCGCAAGCTACATAAGCTACAGGAGGAGTTTGAGATGCTCGATAAAAGGGAACTCAGATCTAGAAACGTAAAGCGTCAATATGGTATGCACATGACTGAGCAACGTAAAAGGCAAGGTGAGTTGTATATTAGGGACTGGTTGATCACCCCAAGACACACAGACGAAGATGGAAATGTGACTCTAAACCTGCACAAGATCTACGATCCAGCGCTTTTGCAAGAACTAATGAAGTTCAACCACAGAGGCAACTTCGACCGAGTTATGTCGTTTATGGTAGGCATGTACCATACGCGAGAGTTATATAATAGAGAGGTGGTAGAAATTGTCAATGACCGGTCTACAGATGACTGGTTCGATAAAATTTATAAGTAATTTACAGCGGATGTACGGACAGGCCTCATTACCCAGACAGCGGTTGCCGCTATCTAAGAAGAATCAGAAGTGGAGAGAAGAATGTGTCGAAGCATACATTAATCTTTCCAAGTTTGGTATGACAGAACGTAGAAGCTATCTAAAGTCTCTATACGACTACTACAATGGAGTAATCGATGAGCAAGACTACAGATACGTTCTAAAGCCTTACGGCAAGACACGTGGAAACTTCCCATCTAAACTGCGGAACTACCCCATCATTAAGCCTATTGTAGACCTGCTCCTCGGGGAGAAGGCTAAGAGGCCTTTGAACTATACAGTGACTGTGAAGAATGCAGACGCTATAAGTATCAAGGAGAGTGAGAAGAATGGCAAGTTGGTGGCGCAGGCCTCAATGATATTCCAACAGGCAATGGAGGGAAAAGAGATTGATCCCAACAAGATGCCGGAGTTGATGAAGGACTTTGAGCGCAACTACAAAGATAGAAGAGCGATCAAGGGTCAGGCTGCTATCAACTACATTATGCAGAGTGAGGAAATCTTTCACAAGTTCCAGAAAGGTTTCTTCCACTACTTGGTAACGGGTGAGGTGTACTCGCACAAGGGAGTACGACGTAACGAGCCCTTCTACGAGATACTGAACCCTCTGGATATAGACTACGACAAAGATCCAGACTTGGAGTTTGTAGAAGATGGGGATTGGTCTATGGTACGTAAGTATGCACACGCATCATCCGTAATAGACGCATTTGGGGAGTTCCTCACAGACGAGCAAATACTCGAGTTGGAGAACCCACAGAAAGCATCAGCTGACTCGTACCTGCTGTACAGAGCAGAGTCCTCGGGCAGCGACGAGAATATATATCGCAACAGACTTGTAGAGTGCATTACTGTGTACTGGAAGAGTCGTAAGCGCATTGGCTTCTTAACCTACGTTGATCCTGAAACAGGAGAACCAGAGGAAGCAGAAGTACAAGAAGGATTTCGCCTCCCTGCAGAAGCAAAGGCGGGGGGTGCCAAAGTTAGGTACGAGTGGGTAAACGAGGTTTGGGAGGGAACTAGAATTGATGGACGATTCTTCATCAATATTAATCCTATCTCAAACCAACGTACATCCCTAGACAACCCATCGGTGTGTAAGCTTCCGATCAACGGACGGAAGTATTCTGACATTAATTCCGATAACATCTCACTCGTTTCCCTTGGCATCCCCTTTCAACTTAACTACAACATATACAAGTACCGTATGGAGCTTGCGATTGCTAGGTCTAAGGACATCATCGCACAGTTCGATATCAATATGATACCTAAGAAGTGGGACATGGATAAGTTCATGTACTTCGTAGAGGGTACGGGTATTGCGTGGGTTGACTATAACAAAGAGGGTATACAACTATCTCCGCAGCACCAGTCAGTGCTTGACATGTCTATCAAGACTATAGGTCAGTATCTGCAGTTGCTGGATTCTATCATGCAGGAGTGGGAAAAGATATCAGGTGTAAACAGACAACGCCAAGGCGGCATAGGACCCTATGAAGGTAAAGCAGCATCACAACAAGCAATTGTTCAGTCCTCACACATTACTGAAGATCTTTTCCGCAAATTCGCAAGATTTGAGCAAAGGGAACTCCAGGGCCTTTTGGACTATTCTAAAGAAGCATGGCTATCGGGTAAGAAGGCAATGTACGTCATGCCTGACCAAGAGATAGAGATGATCGATATAGACTCACTTGAGCACATGGAGAGTGAGTATGGCATCTTCGTATCAGACTCAGGTAGAGATCAGGACAAGCTTGACCAAGCTAAGGCGCTGTCTCAGTCTATGATTCAGAACGGCGTGCCAGCATCAGCAGTACTTGACCTGTTTGATACAGAGAACTACGCAGGCATCAAAGCTAAAATACAGGATGCTGAAGCATCACGTAAGAAGCTAGAAGCTGAGCAGCAGAAGGTACAACAGCAACAGCAACAACAACAGATGCAGATGAAGCAGATGGAGATTGAAGCTCAGAAGCTGGATAAAGATAAAGACAGGCAGGTAGAAATAGAGAAGGCGCTTATTGCTGCGGAGTCTAGAGATCAATCAGATAAGATCAATCTTGACCTCGAGAAGATGATGCGTGACTTTGAGCTCAAGCAGCAAGACATAGCACTCAAAGAAAGAGCGCTAGAGAAAGAAGGTGATACAGAACCTAACGGGGTATGACCAACAAACAACGTAGAGATATAATTGAGAAGGCCAAAGCCGAGGGGTTTGAGGGAAGCTACGTAGACTTATTTCGTTCCGGGGGAGCAGCACTGGCTGTTACTCCAGAACAACGTGAAAAGGGTCTTAGACCCTACCATGAGGCCGGGGATACGGAGCAATCAATGATCTTCCCAAATACTCCTCCTAATACTCCATTCAATACAGTGGGCATGAAAAAGCCCATCAGAGTACAAAAGGTTGTAGGAGATAAAGTTGTCCGAGATCAAGTTGTTCCCCCCGGTGTTTCGTCTTTCAATACAGGTAGTGGGTATGGTACTGTAATAGAAGCCCCAGAGCTTAGGGCTCGTGGGCAGTACGGCAGACACAGAGCTCAGGAGGGCACCAGTCTACCAGGCATGGGGAAGGTACAAGATATGTTAGGATTAAGTGCTGATCCCTCAAGACCTACAATATCTCAGGAGTCTGTAGACTACGAAACACCCAAAACGTCTCTATTAGAGATGGCTGCTAACCCACTTAGAACATCTAGGTACTACTCTAAGGCTATCCAGGCTGATGGTTTAGGAGCGTTAACAAGTAGACCCACTACAGCAGAGTATGATGCCACTCCCAGCAATGCAATGGATACAGCTATCGGTGTTGTAAACCCAGCAGCTTGGGGCCAGTCTGGGATAGATGCAGTAGAAAGCCTACGCGAAGGTGACTACACAGGCGCAGCTGTAAATGCCCTAGGTGTACTACCCGGTGTGGGTAAAGGGGGAAAGCTCGTAGGAAAAAGCGTTAAGATGATGAATCCTGCCACAGTCTTTATAAAAAGTAGAATAGGATATCCAACCAACATAGTAGGTAGAGGAATACAAGCAACTAATTCTGCGTTTGCACAAGCAAATAACGTTGCGCAGAACCTTACAAAGGCTGCAGGGCAAAGTAAGCTTGGTCAGACCGTGGCAAGCTCTCCTGTGGGGCAAGGCGCTGCAAAGGTGGCAGATGTAGGAAACACGGTAATATCAAAGACAAAAGCTCCCTTTAAAAAAGTAATGGATGCTGCAGCAAACACTAAGGCAGGACGACTTACTACTGAAGTCTTAGATATGCCATCCGCAACACTTGGGGGTTCAACTTCAAGGCAGGCTCTTAAAGCATATGGTAGTGCTTATGCAGCAACACAGATGCCAAAACTATCAGCCCAGGTAGTAGGTGGAGACATAACAGGTGCAGCCAATACATTCTCCAAACTTCCTGTAGGTAAGAAAGTTAGAAATGCAGTAGGAGGATTAAAGCAGATAGCTGCTATACAGGCAGCCTCTGAAGGAGTTTCACACATAGCGTCAGGAGATGCTGATGCGGGCGATCTTATAAAGATGAGTAAGCTGCTTCCTGGAACATCTAACGTAAGAATAGGATATGGGCTAGAGCAGTCATTGATGGACTCCAGAAAAAGAGGAGGCCGCGTAGACCGACGAAGACGGAAGAAAAGACGTAAGTGATATATAGTAATAGTCACTATAAAAGATAATTTTACAATCAAACCACGAATACAAATTAATATTTTTGCGTAATGTCAGACCCAAACAACAAATTAGATTTCAGTGCAATAAGCTTCGACAATGTCGTCGGAGATGGAGCCCCCGGGCTCGAGTTGACTGAGCAAGAGGAAGTTCAAGAAGTTGAACAGCCTAACGAAGAGATTGAAAACGAACTTGATCAGGACGTTGAAGCTCGTGATGAAGACAGAGGTGACGAAGACCGTGAAGACGGTGTAGACGAAACCTATGACGAAGAACGAGAAGACTCGACAGTAGAGGACGATTTCGATGATGACCTAACAATCGCTGATCAGATCTCCGATGTGCTAGGATTTGAAATGGATGCACAATACTCAGATACAGTCGAAGGGCTGACTGAGTATGTTAAAGATGTAGCCCAGGAAATTGCTGAGGATCAAATTGGTGATCTATTCAAGCAGTTCCCTGAAGTACAACAACACCTTGACTACGTCCTATCAGGAGGTGAGTCAGGAAAGTTCTTTGAAGCCTATAACCCCCAGCTGGATTACAACAACCTCAGAGTAGAGGAAGGTGATACAGGTATACAAAAGGCACTTGTTGCTCAGTACTTCGAAGCTAAAGGACATGACCAGGAGTTTATCCAGGAAATGTTGGAAGACTACGAAGACAGCGGTAAGCTGTACAACAGAGCGCAGGTTGCACAAAAGTCCTTGGCTAAAAGCCAGGAGGCACAAAGAGCTCAGATGTTTGAGCAGCAGCAAGAACAGTTTAGAGCTCAGGAAGAAGAGCAAGAGCAGTTCTGGGGGGATGTAGCAGAACAGATAGAATCTGGCAATAGCTTCGGGGGTGTAACAATCCCAGAGGTAGACAAGTCAGAGTTCTTTGAATACATATCAGCACCAGTCACAGAAGATGGTCAGACCCAACGAGACGTTGACTATGCTGAATCAGACATGGATATCAAACTCGCTATGGATTACCTGCTTTACAGTGGGTTTAACCTTGAGAGTATTATAGATAAGAAAGCTAGGACAAAGAGTGCAAGAAACCTTAGAGACCGAATCATTAACAATGAGGAGCGCGTTAGGAACGCTAGGGGAGCACAACGTACCAAGCAAAAGACATTTGATCCAGATCAACTGGACATAAACGCGCTTCTAGGATAAGCATTAACAATTTTAAATAAACAATCATGGCTTTGATGCAAGTACTGAAAACGTACTATAATGACTCGCAGATGACCGACAGCAACTCGTTGGTTAATGCATTGATGGAGAAGCCCGAAGAGCTCTCTCCCATCATCACTCACCTCGCAGGTCGCGAGGAGAAAAAATTCCCACTCTCCTTCTTGACTGAAGGTGTGGGTAACACTAGATCTATTAACCGCTTTGAGTACGAGTACAGAGTGAAGACCCACGAGGTCAACGTTCGCCCCGTTGTTCGTGCTGGTGGTAGTGCAGCTGGTGCTGACCCTGCCAACGTTACTGTTGGTGGAAACGGTACACCTTTTACAGTTGTATTCCCAGACAAGTGGTTCATCTTCCCCTACACTCTCGTTTCACAAACCGGTAAGCTCGCTCGTATTATGGCGGAGCCCGTGCAGGTATCTGAGGGATTTGAGTACACACTCCAACAAGTTGAACCAGGAGCTGCAGGCTTGAGTGCCGATGCTGATGGTACTGGCGACTTGGCTGTTGGTGCTCTCTGGGGTATGTTGTATGCAAATGTTGGACTCGACTTCTCTCGTGGAAATGCGTCTAACTGGACAGCTCCAGGTATGGTCCGCTCTAAGATTGGTACTATCCGTAAGTCTTACCAGTTCTCTGGTAACGCTAAAGATTACGTTGCCGAGTTTGAGCTCCCATTGAAGGAGGGTTCTTCTACCAAGTTGTGGATGGACTATGAGGAGTACCGTCACATGCTCAAGTTTAAGGAAGAGTGTGAGATGTACTACTGGTATGGACAGCGTACTCATGACGACGCAGGTCGTACAACAATGGTCGACGAGAACGGTCAGCCCGTTATCTCTGGACCTGGTTTGTTTGAGCAGATCATCAACAAGGACACTTACTCTACGCTTACACAGCAGAAGATTGAGGACACTATTGGTGACTTGTTCTATGGTATGACCGACGCTACTGATAAGCAGGTGACATTGTTCACTGGTGTTGGTGGTGCACGTGAGTTCGACAAGGCTATGCGTAATTACTACTCTTCTGGTACTGGTACTGGTAGTGCAGGTGCTAACCGTAGCTACTTGACCACTTCAGAGTCTAAGTTCATCACGGGTAGCGGTCGTAACCTCGGAATTACAGGTTACTTCACTTCGTACGATCACATTGATGGTCATACAGTGAACGTAGTTAAAGTTCCATTGTTCGATCACGGTCCTGTTGCTCAAGCTTCTAAGAAGCACCCTGAGACTGGATTGCCACTCGAATCTTACAGAATGACATTTGTCGATCAGTCTTCTTATGACGGAGAGAACAACCTCCAGATGATTAATAAGAAAGGTCGTGAAATGTTGCGCTGGTGTGTTGCTGGTTCAGTTGTGCCTAAGGGCTTTGCTGAGACCGACACTCGGGCGTCAGACGTAGACGGTGCTTCAGTGCATATGTTGAAGACAGCTGGTATCCTGCTCCGCAGATTCGATACTTCGCTTGATTTGACTTGTACCGCATCGTAATTTGTGTTTGGTTTGCAAGGGGGGACCACAGCGGTGGCTCCCCCCATTTGCAACCATCCTATTAATAAAACCAAACTATTTTAATAGTTATTCTTTCAATATAAAAGAACATGAGAAAAGTTATAATCAGGCGCAAAGAAATACAGGGCTTTCTCCCCAAGGAGATTAGAGCCGGCGCAAGAGTCACTATTGGCTCAATGTACGTGGGTAGGCAACCACTTAAAGGTTTGGACTCGGAAGAATCCAAAAAGTATCTACCAGAAATTATCGGACTGCCTGCAAGTCATCTAGACTTCCCAATGGCAGAAAAGACATTCTGGGCAAACATGAGCCTTAAGGTTCCGTTTGAAGGCGCAGAGTTGGATATCTCCACAGATGAGGATGGTACTCCACACAACGTTATGGATTGGATAACCTACAAGTGGTGCACCAAGCACAGACATGTAGCAGACAAGAAGGAAGCTATGATATCAGGACAGAGGTTCTATATCTATGATCCAAACAAAAGCCTTGTCGAAAAGAACAATAGGATCAAAGTCAAGAAGGAGTCAGACAAGGAGTTTATCAAGATCTCGGGTGACCTAGATAAGATGCGTAGAATTCTACGTGTGTTCGGGACAACTAAACCTGAGGGTCTTTCGGAGATTGAAGTAGAGAATACTCTATACGACATCAAAGAGAAGCAGCCAGAAAGATTCCTAAAGATTGTCATAGACAAGAACCTTGATCTAAGAGCAGAGATTGAAGAGATGGTGGCACTGGGAGTTATTCGCAAGATTGGTAATCAGCATATCAATGGTGAGGAAACAATCGGTGAGAACATAACAGACACTATCATTTACTTTAAGAACAAAAAGAACTCAGGGCAGATCAATGCCATGAGAGCACAACTTAAATCATTGAAGTGACCGTAGAGGAAATGCATATTGCAGTTAACCAGGGCGTGCAGAAGATTGCATCGTTCCAGGCTGACACGTTGTTACCGGAGGAGATAGACCACGAGCTCAACTTTGCAGTTCGGAGGTTTATCTCCCAGCGGTACAATCCTCAGGGAAACAAGTATAAGCGGGGGTTTGAACAATCTCAGAAGAGATTGGACGACCTCCGCCATCTTGTTGAGGACTTTACATCATATACATCAAGCTATATGGGTGTGGCATACACGTCACAAGCCGTCGGCAACATAGACGTATACAGGTACAAGTTCCCAACAGACTACATGTTTCTCATAAACGTACTTACTGAAGTTGCAACTACGTGCAAAAACGAAGCTGTACCCTTTGTAACAAGTGAGTACTTCTACAGAGAGTATCTACGGATACCTCTCAGTCCCCCACAGCCTGGATACATCATTCAGCAGATTGAGGTAGCAACAACTACATCAGCTCCTGCAAGTATCATCTCAGCTACAGGCGGACTAACATTTGACGATTTGTTGTCAGATACGTACGGCTCAGATATAACTCCAAGCTTGTCAAAGAATGACAGCTACACGGACAGATACTTTGAAAGTGTATCTGCTGACTCACCTACAGCTGACGCAAATGAGTACTACTTAGTTAAGCAGTACACAGAGACGGAGCTTCAAGACAATCCAAGTAGAGTAGGATTTCTGCAATTCAATGGTGGGCAGATATCAGGAGCAGACGAGGGGTACCCAGATGCAGCAGGACTAAATGGGGCATATGCAGTAATTACATGGGTTAACTCAGGTAATTCAGATGAGGTACTATACACAGTACTTAACTCTGCACCCTTCACGTCATACATAGAAAACAAGTCATTTAGTATACCTGATGATAACGATCAGTCGGTAGCTGACTTGAAGATATTGAGAACAAATTGTAAGTTCTCACAACAGGATGACATCTATGCTCTTTTAGATGACCCCTTTAACACAACAAAAGAAACGGGAATCTTGTACACAATACAAGAAACTTTCGTAGATTTGTATGCAACTGAAAGGTTTCTACCAAACTTTATACAGTTAAAGTATTTACGCAGGCCAAGAGCCCTCAATAAATTGAAGGGCATTGGGTGCGAGTTGCCAGAACACACTCATCATGAGGTGGTCGAAATGGCAGTGAAAAGTATCTTGGAAGGCTTCGAGTCTCCAAGGTATCAAACGCAATCTGGGGAAGTCCTAGATAGCGAGTAATTTTTGTTTTACGTGTTAAAATAATTTCAAAATGACACAAGTCTTTATAACAAATACGAACTCAGACCTTCAAGCGGCATCCGCTCCAGACTACTGGAGTGACTTGTCAGGAGCTGGAGCTTTGGGTATCTGGAACCAGTCTGGTAACTCAGGCCACGGTGCGTGGATGCAGACAGCACTTTATCAAATAACCAACTTGGCCGCATTGCCTGCAACCAGCGCAACCAACTTCCCTGCTGACGGAGCTGACAGCAACAGTGCTGCAACAGTTGAAGCAATTGCTGATCAGATGAGATTGGACCGTGCTGCTGGAGCTTTAACCTCTCTGGTTCAAGGTGTGCCTTTGGTGCCTTCTTTCCAAATCTGTCAAGGATATGGATCAGGCAATCCAATTGCTTCTCCCATTATCAGTGCAGGTAGCTTGGTTGACATCACATACCAGCCTCACAATGCAGGAGTAAAGGGAGTCTATGATTTGGCATTTAATGGTGCTACTGTCGCTGTAGGTGACGAGCTCACTGTTAAAGTTCAGATTAGATTCTCAGGAGAACCTTCTTTGTACGAGTCTCAGATCAACCCCGCAGCAGGAAACATCGGTGCTGTTTCAAGCCTATTGATTGATAGCAGACAGCACGTATTCAATGTTTCTGCAGTGGCTACTGCTGCTACAGACCAGAACGTGATGGATCTGCTCATTGTTGAGATCAATAAGCACCCAGTGCTTAAGACGATTCTTACAGCATCTAGTGAAAACTCTGGTACTACAGATGACCTTCGCTTGACTTGTAAGCTGTTCGGTATGCACCTCAGTGCTCAGTTGTTGTTTAAGGGTGCTAAGCAGTCTACATCAACTACTGTCACTATCCCTGAGATGGGTGTTGGTAACTTCCACCAGGTACTCTCTGATGAGAAGAAGGCTAGATATGCTTCTGGCAACTTCAACAGAATGTACTTCCCACAGGACTTTACAACCTTCGCAACTAGTGGAACTGTCTATGATAAGATTGTTGTGCGGTACCGCAATAACATCTCTGATAATGTACTCAGAGGTGGGCAGGCTGGTATTAACACTGCTATTATCTATGGTGTTGACACTGGAACTGGAGGTAGTAACGACTTTGAGGAAGTGTTCCCACACTCTCCTGGCACTGCAAGTAAAATTGCATTCTCTGGAGCGGCAGGATTCAACTCTGCTGTTAGCGTATAATTAGACTAACCTTTTAATGGGGGGCACATTCCGTGTCCCCCTTTAATATACATAATCATGCCAGTAAGAAATCTATCAGCAAACACAAGAGTGCGTGTGGTAACCAACGGACTGAAAGTAAACAGTCGTTACAAGGTTCGTGCTCGCAATATCATAACAGGAGCACAGGCAGCAGCTAGTGAGCCTTCTCGTAGAGGGAAGATCATCAAGTCTGTGCCTATCGATGCTCGTGGTGTTGTGCAGGTAGATATTCTTGATAGCAAGAACGTAGCTGTAAAAAGCTACGTCAGCGTAGGTTCAGCTGAGATTGACTGCTGTATAGCAAAGTTGGTTCATGATGCAATCAATTGCACATGCAAGTGCGATCAGTGCAAGAAGGATTTGAGGAGAGCACAAACAATAAGATTGTTGATTGATGCAGCTAAATATGATGCAACGGAAGGACTTGCAGAGGGTGCAGTAGAAAAGTACAACAAAGCAAAATCTATGTGTGTAGAGGTTTGCGCATGCGGATGCTAATATGAGGAGAGGTTCAGCAAACGGTAAGTTCTGCGCTATAGTGCAGGTAAGTATTGATGATGCTAAGAACGCTGAGTTTGAGGACTCCAGTCTTCTTAACAACTTCAACGACGCTAGCCATCTATGTGTAAAGGTAAGATCTTACCTACGTAAGCTACCTTTGCATATGGGGGCACAGTGTGCCCTGGCAGTTGATGCAAAGCTAACTGCTTACAGCAAGTCATCTTCAGAGTATAAGCCCAACAACACTACTGTCTTCTACGAAGACGGGTCCAACGACGTTAACTTCCAAGGAAATGCAATTGCTACAACCATATATACTGCAGCAGGAGGACCAGAAACAATCATACGGTATCTGAATGATAGTGCTGTGGGAGGTGATAGAGAGATCTATCTAATGATACCAAGAACCACAGTAGATCTAGAAAGTACTGAAGAATTCACGGATAGCCCCAGCGCTGCTCGAATAACTAGAGTAAATATCCAAGTTGATTTTGTGGACGGGTCTTCGGTACCAGTCATAATGGAGCTTAAGAGAGACGCTGTAATAACAGTGGACCTCTCTATAAACAAGCTTCAGATTGGTAACCAAGCTGAGGACTTTATGCAGTTTACCCCACAGCTGAAAGGTGCTTACTTCAGTGGCAGTGTTAGTCCCTCAGTTATATACTCTTTTACTAAGTACAATACTAGTAATAGAGCCGCATCACAGAATCCTAGGATAGCTAATGCTTTTGGTCCAAACAGCACGGCAATGCCATTTGCATTGCCCGTATTCAGCCTAAACCATAATGATACAAATAGTCTACTGGGAAATACCAACTCCCCTCTAAATGGTGCAGCTAGTAGTGGTAGAAACTACGCCGGACTTAGATGGGTAACAGGTACTTCAATACCATACTCAAATGGAACAGATAACATTTATACAAACGATGTAGTTGCACATTCTAATATTAACCTTGGTCAGTTTTTCCAAATGGACCGGTTTGATAACCCAACGAGCAACGGCAGCAGTAGCGTGTCAAGCGTTGCGGGCACCGGTAATATGTCATGGGGACGTAAGTACGGTACGGCAAACTGGTACGCAGCTAACGGTACCAACGGCTCCACGTCTCCATGGATTACAAACACCTTCAGCAGTAACTTAAGTAATGGTTTTGGTCCAAGTTTGGGATGGCATAAGAGATCGTCGGTGTCAACTGACATGCACGATGTAGGAGCAAATGGGGGAGGGGGCATACATGATCCAGGAACAATATATGGACCATCTACTCAGGGCGAGCTAGCCAATTGCTTTACACAGCATTTATCAGGTATATCTGGTAATATGCCGGGTACTAATAACATGAGCGATACCGGTTCGAGTAACCGTCAAGTACGACGACAGTTTACGCATAGTAGTGTAACCCCAGTAGATGATAGCCTAGCTGATGTGAAGGACTCATGTATCCCAATCAAGGACATGAAGACAAACTACTTTGCACAAGGATTCTCTGTAGGAGGTGGTGCTCCTATTGTAGTGTGTGCAAGGGTAGTAGGAACTGGATGGAATGGCAGTGGCGGCATCAACAACAGACCTGAGGTAGTAGATACTGGTGTGTTTTGGCAGCATGAAAAAAGCCAGCCCGACGGAGAGGGCTACACTATATGGCAGAACACCGACAGTACCAGCTCCGACGATGAGCTGGTGTCCGCCTTTTGTAATCTATCATACGAACCAACTACTAATGTTACATCACATCCTCTTCCAGGACTTTTGACCCCATTGGGAAATGAGCCAGCTGACGTTGTAACTGCCAATGAGGTATATTCATATTTTACATCCAACGGCACCACTAGAACAACAGCGGCTATACTTGCTAATAATCAATTCGTAAACATGCCCTTCAACGGGTTTGAGTACGTCTGCAATAGAATGTTTGGGAATAGTGGTGCATTGCACTCACTAGACACTTTCCCCTGTAACTCAGAAGGGTACGATCCTGGTGCTCAAAATTGGGGTGAAGCCCTCATATTTAAACGTGCCCGTACTATGTATGCACAGTACACGGTAAAAGATGCAGGCGGTACCAACTTCAACCTTGGACAGGGCGGTGGCGCCGTGCCCCAGGCTAGATTGCTTGGGTCATCATTCGGCTACGTTCCCCTAAGTATAGGGGCGAAGGGAGCAAACTGGAATGCAGACGCATGGTACATGGAAGGGTATCAAGACGTGCACTTTATAGTATCCCTTGGGGCAACAAGTAAAAACTACTCTCCTCCAGAAACAGTCGGCGCGGGCATAGATAGTACAAGATTGTCCCCATGGTTCTCGACAGATGTTTACATAGCAGAAAATAACACCACCTACGGCGGAGCATCGCCCGCCGGTAGTGCTGCATTTAAAGTATTCGAAACTGATTTTAATAACGGTACTAGCAGCAATGTCTTTAGACTGGTCACTCTATACTCTAAGCAGAAGGTTCCAGGGAGTGCGTGGATAGGAGAGGATACAACAGTCTCTTACAGATATCCTTATGCATCTCAGCACGGGGCAAATCTTTGCAAGTGCACGGACCCTACCCTGGCACAGGGAATAGATAACCATCTTGCTACTGCATTCGACGATACAATACCAACAGGTTTTCAAGGAGACTTTAACCACTCAAGTTTTGCTCGGGGAACTCAGTATACTGCATATGAAATGTATAAGGTTGCTCTTCCTATGGATGCATTGTATACAGGTGTATCGGGGAAAGGAGCGTTAGGTACAGGAGGAGCGGAGCCGTGTCTCTACGCAACAGGAAGTAGCGACTGCCTAGAGTTTATTGGAACTGACATCCACATATCTGATATGGATGGAGGCGTCAATACAGGAGCCGATGGAACTGACGGATTCGGAGGACTGACAGTAAGAGCTAGTATACGGTACAGAAACACTTGTTCTGGAACAGGGGCGGATAGCTTTAAATACAGTTCTGTTATCGCTCCTACCGAGATAGACCAAATACTATCTATATGGAAGATTACGTATGTACCCGGTAATGCAGGAAATGAGTCGATAGTAAACCCACAGTTTTACTCTCAAGCTACAGTTAACCAAGTACTAACTGCAGATGATGTAATATCACTAGAGATAAACTCTCTAGGAAATAGTGAGTACGAACTTCTAGTGCATTTTCAAAATACAGAGAATTTCATAGACGCAACTTCTGAGGTTCAGGTGTTCCCTGATCTGCCCTTTGTACGTACCATGCCTACCTACAACCAGACCTATAAATTCAACGGTACTACAGACCAAGTTAGTGGTGTACAGCTAGGAGATCCCACTTCAATTGAAGATGATGCGTTTAGGTCTAGGTTCTACAACAGTGAGGTATTTAGTACTGACAGTAGTAACGCTATCACTGGCGGTGCTATACGGAATAAGTTCGTGCGATCTGCGCATACAGCGCTAGATGGGGCTGCGGAAACCGGAGGAAGCTATATACCATACAGAAGCAGTAAGCTTATAATAGAGCCGATGTCTGAAGTTTATGCAGCGGCGGGCAAAAGAGTATTTGATTTTGTGACTTACGCAAAGTTCAGAGCTCTATCGGGGTGTACAGATCCTGACTACCTAAACTACAACCCTGATGCCTTGGATGACGATGGCAGCTGCGAAGGCTTCGCCATCGAAGGATGCACTGATGAAAACGCAGATAACTACAATGCAGAAGCCACGATAGACGATGGTTCTTGCATAACATGCTCTCAGGATTTAGGACCATTTAGTGGGTTTGACAATGGTAGTAACAATAAATTTAACGCATCAGGTGTATCTGCTGCCGTAAACAACGGCTCAGCAGCTAACGCATACAAGATACTAGCAGGCTACTCAACTGACCAAACAACGTTCGTGGGTAAGTTTGGGGAGACGTTGGGTACTCAGGCACTAGGACTCAATGGTATAAGTGGAGGTACTCCCTCAGACTTAGATACTCTAGGAAACCTAAGTACTTTAAATCAAAGTAACTACCCATGGTTTGCTGCTTTGAGGAAGACGGGCACTATAGTAGGAAAAACTAACCTGCCCCTAACTAACCAACAGTACAACCAAGAAGGGACAGCAATTGATGCCGACTATGAGCTAGATATACAGGTAGTGTTCCCTTCCCAGGTAACTGCCGACTCTGTCGACGACGAAGGATTCAATACTTTTCAAGAGGCGATAGAAACACCGATCAATCATAGACTCCGAATCTATGCGGCAACTGATGAGATCATAGATTTCATAACCGTGAATAACGCCAACGATGGCACCGGCGCCCCAACCACAGTAGAGGGACAACAGATATTCTTTATTGGTGAAGACTCTGACGGTAACCCAGGATTCAACTCCGCCACTGAGACCTCGTCACTGCAGGCTGCTGGATTCAATCCTACAATAGTAATTGATTCTGCCGCTCAAGCATTTACGATGGAGGGCAACAATCTAAGTGTAGCTAGATTCCATGTGCAGGGTACACTTGCACAGACTTCAACCCTCCTTTCTAATAGTACTTTGTACGTTGTTGAGCATGTGCTATTGGACAAAAGCTGCTTGAGTTTCACAAGCTACCCCTCATTCTATAGCTTTACTATGATAGGGCTCTGTGGATGTACCCTTGATGATAATATTAACTACCCCGCAATACATCCATGGCAAATTGACGAAAGCAACACCTATCCTGTAGCTTACGACAATACCCCATGTACATCTTCATCATTCCCATTACAATTAGGACCTGGAGATAGCGGACAGCTCTGCTTTACCGCAGATAGTGAAATAAACAGCTGTGACTCCCTATATGAATCCTGCTTCCTGAGTGTAGAAAGTGAGTGTCTATTTGATAGTGTAGAGAGTCTAGATGACCCGGACCTAATACAGATAAATGGTGGATTCTTCGCACCACAGGAAACTACTGCAACCATACTTATAGAGGGCATATACAACCCCACTACAAACGAGTATGAGTACATCAACCAAAATACTGGGCTTCCTACACAGTACTTAAACTATACTATAAATGTATACTTAGACGGTGAGTTGGTATCCGACCTTACGCAGGCAGGTCCGGCTGGCGCCGCAGACAGCGGCAACGGGTGGATGCATACATTTACATTTGTAAATGCAACGTCTTACGAGTTTCACGTTGTGTACACCAACCCCGCAAATGAGGGGATATATGCAGGCATAGACTTGGGGACGGAATGTGTAGATGTACTAGGACCGCAAAATATAGATCGCTTCGAGTGTGAGCTTTTACCTGGGTGTACTGATGAGGAAGCAAATAACTTTGATGCCACTGCAACCCTTGATAACGGTGGGTGTGAGTATACAAGTTGTGAAGAATTGTTTGATAGCCTTGCTGGAGGATTCGATGAGATAAACATAGTACAAACAGCTGCTACTAGTAGCTGTGAGGAAGAGGAGACTATAGTTCTCGGACAGTCGGTCATAAATACATACGTACAGTTTAACACAGACGGTGAAGTAGCAGTACAAGTTGTAACAGATACTTCAGATGACGTATTCTCTACGCAATGTAACATAGCTATATGTCCTGCAAATGCTGTAGGCTTTGGTACTGGTATTTCTAGCACTTCCGAGCTTGTCTCAACAATACTTACACAGGCGGAGAACTTTGAAACAAATGGAGGACAGATATCCTTGGGAACTTCAGGGCAAAATGCTGAAATATCTCCACTGCAGACTATAGATGTGCCGTTTGCAGCAGGTACAGCTACACAGTTCATAAATAGAACTACTGCTACAGAAACCGTTGCGACCGCTGATCAGGCTGGATTTACGTTCTCAGGTTTGGCCGCAGGAGAGTATTTCGTATTCGTGTACCCACCTCAATCAAATTTCACCGGCAGCGTTGACTTTACTACAGAGGAGTGCATTAATGAGATACTGTTTTATCTAGACTACGTAACCAGAATTACAGTAGGTTCTACAGTGCCTGACGATCCTTGCGAAGAAGATTGTGGAAACCCAGCTGGTTGTGATGATGAGGTATATGGATGTACAGATCCAGACAACACCGAATACAACGAAGATGCCACCATCGATGACGGCTCTTGTATACCTGGTACAAACTGTGATGCTAACCCAAACGATGCAGCTTGCCTAGATTGCAGCACTGAGGCTTCAGAGTTGATTATAGGAAGTAGACGTAAAAGTGTTACAGATACTGAAGATCCCTGTAATCCATCAAACAGTGGGGATGGGTGCACTGATCCTAATGCATGTAACTACGACCCCTACATAGACGCAAGTAATTCTAACAACCAGTTGTGCGACTACTGTTCATGTAATGAGTTCTCAGAAGACTGTTGTGAAGGTGAAGATTGTGGGTGTGACCCACAGACAGATGAAAACTGTCCACCAGATATAGACCCCGAATGCCCAGATCCTACCAACCCTTCATGTAATGGAGGAGGTATTGACCCCTGCTATGATCCAGCAGATTGTCCTCCACCAGTTGATCCATGTGTTATACTTGGTAACTGTGTAGACGGGCCTATAGTAGATCCTCCGATAGTAGAGGAGCCTGTAATTGAGATAATTAATCCAGTATCAGTACCATGTGAGCCAGACTTCCTAGGACTAAGTCCCGCAGCAACGTTTGACTTCTCTACGGTGCAGTCTGCGATTATGAGGTGTCAAGGCACAGAGGGAGGTAAGATGGTTGTTAAGCTCAAGCACGGCATTGAGTACGATGAAGAAGACCTTATAAAACTTGATCTCATAACTTACCTGTTCATAGGGGGCGGAGACAAGGTTGCACTACCATGCCTGTTTAACTGCAACTATGAAACCCGTACGAAGAAGAACACGCTGGAAGGTAAAGAAGCATGGGCAAGGCAAGGTGGTAATAAATGGGCATCAACTAATTCGTACACGAAGGGCAATATTGTAGTATATTACTACAACACCTATGGTACAACAAAGAAGTCATACTTCCGGGCTACTAGGGGTATTGAGGCTGGGGGTATTCACCCCAAGTACAAGGACTCTGGGTGGAAACTGATCGTGGACTTCAAACCTAAAACTGTAGACCCTCTTGGAATCTCCGACGGTACTGAGAAGTATCTGCAGGTAATGTATGAGTTCTTTGTACGGTACTGCTCTTCATGCGAAGTAGGAGGAGCTGCAGCTTTACTTGATCCTAACACGGAGGGTAGGGACAACAGTACAGGTACGAGCTACGGGATAAAACGAAACTCTAACGGCGGGGGCTCCTACAACTCAGGCTCGTCATCAATAATTGGCCCCGACGGGGAAGAAATAATATTCTAAAATGGCAAAAAATATAGCAGATCTTAGAACTACTAACACAACGGGTACTACAAGTCGTCAGTACCTGCTTGTGTCAGATCTGAGCACACGTGAGTCTACTAAGATTGCACTTAACGAAGTATTCCCCTCACTGCAGAGTGGTAAAGAAACGGGCAGTGTGTCCGCAGGGACTACGGGTAGCATACAAGACTTGTTTGTTGGGGGTGGTGCAGGTACTACAATCACAAACACCAATAAGTCCACACTGATATTCAAGGGTCTTAAGCCCGAGGTAAATACAAGTGGGTCACAGAGTGCTGCTCTTGAGTTGCGTACCGATACAAGTACCGCTGACCCCAACAAGAGAAACCTTGTCTTAGCTCTAAACATCAACAAAATTGATCTTAGATACGCGGACAATACTTCCTCGGGTTTCCTAGCAACTGTAGCAGGTACCGGTACAAGTTTGAACTTGTCTAGTGGAGGTACTCACTTCTCTGGTACGCTTGCAGTAGGTTATGGGGGCACAGGGTTAACCAGTGGTGCTGCGGGGGATATCTTGCACTTTTCAGGAAGCACAACTATTGCAAAGTTAAGCTTTAGAACTAAGGGTCAACTTATGGTTGCGCAGCAAACTGCAGTACCCGTAGCACTAAATGTGGGAAGTAACGGTCAAGTACTTAAGGCAGATAGCACCACAACAAGTGGACTTGCTTGGGGCGATGTTACATTTGCAGGGGGCACTATGACTGGTGACATTGATATGTCGAACAATGACATTGACATGGGTACTGGATACCTCAGCGGTACTGGTAGCAACTCTCAAGGACTTAGGTTCGATGCTGCAAATGATCATGTGTTTATTGGGGACGGCACATTCTACAACACAGGAGTGTTGAATGTGAACGGTAACATATACCTAGGAACAAGTACAGGGGGCACAGACATGAATATTGTCATGAAGCCTACAAGTTCTGGAGCTTCTGCAAACTTGGGTATTTCAGGTTCTAGTGCAACTGGAACAGGAAACGCAGGAGGTACTGTAACTATTACAGGGGGAGCAGGAGACACAAACGGTAACGGAGGTAATGTAACACTATCTGCAGGTTTGAAAGCCGGCTCTGGTACTGATGGAAGCGTGGTTCTTCAAACCGGTGGTGGAACAGCTCTAAATATTGATCAGAATAAAGACGTTAACATTAAGAGTGGTAGCCTTGTAATTGATACTGCAACAGAAGGCATAGTCCACAAGGGCAGTGGAACTGTTACTCAGGCAACAAATCATACAACAGCTGTAACCATTAATGCTACTTCTGGCGTAATACAGCTAGCAGCTGTTACATTGGCTGCTGCTAACAACGCTGAGTTCACTGTCACAAACAGTGCAGTTCAAGCAGACTCAGTCATTATCTTGACAGTGCAGGATGAGAATACAACAAACAACGCACAACTTACAGCATGTACCCACACCATTGCGGGAGGGAGCTTTAAGATCTCTGTATTCAATCCAGCTGCCACAGGATCTACATCTGCAACAGCAAGTAAGATTCACTTCTTGATTATAAACAATTCTGTGTAACTTTACATAAACCACTAAACACATTGTAACATGTCCGCTAAAAAAGTAACACTCGTCAACAAAGAGGTTCTGAACCTCTTCCAAGGTCTCCTAGCAGTAAAGGAAATGAAAGGCTCACGCTTTGCAGTACTTGTAGCTAAGAACCTTAAAGAAATGAAGAAGGTCCTTGACCCTCTCGATGCCATGGCTATTCCTACACAGGAGTTCCAGGAGCTGTCTGTTGAGATGAATAAGCTCATTGAGGCAGAAGACGGAGAAGCCATTAAGAAGCTTGAAGAAAGCAACTCTGAACTTATTGATGCTCGTAAGGAGCAGCTCGAAGGAGTCAACAGTAAGTTGGAAGAAAGTAGTGAAGTATACATATACAGCATCAAAGAAGATCAGCTGCCAGAAGATATCACTGGAGAGCAGATAGAAAAGCTGCTAGAAATAATTGAATAATGGGAACACTTAATACACGTATATCGATACGTTCATCTAACGCGTTTAAGAACACTATCACCTTTAGGCATGACAAGGCCTATGCTGTAGAAGCTAGGGTTGATCAGGGTACACGCGTTATCAAAGATAACTCCTCAGGGTCACCCCATGAGATAGCCTCAGGCTCGGACTACTATGACTCTTCTGAGTCTGGTGCTCTGGCTAATCAGGTGTATGTATTTATACGTAATACCACACTTGCACTTAACAAGACAATAACAGTACAGTTCAACAAGAACGGTACTCGTGATGATGTTGGGTTGTTGGGACCAGGACAGTTTATGTTCATCCCTTGGAAGTGTGATGCGTCTACCGATAAGCTCGAAGTATTTTCAAATGACACGGCAGGTGTAAAAGTTGAGTACATACTCTCACCAATGCGATGAGCGAGCGTAAGAAAATAAAAGATACCCTCCTTGGCAAGTGGTTGGCGGAAAAGGCACCTAACGTACTCGGTACAGTAGGTGACCTTCTCCCTGACAGCGGGGCTTTGGGTGTCGTAAAGAACCTCTTGGATAAAGATCCAAATGTTGACCCAGCTGAAGCAAAGGCTAAAATTGATGCTGAGATAGCATTCCAAAACAACGTTACTGAGCGTTGGAAGGCTGATATGGGGAGCGACGTTAAACTCGCTAAGCTTATCAGACCTGTTACACTTATTGCTCTCATGGTCATGTTCATGGCTACTATGGTTGCAGATAGTATGGACGGGTGGCCTTTCAATGTAAAAGACTCCTATGTGTCTCTGTTGGAGATACTGATGCTCACAGCATTCGGTGCATACTTCGCAGGTAGGACTATAGAGAAAGCTAAAAAGTAATGTGCAAACCAAACACATGACAGTAAATGAAATTAAAGACTTCCTTGCTGAGAAGCAGGGATATCTTAAAAAGAGCGCTGACGTACTATCTGAGAGACTTAATTGCCCGATTGAAGATTGTGAGACAGCACTCTACGAAGCCAGAAAGCTGGCTCGTAACACAGAAGACACCGATAACGATAGCGATAACGTTATTAATGAATTCGAACAGTTCCTTGACAAGAATGGTATCAGCCAGTCTGATGTAGCCAGTGTAAAGTTCTGGCAGACCGTATCTGGACACCAGCGATTCTCCGTCGTAACGAAGGGAGAGTCAATGAGTGTTGAATCTATCAAACAGGAGATAGAGCAGTTTGCAGCAACCTATAGCCCCAGTGTCTCTAGGAAGCCAAATAAGCCACTCAAAAACCCTGTAGCGTATGAGATATCACTTCCAGATATTCACTACGGTAAACTGCATGATTTCGATCTTACTCAGGTTGAGCAGCAGTACATGAATGTTGTACAGGATTTAGTACGCAAAGCATCAGGACTTGATATAGAAAGGTTCATACTCCCAATTGGGAATGACGGTATGAACTCAGAGGGTATGAGAGGTACTACCACCAAGGGAACTCCCCAACAGGATTCCGGAGGATGGAAGGATACTTTTCGAGGATACTGGCAATTGATAACTACAGCAGTAAACTTCTTGAAAGAGAAGGCGCCTGTAGATATCATTGTTATATCAGGCAACCACGACTACGAGCGCATGTTCTATGCAGGGGATGTGCTCGCAGGATGGTACAGGAATGATACCAATGTTAGTGTAGACAACAGCTACAGCTCTCGCAAGTACTATGAGTACGGCAAGAACATGCTGATGTTCACACATGGAGATAAAGAAAAACCAGCAGATATGCCACTTATAATGGCTACTGAAAACCCGGAGATGTTTGCGCGTACTGAGCATCGTGAGGTACACTGCGGGCATCTTCACAAAGAAATGGTCAATGAGTACAGAGGTATCAAAGTTAGGTTTATACCATCTATTTGTCCTAATGACGAGTGGCATAAGCAAATGGGGTATGAAGCTAAACGAACAGGGCAAGCATATATATGGAATAAGTTCAAAGGACTTGAGGGATATTTACAATCAAATGTTAGAGTATAACGATGACATAGAAGACGAGGACATCACATCTTCGCTCGAAGAGGAAATAGAAATCCTTGACGAAGCGTACCGCAATGCTTACAAGATTGCGATAGGTGAGATGTCGGTTAGGCAGCTATTGGAGTTGGAGGAGGATATGATATTCCTACCCTTCGACCCTTCAGCTCCTGAGTCTTTTAGTGCAGTCATCGACGATATAATAATGTACTTCTCAGACAATGAGGAATACGAGAAGTGTGCAGAGTTAGTCAAAGTAAAAGACCAGTTCGATGACCTTGGATGAGATAGCATATAACCTACTAAACATACTACGCGGGGGTAGGTCCAGCAATGATGAGCATATATCTTTAACACAGATAAAGTTCAACGTAGGCCACTACCGTGCCATGCTCATACGTAGAGACTACGCACGCAATGGTGTGGTCTCTAAAACGTTAGAGCAGGATCTCGGATGTATTCCCCTGATAAAAGTAGATGGTAGTAAGTGTTGCAATCTCCCAAGCGACTGCCCTGTGTACAGGACTAACGTAAAGATGCCAAAGCCTGTAAGATTCAATCTACAGGATGCATTCACTTTCATAGGTAAACCTGATGGTACATCAACAATGCCTAAGGTGGAGCCCTACATGGTAGAGTACTTGATGTACGATAAGTACACTTCAGACAAACCCAAGTACTATGTTATAGACGAGTATGTCTACGTGTACAATCCAGGAGGACTAGAGAACATAAATGTACGTGGGGTATTCGAAGACCCTAAAGAAGTACATAGCTTTAACACATGCGGCGGAAACTGCTATGATCCACAGTCGGATTACCCTCTACCTGCTGACATGCTTTCATCAATAAACATGGGTCTCCTACAAGGAGAACTTCAACTTCTTAGCTCTACTCCCTCGGATGTAGAACTTGATAGACAACAAGATAAATAATAACTATGGGTTACAACACAAACAACGATATATTGCTAGATGCAATTCGTAAGAACACAGAGAGTATAACTGTATCTGTAGATGCTGACGGACTGGAGATAAACACCGACGCTCTAGAAACAATCAATACTGCAATCAAAACTGCAGTAGAAGTAATTGACAACGCTATCTCTGGAAGTGAGATGCAGGTAGATATTGTATCAGCCGGTGCAAACGATCTGCTTAAGTTTGGCAACAGTGGGGTAGTTATGATTAATGGTACTGCTCCTCAGAGTGAAGCTTCGGGAACATACTTTGCAGTGCAGTTTATAACCGAATGTACTCTTACAACCTTTACTATGGAAAACTCTACCACAGTAACAGGTGTGTTCCCCGCAGGCACGGTAATCTACGGAGATGTAAGAACGATTACGGCAAGCGCTAGCAACATCTACGTTCTATACAAAGGTAACCCTGCGTAATGTTAGGACTGTCATTAAATTCAACTGCATCTGTTTCCGCCGCAGCCGCCGCGTCCATTGGTAGCCGTGGACTCCCCGCTGAGACACAGAACTATTCTGCGTACTTGGATGGGGCCAGTGACCGTATCCAAGCTGGGAGTATGGCAGTCAGCTGGCTAAAGGTTGTTGAAGCTAACCAACCATTCTCTATACACTTCTCTTTAAAGCTTGATGCTCTTAATTCGACTATAAGTATCTCAGGTAGTTCAAGCAATTACTTGTGGATCTTAGTAAACTCAGGAGGTGATCTACAATTTTCTTTCGCTAGAACTAGCCCAAATCGTAATGGCAGTGAGACATGGGATACAAACTTTTCTACAGGAACTTGGTACGACATTGTTATTACAGGAACCAATGACACGAACCGAGACTTAAAATGCTACGTCAACAAAGTTGAACAAACTGCTAATGCTGCGGTTGCGTGGCCTGCATCCGAGGACAACAAAGCAACGCCAGGTAAATTCACTATGGGTACCTTCTTGAATGTAGTAGACTACGACTTTAGAGTTGATAGACTTGCTTCTTGGAGTAGTGTAATAACATCTGCTGAGGTTACAGAGATTTATGATAACTATCCAGATCTCACAGCAGACTCAGGAAACTATGTTTCCTCTGACGACCTAGAGACATACTACAAGATGGAGGAAGGATCAGGCACTACAATGGCAGATAGTTCTGGTAATAGTAACGCCAGTCTTAGTGTTGTAAATGCGAGTGGAAACTTCTGGAGCACAGATACTAGAATATAATGGCAACGAAGTACGTAATCATAGACGCAAGCGAGGTAAGCTCTGTAGACTTCTCACAAGTACGTGAGGACTCTGCAGATACTGTACGCTACAACCTCGACAACAGCAAAGCACTTGTCAAGTTTGATGGTAGCACTCCGTCATTCCTAGACGGTAAAGCTGAGTACACCCACTCGCAGATAAGAACAATACTAACCGATGAAGCGCAAGGCTGGTACATAGCCGACACGCAGGCATATCTAGATAGCTTATAATCATGGCAACGGCAGCATGGACGCGGAAAGAGGGTAAGAGCAAGTCTGGCGGACTAAACCGCAAAGGCATTGCTTCTTATCGTGCAGCTAACCCAGGTAGCAAACTGTCTATGGCTGTTACAGAGAAGAACCCCACAGGTAAGAAGAAGTCTAGAC
>UEXM01000677.1_pt1 | contig 34161 bp, 60 predicted proteins | sample 1796661 | NCBI WGS metagenome assembly UEXM01 (sample SAMEA4772469, study PRJEB27181) | metagenome
GGAGAGCGAAGAATGAATTTAGCTAGAGAAGAAGTAAGTTTATTGAATCCAGCCGCCCTCGCAGCAGACGGATTAGATGATGCTATCATAGGGTATGGGCAACAATTCCCAAAAGAGCCTTTGCTAGTATACGACTACGACAAATGTGTGGAGATATTTATGGCTCAAGGCATGTCTCACGAAGAAGCTGTTGAGTGGATGGAATTCAATGTTGTAAACGCATATTATGGCGAAGGTACACCAATTTTTATTAGGAGCGTAGAAAGATGATTTATTTATACACAGCTAAATACTGCCCTTTTTGTGAAAAGGCAATTACCCTACTTTTTAAAAAGGGTGCAAGTTTTACAGTATATGATGTGACAGATAACCAAGAGTTACGAGCAGTCCTTGCCGATAGGACAGGATGCTCTACAGTTCCACAGATATTTATCAATAATGAGTTTATAGGTGGCTGCTCTGACCTGTACGAGCTAGATAGTTTAGGTGATTTAGATATTTTACTTAATGGAGATGAAAATGTCGAAGAGTAATGCATGGGCTCCAAAGCGCAGAATGAAGAAGACCAGTATTGGTAATGGTAGAGGCTCAAAATATAAGAAGCTAAATTCAAATGGTAAGACGCCCAAGGGATATCGAAAGAAGTATAGAGGGCAAGGCAAGTGAGAGCGTCAGCAAACTATGGGACAGCTTTGTTAGGAGGTCTAACAGTTGGTTTGGCTCCGGCTTGGATCATTAGTTTTATAGTTTCTGTTTTTCCTTCCCTTGAGCCACAAGAGTTGGGAGCCGTGGCAGAGTTCATGTCAAACGGTATTGGAGCTACACAGGTACTGTTTCTTGTGATAACTGTTTTGCTAGTCCCGCCCTTAGAGGAGTTGATTTTCAGGGGTTGGTTATGGAAACTAGTTGGTTGGAAGTTGACTCCTTATTGGACTTGGGTAGCTATCTCAATTATTTTTGCTGTGGTACATATGGAGCCAATTCATGTTATGGGTCTTTTGCCATTTAGCTTCTTTGTTGGCTGGCTTAGGCTTGAAACAGGCAAGCTTGGCCCTTCGATTGTAGCCCATATTGCCAATAATGCAGCAGCATGTATGTTAATGGTGGCATGAGTATTCATCATGACACACTTGTTATTGGAGGTAGTCTAGAGGCTTTTGCTTATGCTTTTAAGCATTGTCTGCCGGTTTTATACACTAATTTAAAACCGCCATTTAAGTATGACTACTTTCAGCCAGATGTCGATTTCAATTTAAACATTAAAACCCCCCCCAATGTTTTGAGAACGGCATCTGGTACAACAACTTGTGGTCCCTCCAAATTACAGATATGGCAAAAACTACTATTTTTATTGTCTGTCTCCGGTAAGACTGTATACGGCGATACAGTTCGTTCGATTCAGATTGAAGAAAATAAAATTCATTTAAGTTGTGACGGCATTCGACGTAAAACCATAACTTTTGAACAAGCTATCATATTTGATGATGAAAAAGTTTCCGGTTTACCAGCCCTGAAGAAACAAACAAAATATAAGAACATTGTTTACGATTGGGTAAATATTGTCTCAGGGGGCTCCCATGAATACGACCTTCTGCGTTACGAGGACGAGTTTGTTAATGCAGTATACTTCTATCCATCCGACAGGAATGACAACACGAAGCTTAAAGATTTGGTATGTGTGTCCTATTTGACAGACGAACAATTAGTTGACTTTTCATACTCTGATACTTATGTTAAATTTAAATTACTAGACCTATTTAAACAACTTGGAATTAGGGGGGCTCGTAATGGCCGGGATATCAATAGACCAGGTCATTACAAATATTATGCAGTAAAACTAGAGCCTTCTAGCAGACAAGTGGTTAAGAGGATAGTGAACGAGTACGAGAGCGATAAGAGGCTAATTTTTAATAACTCTAGTTTAAGTGAGATTGTTGAGGAGCCTACAGTATTAGAGGGATACTTAAAGAGGGTATGTGATATAATATGAAGAACTTCCATCTAGCAGGCATAATACCAGTACACAAGAATGATTTTAGCTTTAGTTTCGAGTGGCCAGATTCATTGATGCCAATAGCTTCTCGCTTAACGGCGATAGAGCGGTCAGTCATGGAGTGTGCGTGGGCTGGGTGTGAAACAATATGGATAGTTTGTAACGACGATATATCTCCTATTATAAGGCACAGAATCGGAGAGATGGTCCAAGACCCAGTGTGGCTCAGGAAATTAGACACCCACCCTTCTATGACACGTAAGCCCATACCAATTTTCTATGTCCCAGTACACCCGAAACACAGAGATAAACTAGATTGCTATGGCTGGAGTGTCATATACGGTGCTCTTAGTATATTTAAGATATCTATTAAGATGAGCAAATGGCTGGTCCCAGGGAGATATTATGTCTCGTTCCCATATTCTATTTATGACCCTAAAATTGTGAGAGAGCACAGAAAAGAAATATCAAGTCCTAAGGGGTTTTGCTTAAGCTATGATGGCAAGACCATAAAAGATGGAGAGAAGCTTGGCTTTACATTTGATAAAAATGATTTCATAAATTATAGAAGAGTTATAAGGAAACAGGGGACAGGTTTGTACAAGACACCACAAGTTGGGATGTACCCAAGAGAGAAGCATCCTGTTGGGCAAAGACATACAGCTAGGCATTTCCCATTGGAGAGGGTGTTTGCTAGCACCAATGTGGAGAAGGCTAAGGTCATACCATTGCCCTGGAGATATAATATTGACAGCTGGGATGAGTATGTTAAGTATATGTCTTCCGAACATCAGGGCCTAATCACTAGGCCTAATAAACTTTTTTTATCGTATCGTGAATGGAATGAAATAGGGGTGGATAACGATGAGTGACAGAACAGAGAGCAAGATCAAGTTTGTAAACCTGCACGGCCATAGCGTAGCAGGTTCTATTTTTGATGGGCTTGGGTACCCGCAAGAACACATGGATTTTGCATATTCAAATGGCTGCGAGGCTCTAGCCCTAACAGATCATGGAAATATGAATGGTCTTGCGTGGCAAGTCCTACACGCCAAGAAGATGCAAGAAGAGGGTCGCGACTTTAAGCCCATTTATGGTGTAGAGGCATACTTTGTGCCTTCTATCTCTGACTGGAGGGAGGAGTATGACAAGGCTCTGGCTGACAAGAAGAAGGCCCGTTCCGCCAAGAAGGGCGATACTAGTGGGGCAACTGTTGAGGATGAAGGGGAATCTAAGAAAGCTTCTAAAAACATCCTTAATCGCCGTCGCCACTTGATTCTTTTGGCGCAGAACCAAAAGGGTCTAAATAACTTGTTCAAGCTTGTTTCCGAAAGCTACCAGCCAGAGAACTTTTATCGTTACCCCAGAGTAGACTATGATATGCTGGAACAGCACTCAGAGGGTGTGATAGCTGCCTCAGCCTGCTTAGGAGGCGTTTACGCTGGCTGCTATTGGGAAAACCATGAGCAGGGTATGGGTGCTGTTTTGGGCGCTATGCGTGATGTTACAAAAAGAATGGTTTCTATCTTTGGGGATCGCTGGTATGGAGAGCTTCAGTGGAACAACATTCCCCAGCAACATGAACTTAATAAAGCGATTATTCAAATTAGCGAGGAGTTTGGTATTAATCTGATCTCCACTGCCGATAGCCATTACCCGAATCCTGACGCTTGGAAGGACAGAGAGTTGTACAAGCGACTGGGCTGGCTTGGTAGAGGACGCCCTTCTTGGGCCGAGGACACAGAGCTACCAGAGGGAGTCGAAGAAATAGGATATGAATTGTATCCTAAGAACGGTGATCAGATGTGGCACTCCTACAAAAAGTATTCGGACGAGTGTGGTGTCCAGTACAGTGATGCAGTTGTTTTTAAATCCATTGAGGAAACTTATAAGATTGCGACAGAGAGGGTAGCAAAGTTTTATCCTGACAACACAGTCAGACTACCAGACTTTGTCATCCCTGTAGGTGAGACAGAGGATAGCGCTCTAGAGAAGTTCTGCATTGAAGGACTACGTCGTAAGGATCTTCACACAAATGTAGAATACACTGATAGACTAAAGCACGAACTGACAGTCATCTCCAACAGAGGGTTTAGCAAATACTTCTTAACCATGACAGAGATATCCGACATTGCCAACCAGATCATGCTTACAGGATCGGGCAGAGGCTCTGCTGCTGGTTCGTTGGTGGCGTATGCTCTGGACATCACACAGGTAGACCCCATAAAGTATGGTTTGCTATTCTCCAGGTTCTTGCGTTCCGACGCCACAGACTATCCTGATATCGACTATGATGTAGCAGAGCCGATGGATCTGAAGGATGAGTTAATTGAGAGGTGGGGAGACAACGTGGTTGCGCCTATTTCTAACTGGAACACTCTACAGCTAAGGTCTCTTGTTAAGGATATTTCTAAACTCTACGAAATCCCCTTTACAGAAGTTAACAATGTCACAGGTAAAATGATGTTTGAAGCTACCGGCCCAGCTAAGGAGAAGCATGGGATTAAGTCTGGAGTTTACAACCCTACCTTCGAGGAAGTTAAAGAATTCTCTCCAACATTACAGAGGTTTCTAGTCACTTACCCACAGGTAGCTGACCATATCGATACACTATACGGGCAAGTCCGATCTTGTTCTAGACACGCTGGTGGCGTGGTGATCGCAGATGATCTTGATAAGCACATGCCGCTCATCTCTTCTAAAAACGTTCGCCAGACTCCTTGGTCAGAGGGCCAAAACGTTCGTCACCTTGAGCCCATGGGGTTTATTAAATTCGATCTTCTTGGTCTATCTACGCTGCGAATGGTAGACGGAGCCATCAGACATATCTTGCGTCGTCATCATGGCGTTGACAATCCTACATTTAAGGATGTTAAGGAATACTACGATAATACTCTTCACCCTGATGTGATCAATCTATCAGATAGTAATGTCTACGAGAATATTTTTCACAAGGGCAAATGGGGCGGTACGTTCCAATTCACAGAGGCGGGAGTTCAGAAGTATTGTACTCAAGTGAAGCCAAACTCCATCATTGACCTCTCAATTATCACCTCTACCTACCGACCAGGACCTTTGGCAGCCAAGGTCCACGACCAGTTTTTGGAGGCTAAGGAGAACCCGCAGAGCGTTAAATATGTTAACGATATCCACAGAGAGATCACAGAAGAGACTCATGGCTTCTTGATTTTCCAGGAGCAGATCGCCTTGCTCGCCCATAAGCTAGGGAAGAACCTGACACTTGACGAAGGTAACAAGCTTCGCAAGGTTCTTACAAAAAAGGGGACAGGGAAAGAGGCAAGGGTCAAGAAGAAGCTGTTTACAAAGTTTATTGATGGTTGCGTCGAGAGCGGACTGCGCCAAGCAACAGCGGAACGTCTTTGGGAAACCTTCGAGTACTTCTCAGGCTATGGTTTCAACAAGTCACATGCTGTCTCTTATTCACTATTGACCTACCAGTGTGCTTGGCTACTTAACTATTACCCTGCTGAGTGGATGGCAGCGTTTCTAGATAAGGAACCAGAGACCAGAAAAGAGAAGGCACTAAGCATTGCTAAGTCTTTTGGGTTTAAGATTGAACCAGTGAACGTCAATACTTCTGGCAAGGTGTGGGAAATCTCTCCTAATGGGAAAACATTGATCCAGCCTTTGAGCAGTATTAAGGGTATGGGCGAGGCTGCTATCCAACAGATTCTCGACAACCGACCTTTCGAGAGTATAGAGGACTTTTTGTTTAACGAGAACATTGTTTACTCAAAGCTTAACAAAAAGAAGTTAGACGTTCTTATCCGCTCAGAGGCTTTGGACAACTTCATAGACCACAGGTTTAGTGGTAGAAAGCATTTCTGGAGCGCCGTGGCTGTGGACCGTCCAAGGAACCGAAAGAAGCTAAACGAAAACATTGAAGCTTACCACCCTGAAGGTGACTTCACGTTTGAGCAGGAGATCCAAAACATTGTTACTTTGACAGGTAGGTTCCCGTTCGAGAGAGTAGTACCGCAGGATGTTGTAGATGGTCTCACCAGAAACTGTATCCCTCCCATATCAGAGTTCGATCCTGACCTGATGCTTTGCTGGGCAGTGCCTAGAGAAGTGAAGAAGAAGACGACTAAGAAGGGCAAAGATTATTATGAAGTGGAGGTCACTGACGTTAATTCAACAATGATCAAGATTCGTTGCTGGGGGATTAACATTCAGAGAGGAGACAAGATTATTGTTAACGTCCCATACCTGATTAAACCTGATTATAGCGAGGAATGGGGGTTCTCTACTCGTGGTAAGATATCCGACCATTGGAAGATGCTAGGTTGACAAGCTAGACCATCGGGTTAAGATACTGACGAGAGGTGAGCATGAACATTTTTGGTATCGAAGGTAGTGGTAAGAATATTGATTGGGTGGAGTCTGCCAAGTCGCAGGACAATTACAGAGTAGTCAAGATGATTCTAGAATCGTGTCAGATGCTCTGCACGAATTTAAATCATTTGTACGGCGAGCAAGTCGCTCCGTATCGTAGTTGTCATTTGAACCACCCAAGCACGAAGTGGGCGAGAGAAAGCTCCGCCAATTTTTTGTCACTTGTGGAGCATACCGAGGCTATGCTAGCGGAATACAGGTTGCGCTTTAACAACAGGACACATAAGTGTGAGGCAGTTCTTGAGCGTTGTATGGAACTATTTGACAAGAATATGTTTGACAAGCACGACCCTACCCCGTTATCTATGGCTATGCCAGATGAATACAAGTCGGAGAACATTGTAGAGTCTTACCGAAAGTTCTATGCTAGTAAGCCACGAGTTCGGTATCCCGAAAACAAAGTACCAGTTTGGTTCAAGAAGTACCGTGGCGAGCAGCCATATGAGATTGTAAATTAATAGGAGTTAATATGTTTGATGATGAAATTGCCATTGTAGAAGAAGTGCGTGACGAGAAGACGGAGAAGATGATTGAATATATCCGCAACCTTAATACCATCGAGGAGGCCATGGAGCCCTACAAGGAGCAGAAGCGCGAGCTTCGCAAGGAGTTCAAGGAGCAGGAATGGCTGTCCAAGGAAGAGATTAGCATGGCGGTCAAGGCTTACCGTATGATGAAGTCAGAGGTTGACGTTGAGCAGCTTGTTAAGGTCTATGATTCAATTAGTGGAGGAAACCGATGATCCTTGAATACTATTGCCTACCACACTGCGAGCACAAGCCAGTGAGGGCAAACCCTTCCGATGCGGGGCTAGACTTATGCTATAATCCACAACATGACTCTAATCAGCTTCTCGGAACTAAGTTCGTCGGAGATTATATAATCAGTCCGGGTGAAAGTGTCGTTTTGCCAACAGGCCTTAAGTTTGGTATCCCACATGGGTACATGCTTCAAATCATGAACCGCAGCGGTAATGCAGCCAAGAAGCAACTTATGGTTGGCGCTTGTGTTGTTGATTCCGGGTATGACGGAGAAGTCTTTGTAAATCTTCATAATATTGGTAGCAGAGAGCAGTACATTGAAAGTGGTATGAAGATCGCACAAGCAGTCCTTATCCCAGTTGTACATGCTCGTTTTGTGGAGACCGCAGAAGATAATCTTTATGGATGGTACCCCATTACAATCAGCGACCGTGGAGACGGAGCACTTGGGAGCACTGGTGAGTAACGAAGAACTAGCCAAGCGAGCCGTAGCCTCGCCTCACTGGCGCTGGATGCCGGGGATGCTGATTCAAACGGTTGGCGGACCCACCGATAGAATAGCGGGCATTGACAGTACCTTTATACACGCATGGGCGGAGAGCCAACAGACCGAAAATCCGCGAGGCATGTGGATAAGGTACAGGCTTGACCGCATGAACAAGCACGGAGTCCCCGACCTCTCCGATGCTGCGACTGTCGGCGCGTTGCTCGCGCTGGTGCGGGAGGCACACGCCCCCGCGCACTGGCTGACCACTGCGCCTCTGATGACGGCAGGCGGCGTGCATGGATGGCGCGTGCAGGGGCTGGATGGGCCGGTCTGCGCCACCGAGGCCGAGGCCCTCGTCACTGCGCTGGAGGCTGCACCATGAAGTACCGGAAGAAGCCCGTAGTCATTGAGGCGTACCAGATGACACTTCAGGCCGCATTCTTGAGCGTATGGCCAGAATGGTTGGTCTTCGCTGGCTTCGGCACCGAAGTGGGGTCGACTGGTAGCGTATGGATAGATACATCTCGGCAGAATCTTGCCGAGATGTACATTGGCACGCTCGAAGGGACCATGCGCGTCAGCTGGGGTGACTACATTATTCAAGGCGTCAAGGGTGAGTTATATGCGTGCAAGCCCGACATCTTTGAGATGACCTATGAGAAGGTAGAGGAGGCACCATGAGCAAGGAACTAGACGAGAAGTGGCTGGAGTTGGTCAAGGCTGGAAAGGCCGAGTGGATGCCGGGGATGCTTGCTTGCATCTATCGTGACGACGGGAGCCTTATGGGCTCTAACCGTCACGGCAAACCCGGACCCGGCTTTTTTCCCGACTGGACCGACCCCGCCACGCTGGGCTGTCTGCTCGCGATGGTTCGCGAAGCCTGGGGAGATTCTTACATCTACTTCGGTTCATCGCTAAGTACTAAGCGCAAACGCTGGTCTTGGGTAATGGGAGGCGGAGATTGTATCGGACAGGGTGACACTGAAGCTGAGGCCCTACTGGCTGCCTTGGAGGCTGCGCCATGAACTGCACACCCAAGAAACACCTCTACGACGTAGCAGAGGACGGCCAAACTGCCACATGTCTGTGCGGCGAGGGCGAACCGATCCATGTGCCTGACGCGCCGGAGTGGGCCGGACGGGTTGCTGACCTGGTTCCTCCATCGGAGTGGCAGGGCAAGCTGGACGAGTGGGATCTCGACAACGTCGAGTGGACCGCAGAGATTCACGACCACGCCTATGACGGTTCTTGTGAGTGTTGGGCCGTCAAGTACGGGACTGTAGAACTTCAGACCGGAGATTTGACGGTGACTTACGGCGACACTGACCAGGACACACTCCCGGAGATTATGCGCGCCATGTGCGCGGCCCATATGGTCTTCAATGAGGCGATGCCATGAATTATTCGTTTGACTATGACAACACTCTCATTAGGTATAAGTATGTTCGCGATGCAAGGGGTAAGATCATAGATGCTGTTTATGACAAGCCGCATCAAGAGAACATCGATCTCTTGAGAGAGCTAGCTAAGGATAAAAATAATACAATATACATTGTCACTGCTAGGGTTAAGGGGTTATCTTTTGAGTCATGTATAGACAACTCTCCCAAGCCAGAGGATCTTGTAAGAACTATGAATCTACCAGTATCTGATATATTCTACACCAAGAATGGCTGTAAACTGCCCGTCTTGTTAGAGAACAATGTCTCCGAGCATTGGGACGATTGCCCAGAGCAGTGCAAAACAATTAATGACTCTGGCGTACTTAAGGCTTGGGAAGTAAGAGCCCCCGATGGGATCAATGCTTTCCTAAAGAGTAAATTTATAAGACTATTGGAGGAACAGATATGAATCGCAAACAGCGCAGAGCAGCATCCAAGCAAGCTAAGAAGGACGGCAACGAAGAACTATCACAAAAAATAGGCTTATTCGATAAGCTTGGTGATACTTGCTTGACATGTGACAAGCCATTTGATAAGAAGAACAAAGAGATGGTGATGTCCTGGTCTGTTGTTGTAAGAGAGCAAGAAGGTGTGGTAAGATTGTACTGCCCTGATTGTTGGTCTAAGGCTGTAGAGATCATGGAAGACTTTAAGCAAAGAGTTGAAGGGAGAGAAGAATGAGCAATTTTATGGTCAATCCAAAAGTGTGGACAACAGAATATATTAAAAGGGCAGACTACAGGACGACTGATCGAACTGACACACGTCTTGGTTGCCCAACAGCTTTTAGGCTGGAAGGCGACTTCATCGAAGTGTTCTTCAAGAGATATGGTTGGATTAGGTTCACCAACGTACAAGAAGGTTAGGAGAGCGAAGAATGATTAGAAAATTTCCTTACTTAGACAAGAAGACAACAAAAAAAGTTATCAAGTGGCTAAAGTCTGAAGAAGCACTTTGTAAGGCTGAAGCTTTTCGCTATAAAGCTTGTCATAACACAGATGAGGAACAGAAGGCCCTTTATGGGGCCTCTACCTTCGCAAGCATTATTATTCATTTGGAATACCATATGGAAGAGAAGAATGAAGAAAGTATCTCTAACCATCACCATTGATGTTGACGCACGGGTAAAGGATGACTATGATATTGATGAGCTTATCCAGTATCTCAAGTGCTACTATGGTGGCGCTGTGCCAGATGGCTGGCTCCATGAGATTGACGAGTTGGAAGGCTGGGGGCATGTGTCTAATGTTGTGGTGGAGAACGAAGAATGATTAAATGTCCTAGATGTAGAAGCACCAACATTAGGCTTATTCCTGCTTCCTACAGAAGTGGTGGACTTGAAGCCTACTATGAATGTAAAGATTGCAAATGGAACGAATGGATGGGTAAGGAAGGTGAAGAATGACTGCTGCTATATTTTTTAATCTTGGCCTGCTTGTTGGCTGGCTTCTGTTTAAAGATGCGAATTGTTGTTTAATTAAGGAGGATGAGCGATGAAGAAAGTTGTCGTAGTCTCTGGTTATTTTAATCCGCTGCACAAGGGTCACCTAGAATACTTTGAGCAGGCCAAGCAACATGGGGACGAGCTTTGGGTTATTGTAAATTCCGACCTACAGCGAGAACTAAAAGGCTCAAAGGAATTCATGAAAGAAGACGAGAGGCTTCAAATTATTCAAGCCCTCAGGATTGTAGACTTTGCTATTGTTTCTGTGGACAAGGATAGGACGGTTAGAGAGTCGATTGGCTTGATCGCGATGTTTAATCAAAACAGCCAAATTGCTTTTTGCAATGGAGGCGACCAGACTAACCATACAATCCCAGAACGAGAAGTTTGCGAAGAGTTGGGAATTGAGTTAATAGATGGTCTCGGAGACAAAGTTCAATCGTCTTCGTGGTTATTAAAGGAGGAAGAATGAAGCCATCGCTTAGTTTTGATGATGTATTGTTGGTGCCCCAGTATTCGGACATATCTTCAAGGGCAGAGGTAGACACTGGTTCGGCAATGAAGAATTTAAAGAAGTTTTCTTTGCCAATTATCTCCTCTCCCATGGACACCGTAACCGGCGAGGACATGGCTTGTGCGGTTAGCCGAGCAGGTGGTGTTGGAATCCTGCACAGGTATAATACAACTGAAGAGCAATGTGCTATGGTCATGAGTATCACCACAAAGGGCCAGGATGTAGGAGCCGCGATAGGCGTTGGAGATGGCTTCCTAGAGAGAGCCAAAGCCTTAGCCCGCAATGGAGCTAGCTTTCTGTGTGTTGACGTTGCCCACGGACATCACAGCAGCGTTAAACGAGCGCTCAAGTCCCTTAAGGATACTTTTGGGGACAGCATGCACATCATGGCTGGCAATGTCGCAACTCTAGAAGCCTTTAACGACCTAGCCGATTGGGGAGCAGACTCGGTTCGTGTTGGCATAGGTGGTGGTTCTATTTGTTCTACCAGAGTCCAGACAGGGCATGGCATACCCACGCTACAGTCAGTTGTGGACTGTTCAGCATCAGATCGTGACGCGCTTCTTATAGCTGATGGTGGTATCCGCAATAGCGGTGACATTGTAAAAGCCTTGGCAGCAGGGGCTGACTTTGTTATGATAGGGTCGTTGCTGGCCGGGACAGACGAAACTCCCGGTGAGATACTAAATACTAAAGAAGGAAAGAAGAAAGTTTATAGAGGCATGGCTAGTAAGGAGGCACAAACTGCTTGGAGAGGCAGAGTGTCATCAATCGAGGGTGTCTCGCATGTTGTACCCTACAAGGGACCAGTAGAGGAGGTTTTGCATGATTTGGGTGTTGGTATACGTAGCGGTCTATCTTACTCTGGTGCGAGAAGTATTAGAGAGCTACAGGCAAAGGCACGGTTTATCCGCCAGACTAGCGCCGGTACTGTCGAGAGTTCGACGCACATTAAGGCGCGGTAATGAGTAGTAGCTATGGCACGAGAGAAAAGAAGATTGTATTTAATGACACTGATAAGAGGCATGCTGATCTAAAGATCAGGCTTCAGCATGATGATTTAAGCCAGTCAGAATTCTTTCGTGCCATGGTAACCGGATATATTGAAAAAGATTCAAGAATAGTAGACTATTTATATGAGTGGAGAGAACTTAATAAGGGATACTCCAAGACAAAGAGAGCAAAATCGGAAAGACTTTTGAAGAAAGGAGAGCAGGTTAAGAGTAAGTTTGGTCTGGATAAGAGTGAAATTGAAAGTATTTTTGATTTACTTGAAGAAGAACACCCTGACCTGTGAACATAAAAAGGACTTTTTGATACAAAACCACTATTTATACATGTAAGTTAATTTATAGGAGATTTACACAATGAGCAAGAAGACTCTACTGAACGAAGCCACAGTTCGCCGCTTCATGAAGCTGGCCAACATGGGGACTTTATCTGATAATTTTGTTAATGAGGGTGCATATGGCATGCACGAGGACGACGAAGATGGGGCCATGGAAGAGGGTGGAATGATGGGCGGACCTGCCTACCAGGACGACGAAGATGAAAAGATGGACATGGGTGACATGGGTGACATGGACGCTGAAGTCCCTGATGCACCCGGTGATGAAGGTCCTGAAGAAGACGAGCCAGCGCCTGAGCCCGAAATGGACATGGACGACATGGGCGACGACGCTGACGAGGTTGAAATCTCCCAGGATGATCGTGATGCTCTTTCTGCTGCCATTCCTGTTCTAGAGAAGATCGCTGGAGGCGCTGGCGGTGACATGGATATGGGCGATATGGATGTGGAAGACGATCCTGGCATGATGGACAAGCCCATGGAAGAAGCGGCGCATATGAACAAAGATGAAGAAATGAAGAAGGAAGAGCTTGATGAGGTTGAGCTTGTGGACGAGAATGATCTTGTTCAGGAAGTCACCCGTCGAGTGGCAGCTCGTCTCCGTGCTGCGATGAAATCACGCAAGTGATTTAAAGATAAATAACTTACACACTAAAGCCATGCATTTTGCATGGCTTTTTTGTTGACAGTTTTGGATAAGTGGTTACATTGGATAGAACAAAGAGGTGTGAATGTCCGATAACATGGATGAACTAGAGAGTGCGGTGCCGAGCAAGCCCGAGAAGGCTGTTGTTGTCGATCCGCTAATCATGAGTACGATAGGTTTAGTTGGGGATATTACAGAGGAATCTTCCAACGAGGTAATTTTCTCTCTTCTACTGCTGCACGAAAAGCAGTCTAGCGATTATCTGAAGACCATCTTCAGCTTGGAGAAGGAAGAGCTAGATAAGCTTACTGACGAAGACCTTGCCGATATGAAGCCAAATATTGATTTTTACATTTCAACTAATGGCGGATCAGCCGATGAGATGTTTGGGATCTATGATGTTATGCGCTTTATCAAGGACGGAGGCGTTTCCAGTATAACCACATGTGGTATTGGAAAGGTGATGTCTGCTGGTGTCCTGCTTCTTGCTGCGGGTACAAAGGGCAAGCGCAGAGTTGGCAAGCATTGTAGAATCATGTTACACTCTGTTATTGGTGGCTCTACAGGCCCCATGCATCAACTGGAAAATGAGTTTGCAGAGGTCAAGAAGATCCAGGATGCGTATATTAAAACTCTTGTCGAGGAGACGAACATGACCGAAAAGGAATTGCGTAAGCTCCTTAAGAGAAAGACGAATGTCTATCTCTCAGCTGAAGAGGCTGTTAAGATGGGTATCGCTGATGAAGTATTCTAGATTAATTTGGAGGTATAGTGTCTAAAATATATTCCTCGAACGAGGAACTGACAGCAAAGATTGCTGCTGGTATTAATAAGTTAGCTGACAACGTGGCATCCACATTGGGTCCACGAGGTCGCAATGTCATCTTGCAAAAGAAGGATGGCAAGCCTATTGTTACAAAGGATGGTGTTACGGTCGCTGAGTTTGTGGAGCTTGACGATCCTTTTGAGAATGTAGGGGCTCAAATTATTAAGCAAGCCTCAAGGGTAACAAATGCCGAGGCAGGCGATGGAACTACCACAGCTACAGTCTTGGCTCGTGCCATCTACGCAAACGCTAGGCAGCTTATTGCCTCTGGCCATGCTCCTATCCAAGTGAAACGTAGTATCGACCAGACTGTTGAGGAGATTGTAGAAAAGCTAGGTGAATTATCTAAGCCCATCTCAAGCATCGAAGACGTTCGACACATTGCGAGGATTTCTTCTAATAACGACCCAACGATAGGGGATCTGATTGCTAGAGCAGTTGAGAGTGTCGGCAAGGACGGGTCGATCACGGTAGAAGAGGCAAGGTCACTAAAGACTTCGCTGGACCTTGTGGAAGGGTTCCGGATGAACTCTGGCTATGCTTCGTCCTCATTTATAACAGATGAGCGACGAGGTGCAGTGGTCTATGAGGACGCTTTTATTCTAGTGGCTGACACAAAGATCGATAGCGTGGATGATATTCTGCCTGTCCTTGAGCTTGCAGCACGAGAAGGCAGACCGCTTGTTATTGTAGCCTCTGAGGTCGAAGGGCAGGCTCTAGCAGCGCTTATTATGAACAGTATGCGTGGCACCATGAAGGTCGCAGCAGTCAAGGCCCCACAGTATGGCGAGGAGAGAAGGAACATTCTTAGAGACCTATGTCTGTCTACCGGTGCCTCTTACATGACCAAATCAGCCGGGCTGAAACTAAAAGAAGTTAAGCTGGAGCACCTTGGCCAAGCTAAGAAGATTGACATTACCAAGGCAGTCACTACAATCGTCGGCGGTAAGGGTGACTATGAAGAAGTCGATAGACAAATTGAAGCACTTAGGATCGAAGTCAGCCAAACTGAATCCATGAACGAGGCAGAGAGGATCCAAGAGAGGATTACAAGACTGGCCTCAGCAATCGCTGTGATCCGTGTGGGAGCCGCGACTGAGGTGGAGATGGTAGAGAAGCGCCATAGGATTGAAGACGCTCTGGAGGCTGTTAGAGCGGCCCGTGAGGAGGGTATTGTCCCAGGTGGTGGTGTTGCACTTGTGAGGACGGTCCCTAAGTCCGTTAAGGATAGCTCAAAGGCAATAGTATATGATGCTATTTGTGAGCCAATTCGACAGATGGCTAGGAACGCAGGCGAGAGTGCTGATGTTATTCTAGAGAAGGTTAAGAAGTCGAAGGGTAACGTTGGGTGGGACTTTACTAAAAACAAAACTGTTGACATGTTTGAACAGGGTGTTATAGATCCAGCCAAAGTTACACGCTGTGCGCTACAGAATGCCGCATCTGCTGTTGGTGCTTTGATTACAAGCGGTTACGCTATAGTGGAGGAATAAATGAGAGCGAACATTACATATTCTGTTGACATGCAGAACATCCCAGAGGAAGTTACAAGGATCGTAAATAACGAAGCTCATGGGCTTTCTAGCGATCTATATGAGATAGAGTCAGCGCTTAGGGACAACAATTTTACTGAAGCCAGGAACAGAATTATGTCTGCTAGGCAGGCCCTAGGCAATGCAGATATCAGGCTATACGAACTAGACCAGATAATGGCTAGCTATATTGAGATGGTCAATCAAGGCGAACAACAGGAAACTCCGTCTGAGGAGCCTCCAGAAGAACCAGAGATTGATGAAGGCGGGTGACTTAGTCCACGTCCCAGCAGATGTTGTTTTGGTAAGAAACACTTCCCATTATGACGGTCTGCTGGGCGTCATACACTATAAAACCAAGTTCCCTAAGAAGGCTATGTTTGTTGAAAGCCTTGATAGCAAACATGGCTCATGTCGTATAGAGTACGGGGAGCACACTTGGATTGTAGATTATAGAGATATTAAACTATTGGAGTAAATAATGATTATTAAGTTAGTTGAAATAAAGGATTCAGGTAGGCCAAGGCTAGGGTGTAATGAGGTCTTTGTCAATACCGAGCACGTTGTTTGCGTTAGGCCAACAACCCCAGTGTGGCCCAGTTCGATCCTTATGCCAGAGGGCATGGACCACAATACGGAATATTCTAAGGTGTTCCTAGACCACGGACAAAATGGTATAGCAATTACTGTTGTCGGGCCACCAGCCTTAATCGAGTCGAAGATTAATACAGCGAAACGACAACTGCTAAAAGGATAGAAGCTTGTCCCCTGTCTATTTACTAGTGGGGGACAAGCTAATGTTTAGTAAGGGGAAGTACATACAGCTAAAGGATCGTGAGATAGATTTGTTTTTGCTAAAGCTGCTTACGATTTATCCGAATTATGACTTGTGTGAAGCACTATTATTGATTATACTAACCACTGACATGGGAGAAGCATGAGCGATAAAATTATTAAAAAGCCATGGGGCTATGAGAAAATTTGGGCACACACAGAGAAGTATGTCGGGAAACTGTTACACATTAAAAGAGGTCATAGACTATCAGAGCAGTTTCATCGAGTTAAGGATGAAACGATCTATGTCCTGGAGGGTGTGTTGCAGCTAGAACTAGACGGCGCAGATGAGATTCTTTACTTGGTGGAGGGGGATAGCTACAGAATTGAGCGCGGCAGGGTTCATCGTTTTGTAGCGCCAAAGCACGGCTCTGATGTGGAGCTTATGGAAGTCAGCACACCTGAGCTAGATGATGTAGTCAGAACACAGGATGATTACAACAGAGCAAACTAATTATATAGTGTTGACGGAGATATAACAATGGCTATGAAGAACATAATGGAAAACTTTAGAAACTCACTTCCGGAGTATGATGATAAGTCATTGCAGGAAGTAGAGACTCGCGAAGGGTTCAGAAATTATAAGATTACCATGTATATCAAGATAGATAAGAAGGCGAACATTGATGTTCGGCAAGCCTTTGGTAAAATCCGGGCAATCGAAGGGGTCACTACACTAAAGCAGGAAAAAGCCATTGGTAACAGAGGTTCTTACTGGCTTTGTGAGGTTACCATTAAGTTCAACACTCGCGGTATGCCCAATAAGAATTATATTTATGACATCCTAACGCGACAAATTAATAGCGAGATGGAGTCTAAGGGGATACCAGGGTGTAAAGTTTATGGTATCAATTGGCAAAGCTTTGCGGAGATTTAATGAATGAATATATTAAGACAGATGAGTTCCTAGACTATTTAGCTAAGAACAGTGATAGAGTGTGGGTTTTCCTAGACACCGAAACATTAGGGTTTAATCCAGACAAACATCAGATGACCGAAGTGGCTGCCAAAGCAGTCAAATTTAACGGTGATAGCTTTGAAGAGATAGCGTCTTACCATGAGAAGGCGCAACTTCTATCTGTGACGAGATTAAGGATGGGCCACCCTTTCCGTGGCAAGGGTATGTCCTACAGCGACATTATGAAGATGACCAACTATGGTGAAAAGACTCCTCGTGGATATATAGAAGAGAGTACCATACTGGGCGAGTTGTATGATTTCTTATATCAATTTGATGATCCAATCTTGGTAGCTCACAACTCACCGTTTGACATTAAATACTTAAATGCCAGACATAATGTTTACTACGAAAATAAGAGCCCATACGATGACTACGAGGTTATGGATACCCTGAAAGTTATGAAAAAGTATTTTACTGCCTTAGTAGCCACCGAAGCTAAGAGATACAAACATCGATGGTTGACTGAACAAGAGGAACAGCATATACTAGAGATGAGGAGAATCAAGAAGAGCCTAATTAAAAAGAAGAAGAAAAGAATGTCTCTTAGGTTAGGCAACGTAGCTAGCAGTCTAGGCATAGACCCGGATGGGTGGCACTCAGCGAAATTCGATGTTGAAACATTAATTTCTACCACTGAAAGGATGCTCGAACTATTTAAATATAGTGCGGGCAAAGAGCTTCGCCCAGAGAAGTATTACTTGTGATTGTAAGGATAAAAAAAGAATTGGTTTCTAAAGTTATTATTCTCAACGGTGGTAAAGTCCTCCTTCTCAAGAGGGCCGCTAAAAGCGTTTCAGAAGACTCGCCGTGGACTTGGGATCTTCCAGGAGGACACTTGGATGCAGGGGAAACTTTTCAGCAGGCAGCTATAAGAGAAGTATTTGAAGAAACCAAGCTCATATTGACTGATATTTCCTACGTTGGTCATGACAAGAATAATGATAAGATGACATATTTTTATATTACGGATCAGTGGGGTGGTGATATTAGCCTTTCTCATGAGCATCAAGGTCATAAGTGGGTCAGTGTAGCCAGTGTTGACGGCTACAAGGATGACGTGGGCTCCATGTATTACAAAATGATCATGAAGGCCGTAAAAACCCGATAATAGCACGTTTACATCCTATTTATATATGGGGGGTAATATTATGGGGGTTCTAAAAAGTTTAATTTTGATTTCTTTGCTGGGCTGTACACCATCCGGCGGCGCAGCTATAGTTGATAATGCCGAGAGAACAGTTGAATATGTATCTCGCAGCACAGCATCTGTGATAGAGCAAAGTAGAGAGTCATCTGTTGAAATACTTTCTTATGATTCAGAGGGTAGGCAGGTAGGCGGTTCCGGGGCTTACGTCAGATATAAGGATAATTACTTTATCTTGACAGCCGCACATGTAGTAGCGGAATCGAGCATGGCTATGGTTTCACACGGAGACGAGAAGATCATAGCGAAGGTTTTATATTTTAACCACGAAACAGATTTAGCTATCCTTGGCATAGAGGGCATGTTTACTAGGGAGCCATTGATGTGGCGCACAGCCGACCCTGCCATCGGGGATGAGGTTATTTATACCGGTTATCCAAATGGATACCCAAGCCTTACTATAAAAGGTAATGTTAGTGGACATATTGGCCCTAACATGATACTCCATTCTTATGCATGGAGCGGGGCGTCAGGTTCTGCCGTGTTAGATCGCAAGGGCAGGATTGTTGGTGTTCTATCAGCAGTAGATATAGGTTATGCCTTTGGTGCGATACCACAGATTGTTGAAGATGTTGTTATTGTCGTACCAATCCATAGACTGAAAATAGAAGATTTACTACTATCCTTGTCTAATTAGGACTAGGAGAAACAGATGAAAGAGCAATTAGAATTCTTAATTAAAGAGAATGAAGAATTAATAAAGAAGGTACAAGAACTGCAAGAGGAGAATGAATCTCTTTGGTTCATGCTAGATGAATTCAAAGCCTCAAGAGACTCGATTGGACAAGCCCTGGAGTCCATGTTAAGAGACAGTTTACAAGAACAGCTTCTACTTAACATGAAGCCAGTTGGAGATGCCTAGTGAAGATTTATTTATTTGACATAGACGGGACACTGACTCCCGCCAGACAACCTATGTCCAAGGAATTTGCCGAGTTTTTCGCAGACTTTTGCGAGGATAATAAAGTTTTTCTCTGCACTGGTTCTGATTGGGAAAAGGTACTAGAACAAGTACCGCCAGAGGTTTTAAATAAGTGCCAGGGTATGTTTGCCTGTTCGGGCAATGAATACTGGACTAGGCGTGCAAAGGACGTTTATGCTCTGGAGCACCATAGGCCCTTTGAGCCATCGAGCGAGTTGATAGCCGACCTTAATCTTTTTCTTGAAAGCTCTGACTACCCGGTTAAGACCAACAACCACATTGAAAAGAGAACTGGAATGGTTAACTTTAGTGTAGTTGGCAGAGACTGCACCCAAGAACAGAGAGAAGACTACTATGCTTGGGACAAAGAGCATGGCGAGAGAGAGAAGATCTGCTCGGTCCTTAGGAAGAAGTATGCTCCTCACTTGAGTTTTAATATCGGAGGCCAGATAAGTATCGACATCAGCCCTGAGGGCAATGATAAGTCAGCAGCTATTTGTGATATTAGAGAGATGTATGAGGATGCAAAGATTCATTTCTTTGGTGACAGGCTACAGCCTGGCGGAAACGATTACCCAGTTCTTAAGGAGCTTACCGAGAAAGACTCATACAACCAAGTGAACAGCTATGAGGATACCTGGCAGTTGCTTAAAGATGAAAAACCTGTTAAGAAGGTAGAGACAAATGCTGAAGCCCTCAAGCCAAAGCCATCTGTAAAGTTAGCCCCAAGAGGCATCGAAACTTTTACTATCTGCCGTCAGTCTGATGAGACAGGCATATCAGGGACTGGAGTCGTAATTGAAGGGGTTGAGTATGCTACGGGGCAGGTGGTGTTACATTGGCTTACGCCGTTCCCTAAGGGCTCAATCGCTATCTTTGAGAGTATTGAAGACTTTAAGAGGGTCCATGTCAATCCACACCCGTCTAACAAAACAATAATTACGTGGTCAGATGGCAGGCAGGATGAATTTTAACTAATTATTGTAATAGTGAGGGCTAAGAATGTTTGACGATTGGGGCTGGAAAAGCTATAAGAAAGTTATGAAAGAGGCGAGAGAACCTACGCCTTTCAAGAGCGCAGCGCAGAAAAGATATAAGCGTTTACGCAGAAAGAATGATATCTACACAACGAAAGGGGGGCACAAAAGACCAAAGACAGGTTCTCCGTTTACTGGGAGGGTAAAGCGTTTTGGCACAGACAGGTTGAGGTTCGAGAACCTTCAAGAGATTATAGATGATGGTATAGATTTTTCTAGCCTGGAAGCAAAAGAGGAGCTTTCCACGGCACTATGGCAAGGTGGTGAACTTAAAGAAGAAATGCTACATCGCCTATCACAACTGGCAAATGACTTCATGACCCATCTTAATCTAGATGTAAACTTGCAGGACGTGCTACTTGTCGGATCAATGGCAGGCTATAACCACTCAAAGTACTCTGACATTGATTTACATTTGGTCTTAGACTTTAGTGAGATAAGTTCTGATAAAGACCTACTAAGAAAGTACTTTATGCTAGCCAAGTCTAAGTGGAATAGAAGTCGTTCGGTGATGCTGTCAGGACACGACGTAGAAATATATGTTGAAGATGTAGATGATGAGCGGATTCCCTCTGCCACTTATTCTATAAAGAGAGATGAGTGGATAAGCCAACCAAGCAAGGAAGACTTGACAATCGACTATGAAGGCGTTACAAAGAAAGTCAATGAGAAGATGAGTGAGGTTGACGAGTTGCAATCACTTTACGAAGACGGAGAATACAAACAAGCCTACGAGTTTGGCAAAGACTTAAGATCAAAGCTAAGAAACTTTAGACAGGCGGGCTTGGATAACGATGGTGAGTTTTCAAATGAGAACTTAACCTTTAAAGTATTACGTCGTTCTGGCGTGTTCGATAGAATGAACGAGTATGTTAAAAAAGCTTACATTGAGATGAGATCGACGGGCAAGTTGCGAGTCGAGCCTCTAGGCACTGCCGAAGAAGAGCGAGAAGAGTACGAAGCTGCACTTGCCGCAGAAGAGTCCGAAGAGTGAGTTACACCGACAAAGATGTACTTAAAATACTTAACATTCAAGCCAAGACATTAAAGAGAATAGATAGTATGCTAAGAGATGCACTAGAGGAAGTGGCAAATCAGAAGCAGTTTATCGTCCGTCTTTATCGCGAGATGAAAGAGGACATCCCAGAAGAACAAGAAAATGTTGACATTTCAGATGACGAGCCACTACCTACTAATGTTTTAGTGTTCCCTAGTGACAAAACATAGGAGGTGCGTAGGTATGGACATTGAGCAGATAGAGACAGAGAATAATGAACTCCGTGACAAGCTGTTAGAAATAAAAGAATTAATTGATAACTTGTCATACCTCTGGGATGCAGGTAGTTTCTACCCTGACGGAGAGCGAGTGATGAACGAGCTACGTGAGATAGCTGACAGTATTGAAGATTAACATCCTGCTTACCTAATTACTATACAGGGGGGCAGCATGTATGCTAGACGACTTGGAGTTCTTAGAGTCCTACTTGATCACAGAGTACGATGCTGAAATAGTATGGGGCAAAGATGAAGAAGACGCCTACTACTATGACGTTAACTGTATAGGTATTAGAACCACACGCAGGAAAGAAATACAACTTTTCTGTTTGCTTCATGAAGCTGGGCACCTTATTCTGAGAAGAGAGGAAGACTTTAAGAGCAACTACCCTGACGTTCATAAAGATGGTAAGACTCAGCTTAGCAGGGTTGATACCATCAGAGAAGAGATTGATGCTTGGCTAGAGGGTAGAGACTTAGCTAGGCGCTTGGGGATTGAGATTGATGACCGGCGCTGGAATCGGTACTGGAAACATCAGGTCTACAAGTATGTGAAGTGGGCAGTTGACAAAGAGAGGTAACTTGGATAAAGGTATAGTGCATTGCAGGAAGTGTGGTGAGGAATACAACATCAAGCGTGCCAAGCTTGGGTATGCTGTTTGCTTGGAGTGTGGTGATGCTAAGGCGTCTGAAGTGGCAGAGTTTAGAAGTAAGTGCTCGGCCCCTGCATTCAACAAGGGAGCATACCAGCCGATTATGACCTTTGACGATGCCAAATGGGCAGGCAAATAAAAAAGACTTGCACATTCTGGAAGGGTATGTTATAGTTGTTTTGAAAGATAGGAGGCTAGAATGTTAGAAATTGTATTTGTACTTAGCTTGTGTTACATTTCCTACTGGGTAGGGTTTCAATATGGCTTAGGTGAGTCCTCGTGAATGGCGTGAATGAAAAAGATATTATTCATGCTTTACGGAACTGGTCTATAGAAGTGGAAAGTTTCCGAAACGACGGTTGGACTAGATATCATTACCTAAGTAAGTTAATGAAAGTAAAAGAGTACGTTGATGAGCACCTTGGAAAATATGAGTCCGTACAAAAAGAGCGATCTAGTTCTGATAGAACATAAAAAATTAAATAACGACAAGGCTTGCAGCCATAGACCTTCAGATCGTTATAGATTGACTTGGGTGGGTGGAGAGCGCTGTTCTTTGGCTATGGTCCTTGACACGAAGCCAAAGATCTCTTATGTTATTTATGTTGCCGGTAAGGGTAGCGAAGTTAAGCTTGATCCGTTCTGGATTGATAATAATTGTTTAATTCCTTATGGAGATGACCATGAGTCTGGACGCCATCACAGGGGGTATGAGAGCCCTACTAAATAATAATGAGATCACCAACTACGAGCGCACGGTTCTTGAGTCTATGCTCGACCAGGCTAATCGACGATACACCCTCACGGAGAAGCAGGTTAGGTTCTACAATAGTATCGCCTCTAACTACACAGAGAGCGCTCTTGTGGAGAAGAGGGAGTGGGAGGCTGGCTTTGTTGGCAAGAAGCTAGATGATCTTATGATTATCGCAAGGTACTACAAAGCACAGGGCTCTTACTTTCTGGCTCTCGTAGACAAGATCCTATCCGATGATAGTTATATTCCTAACAAGAGCCAGTATCGTAAGTTGTGCGAGAACAAGTACGCTCAAAAGGTTCTCACGGAGCACTACAAGGAGCCCAAGTTCGAGGTAGGGCAGCAGGTCTACTTGGTTTCCAAGGCACCGCCTATGCGTCTTATCTTTCAGAGAGGCGGGATCGTATTGCGTGCCAACGCTGGCCCCATTCAAAACTCGTGCAAGGGTGCTAAGAAGTACCTTGTGCTGCCAATTGGCGACCCACATGGTGTTGTAATCGAAGAGCGTTGGCTAAAGTCTAGAAGAGACAAGAAGAATGAACGTCGTGCTTGACATTTCCGTCCGGCACAGTTAAGTTTGATGTAACAAGGGGGGGGACATGAGCGTTGAATGTTCATACTGTGGTGTAGAGGGCCACAACAGGGTCGGTTGCAAGGCTAGAAAAGCAGCAGTGGAGCGTCACAAGCAAGAGATTGCAAGTGGCACTCGACCATGGTCTAGTCTTGTTGATGAGCAGGAAATCTATGATCATCGGAAGACTAAACCACGTAAGTGTTCTTACTGTGCCAACCGCCACTATGAACATAATTACGACCATAATCGTCGCAACTGCCCTCGCTTGGCTGAGGACAAAGCCAACCTTGTCTCGGAGAATAAGAAGTGGCGCAGCCTTGCCCTTGAGTTTATGAAAGAGCACGGCATCGGAGTTGGTGCGATATTTGATGATCGTTATTATGGTCGCTGCCTGATCACGGAAGTTCGCTGGGACACCATCTCTTGCCTCACACAGAAGTGGGTCGAAAACGACCGGGTCTGTCTTATGTTTACAAGTCTGGAAAGTCTGTCTAGAGGGAAGGAATACTCGCGCTGGAAGCAGTTTCCTAGGTTTGAGAACGGCGCGAGATGGGTTCGATATAACACCTCTGATATCGAAGACTTAAAAATGGTGGTCCCCGCAACTACCAGGTTTATCCAAGCAGATGTGCCAGATGGCTGGAGTAGCGGGGAAACCGACTTAGATACTTACTTCCTTGCCAGTAACGATAAAAAGTGTTGACAAGTTTGATGTGATAGAATAGGTTGTAGACACAACGACAGAGAGCGTTGGTCAATTAGATAATGTTTGAGTGTTTAAGGTAGGAGTAAAAAAATGGATTTCAAGACTCTTAATGTTGTTCTTTCTAATGTGCTTAGCCCGGAGAACCCGGATGCAAACTTTCCTACCATGATCCGTGGTAGGCATGGTATTGGAAAGTCAGAAGTTATTTACCAGTTGGCCCGCACTCTGGGGATGAAGGTGGTCGAGCGCCGCATCTCCCAGATGATGGAGGGTGACCTCATGGGCCTCCCATCTACGGACGGAGAGTCAACCAGCTGGAATCACCCGGACTGGTACAAGGAGTGTGCTGACAACCCTCGTGTTCTATTCTTTGATGAGGTAGACCGTGGCGACCAGCAGGTTCGTCAGGGTATCATGCAGATTGGTGACAGCCATAGCTTTAATGGTCTTGACTTGCACCCTAGCACTATTGTTGTTGCTGCTGTTAATGGTGGTAAGCATGGTGCGGAGTACCAAGTCGGGGAGATGGACCCTGCTGAGGGCGACCGTTGGACCACTTACGATGTAGAGCCTACCGTCGATGACTGGCTTGAATGGGCAAATGGCAAGGTTAATCCACTAATGTGGAGCTTTATCAACCAGAACCGGGATCACCTTGAACACAAGGAATCCTTCCAGCCAGACGAGATTTACCCATCTCGACGCAGTATCGTGAGGCTTGATAAGGTCTTGACACGAGCCGGTCTTTACGATAACATTAAGTCGAAGCTTGACCTGCTTATGAACGTGTCTATGGGATTCGTTGGTATCGGTACTGCCGCTGCCTTTAGGGAGTTCGCGATTAACTACGAGCATCACCTTACTGCTGAGGACATTGTTAACAATGGTCGCTGGGAAGAGACTAAGGAGTGGGGAGTCAATCAGCATCTCGCCATGTCCAACAAGATCTCTAACAGTGGGCTGTTGGAACCCAAGTTGTCGGAGAGCCAGCTAAGCAACGTGGCTAATTACTTTGTCACTCTGCCGTCAGAGGTGGCAGCACAGTTTTGGGTTATGTTCTGTGGCAAGGAGGCGGATAACTTCCAGAACCCAAACATGGAGTCATTCAACCGGTCTGTCGCCCACAACGGGCTGATGGTAGCAGAGCATTACGCTCAGATCTTGACAGGCACAGTTATTTTCGATAAGTAGAAAGAACAGGAGGACGATATGTCTTTTGATTTGAATTTCCATCTGCATAGACTTCTAAAGAAGGAGCCGTTCTTTGCAGCCTTTTCCCGTAGAGTGGAGAAGGTTGCTGACAATAGCATCCCTACAGCCGCCATGGCTTACAACAGGGATACGCAAAGGTTCGTTATGCTTTACAACCCAGACTTTTTTGAGAGCCTTACGGATACACATAAGGTCGGTGTTATTAAGCATGAGTTCTATCATCTAATTCTTAAGCATTTGACTGCTCGTCTTCCGTTCGACCCAGCCAAGGAGCCCGACAAGAGCAAGACTTGGAACATTGCGGCTGATCTGGCGATCAATACACATATTGTGGACGAGCTACCAGAGTTTGCTTGTATTCCAGGACGTGCGCCGTTTGTTGAGTACGCACCGGACTGCACAGCCGAGGCTTACTTCAAGAAACTGATGGAGGACAAGGAGGCCGAGAAGGGGCCTTACGAGCCGGGCGAGAGTGGAGAGGGCAGTGAGCCAGAAACATTGGATGACCACTCTTCTTGGGGTGATATTGGCGACCCTGAAGGGATTGATTCACAGGTAGCCCAAGAGAAGCTGAGGGAGATGACCAAGGAGGCAGCTGAGGTAGCAGATAACCACAGTAGACATTGGGGGAGTGTGCCGCACTCTGTGCGTCAAGAGATCAAGAAGATGATTGTCCCTACGATCTCACCGGAAGCTGTGCTGCGCTACTTCATTAAGACTTCAACTAAGTCTAATAGAACGTCTACGATTCGCAGGGTCAATCCTCGTTACCCTTACATCCACCCAGGACGCAGGGCAAAGAGGGTTGCCAATATCGCGATCAGCATTGACCAGAGTGGTTCCGTGAACGACCAGATGTTGCAGACCTTTTTCGCCTTCTTAAATAAGTTTGCTTCCATCGCCACGTTCACAGTTGTGCCCTTTGATTGTACTGTTTGTGAAGAGGCTATCTATGTTTGGAAGAAGGGTGAGGCTCGCAAGTGGCATCGTGTTCGGTATGGCGGCACTAACTTTGACGCCCCCACAGACTATGTGAACAAGCGGAACTTTGACGGGCATATCATTATTACTGATATGCAGGCTTCTAAGCCCAAAGCATCTAAGTGCCAGAGGTTGTGGATCACTGATAGTTACAATAAGAAGTACCAGTGGTTCCAGACGAATGAGAAAGTTCTTGCCATTGACGCTTGATTTGTTTGGCAAGACTAGTTACAATAGGAGTACTTGTATGGACGAGGTTTACGAATTGACAGCTATGACACCAGAGGAACTGTTGACAGAACAAATAAACATCCTTAATACTTTGACAGAAGTTGTGAGAGAAGTCGTAGAGGCTTCTTCGCTTGACATAGACCCAGACAATTACTTCATCTGGATGTATAGTGTGGAGCCATTTCCGGAGGCTTAGTATGTTACCGTGGATGATAGAGGAGATAAAGAGAAGGGAAAGGTCGCAGCGCGACAATCGCATCCCTCTCCACGCTCCTCTACACAATCCACACTTGACAGGCTCTGTTGAGCAGGTTAAGAAAAAGGAAAGACGAGGGTCAGTTGAGATAGACTACTCGCTTTAAGTTTAAGCCAGTGTGGTGGAATTGGTAGACACAGGGGGCTTAAAACCCCCTTCCCCTAGGGGAGTATGGGTTCGAGTCCCTTCTCTGGTACTTATTAGAAGCAGCCACCTTAGCTCAGTGGTAGAGCACTCGCTTTGTAAGCGAGCGGTCGTCAGTTCAAATCTGACAGGTGGCTCTTTGCCCCTTTAGCTCAGTTGGTTAGAGCAGCGGACTGTTAATCCGCGTGTCGTTGGTTCGAGTCCAGCAAGGGGCGCTCACATTCTCTTGACATTCTAAGTGTTGACCTAGCCCGCCAGAAGGGCTATAGTGTATGTAGACAGAGGGGCGAAGAATGAAACCATATCTGTTAATTGCAGGTGATAAATATTATCCTGATCGTGCCGACGGCGATTGGGTGGGTTGTTATGAAACTCGCGAAAAAGCTGAAGAAATGATGACATATACTTCAGGAGCGCATTCATGGCAGGTAGAACATCCACGCTATGGAAAGAATTACTCCGTTGATTGGTATGAAATCATTGACCTAAGAAAGTGGATGTCGGTGAACGAAGAATGAATGATCTTGAGACGTTGAAAGAAATGTTTGAAAGAAACAAAATCTCATACGAGTTTGCAAATAACTGGCCTGAGAAGCCCCAAATAATAATTGAAAAGGGGTATATTGGTTTCTATACTGTTTTTGTTTTCGATGTTGAAGGGACGCTCCGAAGCGTCGAAGCGTATGAATAGCAAAATCTTTCTCTTGACACCGGCAGGAGACTAAGCTAGATTGATTTTGGAAGGCATCTTTAGAACCTAAGTGAGACACACTCCGGTCACTGTCTCTGGCGTTCAAACTAATCTCTGTACCTTTGGGGCTGTAGCTCAGGGGTTAGAGCGCTGTTCTTATAAAGCAGATGTCGGGGGTTCAAATCCCCCCAGCCCTACCACTTTGCTCCCATCGTCTAACGGTTAGGACTCTGGTTTTTCATGCCAGTAATTGGGGTTCGATTCCCCATGGGAGTACTATTTTATACATCGGAGGAACAATGATCATTCGCTACACAGCGTATACAACTAGTCCGAGAGAAACAGCCGCACGGCTGAATGCATGGAAGAAGAGGGATCCACGAGGCTTTTCCCTTGGGGGAGGTGGCGGACCTGTCACTCATACTGTTGATGATAGTAAGACTATCCTCATTAGAGTACCTGAAGATATGGACTATTTTGAGATGAAGGAATACTGTGAGGTTGTAGCTGCTCGTTTCGGCTGGCCCGTCACAGAGGGTGTAATTGAAGAGGATGTGTCACTTCCCAAGGTAGTGCCGTGGGATCCTAACTGGCGCAACTTATCCCGTATTGGCAAAGAGATTAATCGGCTAAAGAAAATGTTTGACTTCTGAGGTCAGACAGACTAAGATACAGACAGACAAAGGGACGCTAGCTTAATTGGTAGAGCGAGGGCCTTTTAAGCCCGAGGTTCAGGGTTCGAGTCCCTGGCGTCCCACTTTTTAACTATAGGAGTAGATAATGGACTATGCAGACTTGCTCATTGCGACAATTTTTGTTACGTTTATTGCAACACTAGCAGGAATTTCTTAGATGGTAACCCTTTCATGGGAACGAATCGTTGAGGTTTATGACCCTGATGGCGAACTAAGAACCACAACTGATAGACTGGAGGTTCCCGGTGGATGGATTTACAGGGAACTAACTCAAGAAGGGGTTGCCTTGGTCTTTGTGCCGGCATGGGATAAACGTGGCGTGATGCAAGTTACTCCATAGTCTTAACCGCTGGCACACCGGTTAAAGTGTGCCACACATGCTCACCACCAACATAGGATCCGATCCCGTTAGCAGCGCCGGTTAATAGCCGGTAGTCAGGGGTCAACCGTGAGCGGGTCGCGCTAATGATGTTGGAAACAACACCTCCTGTTTTCCGGGAGGCCCAAAGAAGGTTGCAAACTTCGGGATAGTCAATAGTTGGAGCCGCTGGCACACCGGTTAAAGTGTGCTACATATGCTCACCACCAACATAGGATCCGAGGGTGTTCGCGGTATCAGATATACGTGATGCGGTTCACATGCAAACCTCAACCGTGAGCGGGTAATTCTAATGATGTTGGAAAATGTAGTACCAGAAGTGATGACAGGGTGGGCGTCCCGTCTGCGTCAAACTTGGTGTCAGAAGGTGAACGCCGCCTCTGGCTTTAACTGCATAGCCGCTGGCACACCGGTTAAAGTGTGCTAACCTACACTATTGGATTGTGGTGGAACTGGTAGACACTGAAAGTCGCTTTTAGCGGCAAACGACATAGAAACAAATGCTGTGCCTATGAAGGGAGACTGGAGGTGTATACAGTGGTTTCGAGAGGATGTCGGTACTTTGGGTTCGAGTCCCAACAATCTACATTATTGAGGTGTAGCCAAGTTGGTAAGGCGCTGGTTTTTGGCACCAGCTACCGTAGGTTCGAGTCCTACCACCTCAGCTTACTTGACAAATGAAACGACCAGTGCTATGTTGAGGACACAACGAGGGAGTGAAGATGAGCAACGAACAAGCAGCAATGACTCTTTGGGCCATGCGTATGTCCTTGGCAACCAACAACTGCCAGTGTGCTGTGGAGACTATCTACGATACAGCGAAGAGGAATGATATGCTTGACACTTATGAATTTAATGAGCTAACGCAACACCTAGAAAAAGTTTGTGAGCTTCTAGGCTTGCTCGATGACTTCCTAGAGGATGATGAAGAATAATACTTGACACTTTTAGGTAAAAGGGTTAGGGTAGAAACAACATCAGCGCCCTTAGCTCAGATGGATAGAGCAACGGACTTCTAATCCGTAGGTCAGAGGTTCGAGTCCTCTAGGGCGTGCCACTTTTGCGAGTGTGGCGGAATTGGTAGACGCGCTGGATTTAGGATCCAGTTCTATTAGGAGTGTGGGTTCGAGTCCCACCTCTCGCATACAAAAAAGAATTTGACAGCTTGAGTGAATGAGTTAAGTTTAACCGGAGAGGCTAACATGGATAATTATATTGGAGCACCTTATGTCAAGGGTTCTGTCACCTCGAAGGAGGCAGCGGCCTCTATCGTGCCGAAGCTCAACAATCTAGAGATGAAGGTATATGAGTATATTCTTGTCCAAGGCGGCACAGGGTCTACATGCGACGAGGCAGAAATTGCATTGGGCATGTCACACCAAACGTGTTCAGCTAGGTTTCGTGGCTTGGTGCTCAAAGAGGCTATCCATGATAGTGGCACTAAAAGACCTACTCGTACAGGGCGCAGTGCCACAGTCTACCAAACAAAATAATTTGACAGCTTGAGTGAATGAGTTACATTGCAAATGCCAAAGGGCGAAAGGAGAAACAATATGAAGTTTGAGAAGTACAAGAACACCCGTCATGCGACGTTTAATATCCGTCGTAACGATATTGCTAAGAAGGCTGGAATCAACCGTCTTGCTATCACTACCATGTCTAGCGACTGGCGTATTGACGACACAACTATTAATATGACCTTGCGTGATGCAAGGGCGCTTCGTGATTTTCTTAACCAGAATCTTGACTAATTAAGAGGAGAGAGCTATGAACACCAAGAATGTTTCTGCTACTAATGTCCGAGTTAATCTCACCGAGGTTATCTCTGAGCTAGATGCGAGCAACCGTGTTGCTATTACTAAGCATGGTAAGGTTATTGCTTACCTTGTGGCCCATATTGAGGAGGAGGTTGTCACTGACCCCTCCCCTGTTGAGGAGTCACAGCAGGCTGTTGAGGACGTGGAGGAAGAACTTGATATGTTCCTAGAGGAAGAGGAGCAAGAGGTGGAAGTTGATGCAGGTGAACTAGCCTGTGAGACTAACGCAGGCCCAAACTATGAGCCTGATCCATCTCTTGACGACCTTGAGTTCGAGGATTATATTAATGACCTTCGCCGCCAGACGGTGGCTCTTGGGTTCGTCTCTAACTAGAAAGTATTAAATTACTTTCTTGCAGGTGCTCAGCAATGAGCGGGTAGTGGTGGGAAAAAAATAACTTGACAGTTTGATTCAATCGGTTAAGTTGTTGGAAACAGAAGCGAACATGCTTCATTGATATTTGAAATTGTTATAAAGACCGTGTTCTCCGGTCTATAAACCCTTGTGAGTTGTTTACCGCTCTTTGGGTGTCCACACCGGACAATAGAGAGAACCCTTGTAGGATGGTGTCTGTTCAAGCAGGCATCCGGGTCTACACTTGAAGGGGGGTAGGTTAAAGGGTGTGGTAACCCCGAATGCTGCCCAGAGGTTAAAGGCAAGAGCCAGTGGACCACCGCTGGAGTGCTGCCAATAGAAGTCGCGGACTTGTTGATTCATCGCGACAACGGTAAACACCAAACTAACTAAGCATGGTTTCTTGGTGAGCGGGTCATGCCGCAGAATCAAACTATCGGGGGTGGAAGCCTCTCTGGTTGTCGAAGCAATTTGACAACCGTCCCGAAAGGGCTTATATGGATGTAGTACCAAGCTGCTGAAATGTAAGGCGTACTTGACGAGAGAGTTGCTAACTCTTGAATTAAGCGCAGAACATTTGCCGATAGTATTGCGTGCTGTTCCGTCGTAGGAAACTACGAAGAACAGGGAGGAAGTCTGTGAACGGTTTTAAACCCCGGTGTGTATACATCCGAGAGGATGGTCATAGACAGAGAGAATAGATATGCTAAAGCTCTCACCCTTTTTAATACATGCTCACACTCACAAGGATAAACTAAAATGGATAGAAGCAAGGTGCGATTGGCTGTAAAGACTAGTGATATTGCTGCCGCTTGCGGCGTTAAGACAAACACTGTACGAAGATGGTATTCAGTAGGAACGCTAAACCATTCTGGCGACCCTGTACGGGATCTAACAGAGTTGGCAGAGTTTCTAACATCGTATAAGAACACCCAGCGGCGTTCTTCTGAATCCTATTGCTCTGGGTGACGGAGCAGTAACCGCTTGCACACCGGTTAAAGTGTGCCATTTTATTTGACAAGTTGAATGACATACGATAAGTTGAATGTAGAAACGAAAGGAGTTTCCGATGTCTAAGAAAGTGTATCAAATTGTAACCGACCGTATTATTGAAGCACTTGACCGTGGTGTTGTGCCTTGGGCAAAGCCTTGGAAGGGTGGACACTCCCTACCACATAATATGTTCTCTATGGACCCGGAGAAGGGTCGCTTCTATCAGGGTGCCAATGTGCCTCTGCTTTGGATGAGCGGCTACTCTGACCCTCGCTGGATGACTTACAGTCAGGCGAAGAAGAACGGTATTGATATTAAGGAAGGTGAGAAGCCATCCCCGATTGTCTTCTGGAAGTTTATCGACAAGAAGGATGACAACGGCGAGGTTCTTGACAGGATTCCTCTGCTGCGTTACTTTAAGGTATACAACGCTGAGCAGTGTGTTAACGCTCCGGAACTGCCGGAGATTCCAGAGGTGGATCCCGTGGAAAACTATGAGAACTGTCAGGCTATGATGGGCTGCTATGGTATTAGTATTGAGCATGGTGGTTCTGCGGCTAGTTATAGTATTACTACGGATACTATTAAAATCCCGGAGACAGGACAGTTTAAGGATGTTGAGTCATACTGGTCTACGTTGCTGCACCAAGCTATCCATAGCACGGCACATAATAGCCGCCTAAAGCGTGACATTAGTAATGTTGCCTTTGAGCGTATGGCATCGGAGATTGGTGCTGCGTTCCTCTGTGCCCAGATGGGTATTGAGCGAGATAGCCTCACTGCTAACCATGCGAGTTATATCGCACAATACAAGACGCTCCTCACTGAAGACCCAAAGGCATTCATGCGAGCCGCTAAGCTGGCTCGACAGGCAGCGGACTATGTGCTAGAGTATACAGGAGCAGGGCAGTATGCTGCCAGCGAGGATGAAGAGGCGGCGTAATCCCGCGCATTTTTTCACCAATCGACCCTTGACAAGTTGTTGAGGGTCGATTAAATTGCTATCACAACAAAGGGGGAGACAATGTATAAGGTTGTATGGGATAACGGTCTTAGCGCTTGTGGTGAATTCCCTTACCTCTTTGAGACGTGGGAAGAAGCCGACACCTATGGAGAAGATTGGGCGTGGGGTTGTAATGTAAGAGATGGTCTTTTAGAACTTGACGAGTCTGACAGGTACAGTTACGATGTAGTCGAAGCAGGGGGGAAGCATGGAAGTCTGGAGACAAGTGTGGGACTATGAAAACTTTGGCGAAACGATTGACTTCGCGGAAGACTTGGGGTGGGAGAATCCTTTAGATAAGTATGATAGTTTTGAGGACGTTGACCCTAACCTTATTGACGAGTCAGAGGCCGAGGCTCTTGACTTTATTAAGGAGAATGGTTATGCTGTTCGTATGCACGGTGAGTGGTGGTAGGAGTTAATAATGGGTTCTAATATTTTTATGAGTACTGCGAAGGGCAGCGATGCCCATAACGCTTTTATTAGTGCGGTGCGAGAGGCTCAGAACGTGTGTGGTCATGGCGGCTACACTGGAACTATCGCGGAGAAGGATAGCTTTAATGTTATTACCCTAAAGGAAGGGCTAGAGCCGCGTGATTATGCCAATAAACTTATTGATGACCGTGACCCTCGAATCAGCGATAAGTGGGGTCCAGCCGGTTGTTTCGACCTTGGAGGAGGAAGATACTTCTTCTTTGGCTTAGCAAGTAGTTGACAACCTAAACCAACTACGTTACATTGAGAACACAACAAGGATGAAACGATGACTACACGAGCTTTGGCGGTAAGCGAAATTATTGAAGCGGTTGAACTGGCGCTACACAATCTGGCAGAGAAGGATACTAATACATGTTGGCGTGGCCATACTGCCTACAATCTGCTGGATAAGGCATACTGTTCCCCCCGCTCACAGTCTATGGCTGTCTTATCGGGATTGTTGCACGAGGGTTGCCGCACTTACCCCTCAGATGAATGTGAACCTCCAGTAGATGTGCGACTAGAGTCTCGATGTGTCCTAGTCCCACAGAGACACTTACGTCGCGTTGATCGAAACCGTAAGTGCCTCGGAGTTGGG
>UEXM01000679.1_pt1 | contig 33989 bp, 44 predicted proteins | sample 1796661 | NCBI WGS metagenome assembly UEXM01 (sample SAMEA4772469, study PRJEB27181) | metagenome
CAGAAAGTAGTACCTACGGCCAATACCCCTCTCAGGGCCTCGTTAGCCTATCTCAGCCCCCCAGAACTTCGGATTCTGAGCCAGTAGGCTAAATCATGCCCCAAAATGGGAACCCGCCTTAGACGGGCTTGTGGGAGCTACCTCTCAGGAGGGTATTTGACCCCCTTTTCGTCATCCTGACCCCTCCTTCGTGAGAAGTCAAGGGGGAATCAGGGGTCGAATAGTCTGCGGGCTGCGGGTCTGAGGTCAACTCGGGTCAATGTTCGCGTATGACATTGCAACGGAACAGAATCCGCGAGCTAACGTACGAACAACTCCGCTTGGATCAACGTGACGAATGCCGTAGCGGTACACATCGCTTGGAATCTGACTCGTTTGTTCATGCGTAAGTTCAAGGTTGATCGTTGTTTGCGACGAATATGTTGGTGATGCGTTGAGCCATTCAACAAAACGATCATCAACCAACGTGAAGTACAACGTACCATCCATTGGCTCAAACTTATCGGACTCCCAAGTGAGTGCGTTGACGCCGAGATAATCATCTCCCGCATTGAACGCGATGTCTTTCTGATATTCGGGCGTTAGCGGTGTTGTATCCACGTTTAATGTTCCTGTTCGTTCGATTCCTTGGGCACCGTAACCAACGCCATCGCGAACATCTGATGCTGCGGGCAATTCGATTGTTCCAATGCTTGTTCCCGTTACTATTCCATCGCGAACATCATCGGCTGCGGGTACGTTTCCACCCCCGCCTGAACTGAATGTCCCGTTCAATACGTTCTGACTGTCACCATACGTTGGTGCAGTATCTAACACGTCTGATTCAAGCGGGTAGTTCGCACCGTAGAACACTGCGAATGAGTTTATGATTGCCATGCCTGTTGCCTATGTGATAGTAACGGTCATTGTGTCGCCGGATTGATTCGTGTGCGTGTATGCCGTCCCTGTTTTTGGCACAGATGACAACTCACTTGCGGTAGCCAGTCCGGTCTGGATCTCCGTTACTGCACTCGCATCAATCGTCGCAGCCGTTATCACATCGTCTTGAAGTTCGTGAATGTCCGCTGCGACATGATTGCTACCTGTGATTGCTACTTCGGCCTGTTGGCTTGTACTGCGAAGCAGTCGTTCGCCAAATGAACCTGATGCGTAGCTCCCAGAGGTCAATGCGTCCCAAAATTCTTGCACTGTAACGTCATTCAAATTGTTGATAGCGGTGAGGTTCGCTGCGATTGCTACTCCGTTCGCTGTTATCCCTGCGTTATCGGGTGCGACTGTGTTGAATCCGGTCGCTGTTGCCCAGTCTCCTTGATTCTGTTGCAGTTCATTCGTATCTGCGAGTATGGATGCGATGCTTGCGTTGTCGGGTGCGACAGTATTCGCACTATTTGTCCCTCGCATGTCTGTGTTCGTCGTTGTAGTCGCAACGAGTGTGACATTGGCTACCGCATCAGAAGATGGGTCGAAGTCGTTTAGGTTCGATATTGCGTTGATGATCGTAGTTTGATTCGCCGCAGTAGCGTCTCCACCTCCTCCACCACCGCTCGGTGCGTTCTCAAGTGCGTTCACTGTGTACTGATAGACAGATCCGTCAAGAACAAGTGCGGTATCGAGTTTGTCGGTCGTAACTTTGATCGCGTCCACAACTGCATCGACGACTGCAATGGCGGAGGCATTGCCGGTCACTGCGGATCCAACTGCCGTAACTTCCGCTGACGTAGCAAGTCCTGAGACGTCAGCCTTAGAAGCGTTACGCGAAGCGATGTCGGTAGTTACCTCATCTGACGTGTGATCAAACGTACTCAGTCCGCTTACGTCAGCCTTGAATTGATCTTCTCGACTCCCTGACACGAAGTACAAATAGATTGCTTCATTTGTTAGCTGGCTTGCAACGGCTCCGGTCGAGGCGTCGATGTCCATTGTATCCCAGTTTGAGGGGATCGAGTTCAGGATGTCGCTTACGTCCTGTGCGTTCGCAGTAGTGACCGCACTCGTCACCGTTGAAACAGTCGTAACGGTGCCTACAGTGTCGGTCGCAGGATCAAAGTCGTTCAATGCTGCGATAGCGTTACTGATTGCAGTTTGATTTGCTGCCGTAGCATCGCCACCGCCGCCTCCTGAAACTGCGTTGCAATCAAGCTCGTTGGCAATCGTGAATACCATTTGATCGGTAACACTTTTGATTGCTGTGATGCTAGTGTTGTCCGGCGTTGTCGTATTCAAGGCAGAGAATCGCAGCCCGAACGTACCTGCACCAAGGTAGCTGCTTGTAGGTACATCCCAAACAGCAGTTGATACTTCCGGACTTGTGATCATTGGCTCGGTAACAACTACCGACCACGTGTTGTTGTAGGTCACGCTCGAAATGTCTAGTTCTTCCTCAAGGTGAAAGGTGTCCCCCTCTGCTTCGAGCGATGGATTCATAGAGCAGTCGTACAATCCTGTGCTTGAACCTCGCTTCGTTACCGTTACTGACTCTGCACTAGCGGCACCATTCTTTCGCACCGTAACACTTGGCGTACTGTCGGCATCAACGAGTACTCCCGATGAATCATAAACGCTCAGAACCCAGTACAGAGTTCCGTTCTTCAAAAGGGTAGTTGGTCGATTGCTCATCTGATGTGTCCTGCTGCTTCGTTGAAGTGTGAGTTTGTAAACGGATCGTAGAGCGATGTTGCTGCGGATTCATAGCCACGCTCGCTCGCAAGCAATGCAATTTCGGAGCTAGTAAGTACGCGATCAAAACATCGGAAGTCGTCAATCAAACCTTCGTACCCATACCTGCCAAGGTACAGCCAAGTGTTGCCATAGCTATTTGTACCAGCGTCCTTTGTGTCTGACTCCTTCGTACCATCAAGCCAAAGTTCGGTGTGACCGTTGTTGCTTCGATCGTAGGTGAACAACACATGCTGCCACGTATCGTCTGCCATCTCACCAGTCTCAAGTAAATCGTCGGTCACGCCTACTTGGAACATGTCGTACACCGTTCCTTGACAATTCATAAATCGCTGGCCGGAGGACTGCCCACCATAAAACATGATTTGGATTCCTCCGGTGTCTTGTGCCTTGATCCACATCGAACAGGTATACGAATCAGCATTCGTTACACCGATGGAGGAAAACGAAACGTACTCGTTGTAGCTCCCAAAGTTCGGGAACGAAAACGCATAACTACCTCCTGATCCTGTAGACGAAACGACACTCACCGAACCTACCTTCGTTCCATTGTTCCCCTCGGACGAAAGATCATCGTATGGATTTGTTTGATCAAGAGTAGGGCAAAGCCAAACCGTTTCATCACCAATCCCGTTTGCCATTGCTACTCCTTGTTGCGTCCAATTCTTGCCCCAACATATGCCGAGATGATTCCGATCATTCCTGCAAGAACACGCTCGGCTACTCCTGTGTCCTTCACATCAATCATTGCCGCGAGACAAATCCCTGTGCCGTAAACAATGAGTAACCCAGAAACGATTATGTCAACTGGTTCCCACCGATTCATTCTTGTTCAATCTCACGCTTCAATTCCTTTACATCACGACCAGCTTGTTTTGCGATCACATGCCAAAGCGTTGCTCTATCATCTTCGCAATCGTCTAGCTTTGCACTCACTGCTGCGAAGTGACTCGTCGTGTTCTTCCAAAGCACGCCGATTACAGTTGCAAGAGTACCAAGACCCCCGAGCAAAACAGCAATGATTGTTGGATCTCCGTTAGCCATTTTGTTTAACCTTCACTGACTTAATCACGATGTGTTCTTGACCGATCATTGTGTCGCCCACGACAGTTCCGTAACCCTGTTGACCGTGCTTGTAACCGTATGAGTTCACAAAGTCCAACCTGTAGCTCCCCAAACTTCTCGGTCGTCGCGGATTCTTGCAGTACAAACGCAGCCCAAGCACAGCATGACGCCATGACGGTATCGCGAACGCTACAGGTAAGTTTGAAGTCAGCATTGCAGAGACAGCAGAAACAAAATCGGACCCGCAATCTTCATACTCGACGATGTTCGTTTGTTTCGCAGAGTATTGGACATCGTCGTCGTTCGCATACGCTCTGTCCTTCGTGTTGTTCGGCCAATATTTTGCTTCTGGGATGCCGTACTTTTCGGCATAGGCAACGGCTTGCGAACAATGACCTCCCACGTTGCGATAGTTTTTGCCTTGGGCTGCGACTGCGGTAGCGGACAACTCATCGACGGGGTTGTTCAGTCCTTGAAATGCGTACCGATTCATCACTCCTGCGACAACAGCGTATGCCCAACAGTATTTGAACCTTCTCTGATTGAGAACAGGCACGCGATTGTATTTGTGTACGTGCCATGCCGAGCATACGTTACGCGATTGGTAGTCGATCAAGTCGGGCCAATCATCCATGCTGACTTTTCGTCCTGAGTACGGAGCCGCACACGAACCTACAGGCTCTTCGTCGTAGTCTCTCGGTATCCATCCCGATTCATAAGTCATTTCAACGCATCCAATCGGCCAAGGAGTGACTCATCAAGTGGCAGGATCTCAATGCGACCATTCAAATCCGTAATGGCACAAGGACGATTCCCCTTCGTAAGTTCAAACAACTCTCGAACTTCTGGCTCGGCCTTGGTTACGTCTGCGTCCTCGCGGTAGCGACGAATTTCGACGTTGTTTTTCGCAGCCCACTCATCGAGTTTCATGCTTGCACCGAACCCGACCGGAGGAACAATGACGACTGTAGCTCCCGCAGTAGGTTTGGGAGGCGTAGGTTTGTCGTCTGCTCTGCGTGCGAGAACAAAGTAGCCAATGACTGCTGCAATGATCAACAGCAAAACAGGATTGATCTTCTGCTGCTGTTCAGGCATCTGTTTTCTCGTTTGCTGCTTCGAGGTCAGCGATTCGTTTGAGAAGTTCCTGAACAGTGTCATCAGGCTTGCTCTGACTTGGGGATAACATACCGATGACGCCATCCATCAGGCTTGTAACCAATGGTTGAAGTCCAGCAACGATCCCGATAGCGATCAGGCCAACCATTTGCACTGCTGAAACCGCAGCCGTAATGAACATCGCGACGAGGTCGAGCGATTCAACACCTTCTTCGTTGCTGCGTTGTTCAAACAGTGATGCGAACCATTGCTCTTGGTACAACCGAAACGCGAGAAACAAGACAAACGCACCCACGCAAAACTGAAACGCTTTGTTCTGACGCATCACCTACCCCAAATTCGTACTCTGAAAGTTCCGTAGCGGCTGCGACTTACAGCATCGCCTAACAATTTTCGACTGTTGTCGTCGTGACTACCTGATCGTCCGCTTGGGCGACAAGTGCCGACTCTGTTTTGATCGCGAGTCGGGGAGCTATTCCAGCCTACGCCTTCAAAGTTCGCACCTTTGACCGACCATTGATTGCCGGCTGACTTCGGTGGATGTCCTTTGTAGTTGTACGCAGCCATATAGTCTGCCCGACTCTGTGCGATTGCCTGTCCTCGCAGTACTGATCGTTCCTGCTGCTCGACGACATACAGTACACGCCGAGTTTCGGTCGGAGCATCCGCGACTGTACGATCTTCGAGAGCAATAGCAGCGAGAAACAATGCCGCTGCGAGGACGAACAAGCTACGCATCAGCGACAACATCCACGCGAGACTGAAACAGATCTTCGTGAGCTACGATTGAACAGTCTGCTGAACAGTCCACCTCGTTGTCGTGGTTGACTTACACGCTCAGAGATCCTTGATCGAACTGTGCCGCATCCGTTTGGCCCGCATTGTGCAAGCTCCGGTGCCGCAGTTTCGTTCACCTCGACGTTGACTGTTCTCGTTCGTGATCTTTGAAACAGCGGAGGAGCTACAGCAGTTTGTTTTGCTTGCTCAACGTCACCTTCGCGAACATCCCCTGCATCTGACGAGCTACTCAAGCTCAATCCAATAATGCAAGCCGCGATCAAAAGACACAGTGTTGTAAAACGCATCGTTCCCTCGTTGGTTTTGAAGCAGGACGGAAGCAACGAAGTGGGGCGACTTGAAATCACAACCGTCCTGCCGGATATTTCGACCCCACAAGCTCATGATTGTGACATTCAAAACCGCGAGACACAAGTTTGGGGGTCCGTCCTGCGGAATTATGTAGACGAAAAAAAACGCCCCCGCAGCGTATGCTACGGGGGCTGTTCTAATTAAATGTTGCGAATGTTGACCACATTACGATAGTCGTACTCGCAGGCAATCGTTTGTCTTTGTCATCGAACAGGATCTGTTGTCTGCCGACGACCTGCTGCAAATATGCAGGACTGTCATCCTTGAACCAACCGCAAGCAACAAGTGAGTCGATCAATTGCTTCGCGGTACCACGGAGGATGCTATCGTTGTCCCAGAACCTTTGCTTCGGGCCAAGATTGCGTATGATCTCAAGTGAGATTGGACGCTCGATAGGTTTGCGAATATGACCTTCCAATCGCAACTGCTTTTCGCATCGCTTGCGTTCTGCTGCTGCGATCTGCCATGCTCGCTGTTGTCCTGCGTTATGGTTTTTGAGGACGTACGGTATTGTCACCTCGTATAGTTTTGGCATTGTTTACCCAATCCGGTAACGGACCACCTTCCATGTCATACGCACGCACCTCCTTGAACCTTTTGTCGTGTTCCTCCTTGGTCAACTTGCCATCGCGTAACATGCGACCGAGTTCAATACCCCACCATCCGTAGACGCCATCGGCTCGAACTGCTGCCATCGATCCTGTGTCACGCTTCTTGTCGTGATACTTCTGAAACTGATTCAATCGTTTCGTTTCTGAGTACATCCTGTCGCGAACTTCAACGATGATGTCTCGGCATAGTCGATCAGATGGGTCTGGCATGTCAACCTCGCCTGATGCGTACTCGTCGCAGACATTTACGAAATGATCAATAGCTAGGTTTGCTTCCGTTAGCTTCGTCGCCCAAACAGTGCCGAACCTTTCGGTACCTCCTGCCTTGCACGACTTGACTAACAAGCCTGCGAGCGTGGGATAGAATTTCGCTATCTGAAACAATTCCCTGCGGGCTATGTCGTTTGTTACTCGGTTGGACATAGTACTGCCTCCTTGACCGTGAACCCTGTGGTCATGTTGACCAACTTGATGTGCGTAGCTACCCCATCTTCGAGCAGCTTGAGCCACACGTTGTACGCTGCGTTCGCGTAGCAAGCACGCTTGAAAAAACGTTCGTGCTTACTGGTGCTGTCGTCCATTCCGTATACTTCGAGCCTATAGTTCATCATTGTTCTCCGGTGTAAAAGTATCAAAGCAACAGGAACTTACCCACTGCCAATCTTCGTGCGAGGTTACATAGCCCCACGCTTCTGTAGTACCGAACCCGCAATCCTCGTACACAAGATCGCAACTTTCGTTGCACGTATCGCAACAGAAGTTGCCTGCGGGCTTGTCATCATCAGTTCTGTCCTGCGTCATGCTTGCACCTCTCGCTTCGGAGCCACTACACCGTTGTTCGGATAGTCAACCCAGTACTCTGGTTTCGTCCAAGGGTACGGGTAGCCGTTGACCTTCGTGTTACTCTTGCGAGCTTGCAGCATCAACGCGAGAGATACCCAACCAATCTGCATCGCAAATTCGTACTTCGCTCTGTTGTTTACGTCGGTTGGATTCTTGCTCTTTGGATTCTTGGCGAACCAGCGGCAGTACAACCTCTGTGCTTTTCGTTGTTCTTCAAACGTTAGCATGATTTGTCTCCGGTGTAGTGTCTATCAACCTTCTTGATCATCTCGCCTTGCTCAAACGTCCAAGATGTTTTGTTATCCATCGAGAGGATACGAATCGGGCAGTCAGGGCAAGTTGACTTCTGCATAATCGCATCAGCGAATTGCTCTGCTGCATGATCGAGTGAGCTTGCGTTGACTGTCACGGCATCGGTCATCGGCAGTCCAAACAGACGCAACCTGTATGGCATAGCTTGCCCGAGATTCGTAACCTCACTCGCAATCTTGTCACGCGACTTCTTGAACAAGTCTTTCGTGCTGCGTAGCTCCCCATAGAGCCACTCTCGTTTGTTCTTCTGTTTTTGTCTCATCAGAAACCTCATAAAGAAACAACCCTTCCCCCCTCGAACACATGCTCAAGGGGGAGGGGGTTAGATTTGATTTGTTTTTCAGGGCGGTAGGTGTGTAACAATTCCCTACTGGCCAGCTTGCTATTTGAAAGAGTCAAACAGCGGGTCACACTCGAAAGTCCACTCCCACAGATCATGTCTGATTGGTGTAGCTATTCTTTGGCGAGAAGATACGGGACAGGGCGACCTGTCGCGGCTGGGCGGCTATCAAACGCCCGCAGGTGATGCTGTTGAAGTCGGCATCTGAGACTGTCATCCAAAATACAGTCATCCTTGAGCTTGTCTACTGGGGTCAGATTAAAAAACGAAGGTCACGACGAATATACTCCTGCTCGTCGTGGATCTCGTTTATCCTGACCCCTGATTAGAATCTTGACCCCCTGTTTCCTGCCTGTCCTGCGGGCCCTGTCGCTCGGGAAGGCAAAAGGAGGGATAACCAAGGATCTCAGAACTCAACTAGGCTATAGCGGCCTGTGAGATAGGTCACGGGAGCTATCTGCCCCCCCTAAACGAATCCAGCCCCCTAACTGATAGCTGCTAGGGGGCTGGAACGCAACAGGATCGGTTCGAGCTACTCGTCGTGTGTCACCGGAGAAGCGTTCAACTTTGACTCGTCCGTCTGATGAGACACATCCAACATAGCCTTGAACTCTGCAACGTCAACAGTCTTTGACCGCTGCGAGCTCAAAGATTCTGGAACATCGTCATCACCTTTCAGGATCGCGGTCGCAGTCACAGGCTCGAAGGGGATGTACTTCGCGGCTCGACGGAATACCGTTTTCTTGCCCATCTCAATATAGTGATCTCGCCAAGGACCGGATGAACCTCCGCGACTTGATGCACGCACCTTGTCTACCTCGTCCTTCGACATGAACTCAATGCGTCTGTCGCTCTCTGAGGTCACAAGGCAGTAGAACGCAAGCACGTCACCGTTGTCCTTGCCGAGTAGGTAAGCGGGAATGTGTCTGGACACCTCAAACCCGTCATACTCAAGCTCATCATTTTCGTGAACTACTCTTGCCTGAACTGTGTAACCGGCTCGGCTAGCTAACAGCACAAGACCTTTGTAATCGACGATCAACTGTACCTCTCGGCACTGTCGCTTCGAGTTGAAGAACGGAATCAAGTGTGCATGAGTACCGTTAGGTTCAAGGCCAATCTCGCTCAGGGTCATCATCGACTTGAAGAACGATGCCTGATCAATGTCTGACCCTGCAAGTGCGGGGGTCCGACTCAGTGCAGTCAGTGTGACTGCGACCATCCTTTCAGGCGTGATGTGTGCCGGAAGCACACTTGCGAGTCGTTCTTTGAAAGCATCGCCCTGTAGGTTCTGTCGTAGTGATAGTTGCGTAGTCATATTCAAACCTCGATCTCTTGTAGTTGCGTGTAAAAATCAGTTTCGGTCCATTCATCAAGTCGCAGTCGGCGATCAAGCTCGCATAGGTGCTGCTCCCACAATTCAATCTTGCCGTACAAGCTATCTGGCAGGACTTGAAGGCAGCAGCATCGAAACGGTGCGGAGGTTTCAACAAACACAAAGTAAAACGAGAAACGTTCTGTACCTCCGCATACTGTTTCTGCTCCGACTGTGTAGTGTGCTGCCTGTAGCCCGTACTTGTACTTGCGTACCGAACGCAGGATTTCAGGCAGCGTACATTCGCTGATAGTTTTGAGATCAACGACGATCTTGCGTTCTGCAATGAGCTTGTCAGGCCGAAACTTGCATTGGATACTGCGATGCTTGAACCTGTAGCTCGCTTCGACTGTACCGTTCGTCGTAAACAATGCTGACGCAAACGGGTTGTCGTAGACAGCATCGCTGCAAGCGTTAGCTGTGTCCCACTCCTTGGCACTGATGATCGTTCGCGGGTCGCCTTCGTGCTGCTTCGCCCACTCCTTGAACACCTTTGTTCTGCGATCATGATTCGGTGCAGCAATGTATCGCTCCTGAACCTTGTCGGGTTCGAGAACCATGCAGTGAACTAACGATCCAAGAGCAAATGCCTTGCTGTACGACTGCTTGTATCCGTCAACGTATCGCATCTTGTAGATACTGGGTCCGCTTGCGAACGCCTTGACTTGCGAGGATGAGATCCACTGCTTGTCAGCGTGGTAATCTTCGTTGCTTTCGTCGTAACGAATAGAGTGTTCAATTGAACTTTTCATTCTGTGTCTCCGGTGAATGAATATAGTGAAACGATACCAGCTTTGCGTTCTAACTTGAACCCAAGACTGCGTAAGAAAAACGGGAACTTCATCACGGCTTGATCGGTGATGCAAACGAAGTCGCAGTCGTTGCCGCACTTCTCTGCGTCCTTAATGATCGAGCCGATCAGCATTTTGCCAACTCCGCGATTCCAGCACGAAGGATGAACAAGCAAGCGTGAGATCACATGCGTGTTGTCTACGTCCTGCCACATTGTGTAGCCAAGGATCTCATCGTTGTCATCAATCTGAACTGTGCATACCCAAACTCTGTAGTTCGAGTTGTCCATAATCAACGAGACAGTTTCAACAGGCAACGCCTCCTTGATTGCTAGGTGTTCGATCTCCATGATGCAAGGTAGATCGTTGACTGTAGCTCTGCGTACTGCGTAAGTCATTCTGGTTCATCCTGTTTGTGTACTTGAGGTCGGCCAACTCGAATAACATCGTTCTTGTAATGCTTGCGATCAGGCCCGATTAGTTCGTTAGATAACACGCTGCGAATGAACCCACTCACAGTCATGTCTTGTGCTTTGCTTTGCCTGCGTAGCTCATCGAGCATTGCCTGCGTCATTGTGATCTTGACTCTCGTTGTCATAGCTATACTTTCGTTAGGGGTTCTGTCTTGTTGCGAGCATTCAGTTCTTCGCGATGCGTGTCGATCAACAACTGAACGACTGCGATTTGCCTGTGCCAAAAAACATCCCCGCTCGCGATTCTGTCAGCAGTCTGCGAGATCATTGCTTCAAGGCGTTCGATCTCCGATTGTAAATAGACTGCATCTGACTCAGTGTCTGCATACCCTGCGATCTCGGTCTGCTTCCAAGAACACGCAGCCAACGCGAACACTACTCGCTTGAGAGATTGCTTTTCAGTGTCTGTGAAGTCGCTTGTAACTCGTTTCATGTCTCTATCCTGTTGGTAATTCTCATCAGTATTGCGAAACCACTTCGCAACAGACGGCACGCAGCCAACGTGCCGTTTCGATTCACAGGTTGATGCTACGCCGCAGCGAACGGTACTGCATCGAAAGCGTAATCCCAAGCCTTGTCACACTCCTTGTCGGCAACACCGAGGAACGACTTCGTAACAGCGTCTAGTTTCTTGCCGTCACGAGTCTTGCGTTTGTCGTGCTGCACGAATCCTGTCACGCTGTTGACTAGCTCCCAGAGGTTGCACTTCACAACGTCCGCTGATGTGTTGCCAATCTTGTTTCGCTCCTTGAGCAAACGCGTCATCATTGACTGCAACTTCTCTTTGTGCCGCCTGTGCTTTGCAGCAGTATCAGCCGCACTCGGCTCAGGGTACAAGCTGTTATAGAAATCGGCAGCACGAATCTCTGTCTCTCGGAAGTGATTAGCGGCTTCAACGATGCTGTCGAACCTCGCGGACAATGACTGCCACTGTTGTACTGTCTCATCGAAGTTGTCGCGGAAGTTACCGACATGCCTCAAGCTAACAGTCGTGTGTTCTACCCTTCGCATCATCTGCATGTTGGAACACGCATCTCGGTACATGCCGCACTGTGCGGTGAATGAACCTCCGTAGTTCGCGTTGATGATGAACTTCGGCCAAAGGGTATCAAGCGGACTCGCAGACAACGCCTTGCGGTATCCGATAGTCGGCTGGACTGCAACACGATGCCCTGTATTCGGCTTGAAGAATGCACTGATCTTGACCTGATCGAGTTCGAGATCCAGACCGGCAGCTACAGTCTCGGACAGCACTGCTACGTCCTCGCGGGTATGCGGAATGTAACCTTGCTTGACTGTGCATCGCATCCAATCCTTCCTGTCCTCTGCATCATCGAAGCACAAGCCGTAGTGTGGACTCGGAAGGTTATCAGGACCGGACAACGGCACCTTGATAACCTCGCGTGTGAACTCTTTGGCAAGGTGATCGCGAACAGCCTGCTGTACTGAGTTCAATGCTGTAGTATTCATAGAGTTGATCCTTAAAGATCGAGTAGTTGTGTCCTGTCTCATCAGTGCGGGTCGGACGTTAGCCCCGCAGACGCCCGAAGGCGTTTCGACTCACTAGCTCCCCTGCGGGACACGCCTGTGGATCTGACCGCAATGTATCCACTGCGGTTGGTACTCAGTGCCACGTTCTCGAACCTTGAACATGCCTGTGTCATCACGAACTTCAACGATCTCCCACTCTGTTGCGTCCGGCAGACCGTTCAGCACTACGATCTGACCGATGTGATTCGACCTACGACCTTGATCTTCTGCAACAAGGGATTCAATGGTATCGAAGTGCGTGTCTTTGAGCATCAGCCTGCGACCTCCGTGCCTTACAAAGTGTGATGATGCGTTACTGAACTGCAAAGCGTATACCCGCAGCCATCTTTTCCTGCCCTCGACCTGAACGCGATACCTCGTCGGGCTACCTGTCGGTGAGGTGTACCCGAACTGATCGAGCTTGGGACGTGGTGGTGTACCCTTCGTCGTTGCCTTGACGATAGGTAAGTCGAGGTAGGTTACTGCTACATTACTCATAGTTTGTCTCATCTGTAAAAGGTTGTAGTGAAAGTATCAACGTCTGTTCTACTCTTGCGACTTCTCAACTTCGTTCAGGATCTCAAGGATTGGATCGTTGTTCGCATTGGACACTACTTCGTTGATGTCCTCTGCTTCCTCGCACTCGACTACTGTCTGCTCTGCATCAGATACTTCGGTGAACGACTCGCTGCTGAAAAACATCTTGCTTGATAGCTCTGCGAATCGCTTGCTGAGTTCCTGTCGCGTGATGCAGTCTGCGATCTTTCGATCAATCTGCGACTCGATTCTGCCTCCCATGTCGTTATCGTCCATGACTTGCTCGATGATCTCTGAAATCTCATCAGTCATGTCGGAGGGGTCAACATGCTCGCTGATCTTCTCTTGCCAATCAACGTGATCGTCAATGTCGAACTCATCAAGTCGATCAGTAATCATGTCACTGACACCTGAGTCGTAGTTCAGCCAATGATCGAGGTCGATGTAGTCCGACATGTCGATAACCTCAAGCACGTTAGTAACCTGATCGCACATGTCGTAGTTTTGAAGAACGTCCTCGACGATACTCGTAAAGTCATAGTCGTTCACAGCGTCCTCAATGTCCTGCGATATGTCATAACTATCCATCGCGGAGGTAACAGCAGTGTCGATATGCTCTGGCATGTCATCGAGCCTGTGACCGAAACCTTCAATGTCGTCCTCCTGTCGTAGCTGTGTTCTCTCGATCTGCTTGAGCAGCTTGTGTTGCTTCTGCATGTCAACGGTGCAAAGGAAACGGATGTTGCTTGCGAGAGTCTTGATGCTTGATACGATCTTCATTGTGTTTTCCTGTTGGAAGAATTGTTATTGGCTTGTCTCATCAGAGGACAGGTAGCCAACCTGCCCTGACGCCCGCAGGCGTTTCGACCTAGCATCCGAACGAGTACTCTTTCGTCTGCTGCACAATCAAATACTCTTTCGGGTCAAAGTCGTACATGCTCTTGTCGGATGACAGGCACAGGTACTTGACCTTGAGATCCATTTGCTCTGCGAACTGTCTTGCGAACTGCATTGCCTCCTGCCGTTTGCCTCGTATGTGGAACCACTCGAACTGTGGGTGTGAGGTCCATCTGCTGTCGCCTGCGTAGTGAATCATATAGAACATTGTGTTTTTCTCCGGTGTAAGTAGTGAAAGTGAAAGTGTGCTGCGTGTCCTACAGGTCAGCAGGTTCTTCGGCTGCGTAGAATGTGTCGTCAAGTTCAATAGCCTTGTCGCCGAGTAGGTCACCGAGTGTGTCGATGAACTCCAACTGCTTGCACTCACGACTGTCACCGTAGTGATGAAGCATCGACTCTTCGAACTCTTCGTGCTTGTCCATCGCTGCGTCGAGCAGGATGTTGCTGATCTTCTGTAGCTGCTGTCGTGCGTGTTCTGTATCGCCTTGTGCTGCGAGGCAAGTTGCGATTGCGTTTGCGACGCCTGTTGCTGTGTATCGTGTGTTAGCCATGTCTCTGTTCCTGTTATCGGTTTCGAAGTTACTCATCAGGCATGACTACTAATGTCATGCGACCGACCGCGTTCACTCACACAGGGACTTGTCCTGTGAAAGTTACTTACTAGGTCAGGTGTGTTGCGTCTCGGCTCGACTGACTTGCGGTCAGCCTGCGTCGTTGGCTCTATCTGAACGATCTCTTCGTAGCTATCAGGTTCCTTCGTGATTCTCTGACTCGTTCTAGGAACAGCTAAGCGGCTATGCGGCTTGTGTTCTTCGTTCGTAGCTCAGAGGGGTCAACACTGAAAGTACTGTCCTTGAGATCCCGCCTCGTCCGGCGGTAGGTCGGGGTTCGAAAGACTTACCCGCAACACTCATACGATGTTTGTGTTCCCCGCTCCGCATCGACTAGGTTCCAGCTTGCGACTTGGTTGTGTCTCGCAGGGGGGTTCGCTGAATGACTCTGATTGAATTTGAAACTGAAAGGCTGTGCGTTTCGTTTCGAACTCGCTCTCGTAGTTCAGAAAGTTAATGACCCCCGCGATAGGGGAACTCCGGACGACTCAGATCACTGCCGGATGCGTAAAACCAAATTGAGAAAGATCAGTGTTGTGAGGTAGCTAACCTCACTAACTGAATTAGAAACAATTAGCCCCCCCCTTACCACAGCAATTAGCCCCCTAGTTCGATTTTGTTTCCCCCTCGCGGTACAGCACCATTGTGGGGCGGGAATTATTTTTAGAAATCGAAAGATTTATTTTCCGGCTACCCTAAAACGAGCCTATTTTCGTAAGCGACGAGGGGCCGAGGGGGGAACGCAGACTGCGTTCAAGAAGGTTACTTTCAGCGACGACGATTCGGTTTTGTTGCTGCGTCTTGAACCGCTGTTTGTTTCGAAGCGTTCCTAACTTTGTTGCAAGCTCGTTGAATCAACAACTTGACCCAAGCTCTGCAAGCCGCTTCCGGTATTGTCTGCAACGACTTGTGAAGGTATCTGCGTTGAACCATAAAGTGTTGCACGAATCGTTCCATGTCTTGTTCTACACCGTCCGGTCCAAGGTCATCCATTTCAGCACGCAGTTTTTCACAACCACATGCAGAACGCTTTTCGACTTTGATCCATTCAGGAATCCAAGATTTCAAAAGTGTTCCAACGCCGTTGTTCATCAAGGAGTTCCCCCGATGAAACAACAAGTCGCATCGACGTTGCACTCATCCCAAATTTCAGTTGCGGGATCTTGACCATTCAAAGGTTCAACTCCTTGACCTAATGAACTACCGAAGGATTCATCGCAACAGTTCGTCATGCCGGACGATAATAGCTTCCAACCACTAACTTCAAATCCATTGACAGTCGCCGGACTTGCAGTTTGCTCAATGTAACATTCCCCTTCTGCGTCCTGCTTCAATTCCCAAGTCACTGTTCCTGCGACATCCGGCAGTCCGGGCGAAGTCCAAACACCAGTGCAAGTCACTTGGCAGTTCGCAGACATTTCACAATCGTCACTTACGAATAACGATTCAGCAAAGTTCGGGTCTGCTCCCTGTCCAGTTTTGATCGTTGATGGAGTCAAGATAACGCCATCGCAATTCTCACAGATGTCACATGCAACACACGGGTCGGGACAAGCAGAACCATCACCAAGGTATGTGCCTCCTGCTCCCTCGCAATCTGCTTGAGTTTGATCTGGCGTGTATGTGCCATCATAGTTTTCGCAGCAACCCGTTAACGGAGGTGGATCATGGCACGGAGTACAAACATCGATGCACGGTTCGTTCTGACCGGGTGCTGTCCCGCAAACATAAACGACTGCTGTTGTCGGGCAATACAAATATGGATGCTCTGGATCGTAAGTGAATCCCGTTACTACGTTGACCGCTTGTGTACCAATTGAAATTGAGTTGTCAATGATCTCCGGTGAACAATCTGGGTCAGCCCCCTCCTTGATACCGAACGCTGAAAACGTTTGAAGTTCTTTGTATGTGATCGTGCAGCCAGACGCAGACAATAGATTGTCAGCCATTTCAGTTGATGCCACAGCCTTGACTTCAACCGCAGTACCGTACAGCGACGAGTTCGTTGAGATCACGTTATACATTTGCTCGTTCGGATCCCAGAACGCCCAACCCGGTTCTCCTTGCGTTAGACAACCCGTAGACAAATTCGGTGCAGTGCGGATTCTATCTTGCAGTTCTACGCCATCTGGGAAGTATGCAAAGCTCGGATCTTCACCTTCTGCATACTCTGATCCGTAGTTCCACTTGTCTGCCCCTCCTTCTGACGTCTCAAACGTGACTGCGATCCAGCGAGCCAACGGCAGTTCGACCTCCGAGATCACCCACTGCGGTGGAGCATCCCCTGCACCGAAGTACGGAGTCACATCGTTGCAGGCATCTTCCGGTCGCTGTGGTGTGGTGTTCTTTTCGATGATGCACCACGAACCACGCTTGGCCGAAAACCTATGGGGGTTCGTAGCAAACACTTTGTACTTGTAGATCGAAGCGATCTCTGGATCAGTAACGTCCTCCCAGCTTTCGCAGTAGTCCGTGTTCGGCCAACGTGATGCGAACGAGGTAGCGTCATTGAAGTACAACCAGCAACCGTCATCGCCTGTTGGCATCTGTCCTGTTGGTCTGCTCTTCGCAGAACCGCTACCGCTCGCTCCTGATTCGTAGACGTAGACCTTCATACGTTCTACCGTCTGCGTACATTGCTCGACTTCGTATCGAGGGTAGTCTCCTGTTGATGGCGGGTCTGTGTTTGGATCCTCGGTCCAGATTGCATACCCAATGGAACCTCCGCATGGGAAGTCACTCACAGCAGCAGGAGTGAAGTTCATATTCGTGTAGCCGATCGCGTGAGCGAATAGCTTACGTGGATCATTGACAACTACTTGATCCCCGCGAGTCAGTCCTGTGTTGCCGAAGGTATCAAGAACATTTGCGAGGGCCTGTCCTGTGTCGTTGAATTTGTTTTCAAGAACGAAGCGAACTCGTTTAGCTTGACCACCTCCCCCTCCGGTAGCACAGTTGTCGATTGCCCAGAACGCACCGTCAGCAAACATGCAGTAGCCAGTATGCCCAACAGCTAACGACTCAGGCTTGCAGTCCATCTCGAAGTTAATCGTTGTTGGACTACTGCTGAACTGTGCATCGTACAGAGTGTGAATGTGTCCTGTGCCTACCGAACCTCCGGTGTAGGTTTCCGTTAGCTTGTACAGCCACAGTTGTTGTACGTCACCGAGATGAACTACAGCCTTGTCGGTACCTACAAGATTCAAGATCCTGTAGCCCGAACTGCCACGCTTCATCCCCTGCGGGTAGTCAGGATCTGGAAACGCATAGTCACCTACTCCGTCTGCGAGTTCGACTATCGCACCACCGTTGTAAGCGAACGGACCTATCTCGTTTTGCAAAACAGGTCGCTCTGCAACGACTAGCTTGTGACATAGCTCAGGCCAAACTACTTCCGTAACACTCAGGACGTGACTCGGTGCGATCTCGTACAGGTCATCATCGCCAAGGAACGCATCGACTGCCCAGACTTCCATCGTGTCAATGTCTTGATGTGCCTTGCACTGCACAACGACCTTGTTGATCAGCGACACACTTGTCCCTGCTCCTGCATCGTTGTTCGGCAGTCGATCAATAACACGATTCCACAGTTCAGCTTTCAGCGGCTGACCTGATACCACCTTGAGATTTGAATTGTCCTTTGCGTTCTTCATCGTGACCTACGGTGGTGGTGGTGTCGGTGCGGCACAGATTTTCATAGAACCAAAGTCCGCTTCTTCATATACCTTCGCAACATACGCTGCTCTCGGTTTCGTTACCTTGAGGTTTGTCGCTGAGTCTTGTTCCTGCTTGAAGTTGAACCAGATGTAGTCGTGACCATCCTTGTTGATGCCGCTTACGTCACCGATAGTCATACCTGTTTCGTTTGGACTGATCTCAAACGAGAAGTTGAGTACAGGATCTTCCGCAACCAGTTCCCCTGTAGCTCCGAGGAACAATACCTCTCCGGCTGCGAAGCACAAGAACTCCGCATCATTAACCTTGCCGGTGCAGGCGTACAAAAGTTGAGCGTAAGCACACGGGCTTGTCACATACTCGGCTGCGATCTTTGCTTTGACCGTGATCTTCATCGACGGTATGACCTTCGCTACACCCGCAGGGTTACCGTCAGCATCAACGTTGATCGAGTTCCCGTAGTCAGGTGCAACTTCTCCCGATGCAGGGTACTTGGTTTGACTGAAAGCCGAAGTAGTGTTCACAGTGCCGCCGCCTGTGTCTACCGAGATCGTGCAACCACCTACCTCGGGAGTGTAGTCGTAGTTGGCTTGGAACTCCCACGCATCAGGGCCACCGTCTGCGTACAAAGCCCAGTCCATGTCCTTGAGTCCGAGCCCGTCATACGAGTACAGACTTATGTTCGCTGCGTAGGCAATGAACACAGTGCGACAAGCTATCGGGTCCGCACTCCCTCGTACAAGCCAACGCCTGTTCGCTGTGTTGTTATCGGCTGAGTCCATTCCGCTGCGACCTGATAGCTCGCGGATTGAAATACCAGTAGCAGCGTCAATGATTATGTCGGGCATCTGTTGTCCTTGTTAGGCGAATACCATTCCGTTGGGAATGTCTTTCGTGTTCTCGGCAATGATCTTCGTGTTCTTCTGATTGTCCTTAGCGGCTTTCAGTTGTTGCTCTTGTATCGTCCCGCCTCCCATGCCGATTGCTCTCGCAGCGGCAGACGAGAATGTACCACGAACCTTGCCAGCATTTGTTGCTGCCTGATCTCCTGAGTCCATCTCCAATCCCTTGAGCTTGTCTAGCTCCGCTTGTCGTTGCTTCTTGGCATCGCGGGCTGCGTCCCCTTGCTGTTTAGCGTCCTCACGAATCTGTGCGAGTCTCGCCTGCCTGTCCTTCTCACGTTGTGCTACGTCAACTTGATTGTTCTTTCGATACTGCTCTGCACTGTCTTTCATCGTGCTGCCGAAGTCCATCAGAGTGTCGCCAGCTTGCAATACAAAATCGCCGCTACTGCCGAACGCATCGACGGGTCCACCTATCGTTCGTACTCCCGATAGCTCACCGATCATTTCGGTGACGTTGTTGTAGACTTCGTTGTAGTACGCCTTGTATCCGTTCAGCATTGTTTTCATCCACTCGCCAAGCTGACTGATGATCCCTCCGATAGCTTTCGCCATTCCCGCAGTCGCATCGACAAGGACATTCATAGCTGTGTCCCAGTATGCACCGATGCCGGAGGTCAGATCAAGGAACGTACCTTCAAGTCCTTGCATCACCAACTCCCACGCTCCTTGAAGATCGCCCTGCGTTAACGCTTCGACGATTGCTGCGATGCTGTCCTGCCACATACTCACAAGCGGGCCGAATCGTTCTATCACGAAGTCAATCGCTTTGCTTATGAATCCGAAGTAGTGTTCTGCTGCGAACCCTAGTGCCGCGATGCCAGCAATCACAGCACCGATTGGACTAACGAGGAACCCAAGAGTCGAAGCAACAGCAGACAGTGCTGCACCGATACCGATGAATGCAAAGCCAGCAGCGGTGATCGCTCCACCAAGACCAATCACCGCTGCCGCTACTCCCGCAACCATCTTGATTGTTCCTCTGTTCTCCTTGACAAACGTGACAACGTGCTTCGCCATGTTCGCGAACTTCGTTGCTATGTCCGCAAGAGCAGGAGCGAGTGCAGCACCGACTTGTTGTTTGATTCCCTTGTACACACTGACTACTCGATTCATCGCGTCCGTGTACTCAGCAGCGGCGTCAGCATCCTCGCCGGTCATACCTCGACCGAGGTCGCGTGCTTCTTGTCGTAACGCAGCCATACCCGCAGCCCCTTCCGATAACATCGGGAGCATCTGCCTACCGGCTCGACCAAACAACTTCTGTGCGACTGCGGCACGCACTGACACATCCTCGATTCCAGCGAGTCCATCCGCTACCTTGTTCATCTGTTCTTCGGGGTTCAGTCCATCCAGTTCCTCGAACGTCAACCCGATTGCAGACAATGCCTCCTTCGGCATCTTGCTTCCCTGTGCTGCGTCGAACATCGCTCGCGACAAACCGAAGAACGCTTTCTCAACATCCTGAACGCTGCCTCCCGACTGCTCGGCTGCGAACGCAAGTTCAGATAGCGTTGACTTCGCTACTCCTGTTCTCGCGGACATCTTGTGGATCTCATCGCCCATCGCTGCGAAGTCTGACGTGGCTTTTAACAACGGTCCAAGGACAGCAGCACCGGCAGCACCGATCGCCGCACCTCCGACTGCGAGACTGCGACCCATCGCTTTCATTTGTTTCGATGCAGATTGCAAACCCTTCTTCATATTTGGCTTCAAGCCAAGGGACACAAACGCCTTACCTGCTTCGACTGCCTTTGCCATCACACGCTCCACTTGTCTTTGAATGAGTTGTTCACGTTACCGTTTGCGATCTCATGTTCGAGTGCACGTTTCATAAACGGTCGAGGCTGAATCGTGATCTTTCGTTTTCGCCTGCGAGACTTCTTCGCTTCACCGGAGGTGAGTTTTGTAGTACGAACCCAACGCCCCTCCTTGCCGAATCCAAACTGCTGCCAGTGTTCTTTAATCGTGTACTGACCTCCGTACTCTAAAGCATTCGGAGCCGTGACAGCATTGCGTACGAATGGATCACGATCAGGAATCTTGACCGGACCAGCTACGCCTGTGAGATCCTTGTAGCTGTAGTTAAAAGCCATCCGCGACAACGCCCGCCTCGTATGAACTACCGGACGACCGCCCGGTTTGCTCACTGCGTTTTTCTTACGGATCAACTCCTTCGTTCTCGCTTGGGTCACGATCCACCTCAGACTGTCCTTCACTCCCTTTGCTGCGAGGTAGTGATTGCGGCGTTTGATCTTCGCCGTTTCCCACTTGACCTTGCTGACCTTTGCTTCGATTCCTTTTGCCAGTGCTGTTGCTACGGGATTCATTGATCAGCCTGTGATACTCGGCAGCCGGATCGTCGTAGGTCGTCGTCTGTCGATAGGGATTGAGAGTCGATGGTTGAATTGGAGTCTTGACCCAGCACGACATGATGTGACTCGAAAGGTGTGTCGTGTGATCCCATTGTTCTACCCTGCGACTTCGTGTTACGACTCCCAGTTCATGGAACGAAAGCGGTTTCCAATCAACCCCTACGATGCTTGCGGCGTGGAAGATGTTACACCACTGAGCGTCTGCTTCAACAAGTCCTCGAACTCGCTCGTCCCGAACTTGATTCTCTCGGCCTGAGTCCCTGTCAAGTATGCTTTCGTCAGCTTCTGTAATTTGACTTGGCTCAGGCCCTCGTAAAAAACAATCAGTTCCTCAAGCCAAGCATCCGATGCGAGGTTCGCTGCGTCACCAGAACACAATGCTCGATCGAACGCATCAATGTCATAGCCGTATGCTTCGGCCTGTTCCTTGCACAACCACCAAACATAGGTAAGGCGATCAAGCAAACTACTCATCAACTGCGTCCAGTCGCTTTCGTTAAACAAGTCCAAGGCAAGTTTGCCTCGCACCATCCTGACCGAACCTAGCGTAAGTTCGATCGTAAACTGTTTCCCGTTTCCGTCTTTGAAAGTATGTGGCATGTCATCCCCAATTTGCCTGCGGTATGCGGCAGCACTGTGCTACCGCTTCACATGTTACACACTGCTACGGTGCAGGGTAAGGTTCCTTGGCAATCTGATTGTTCGACGAATCATACGCATCGGCCAGACTGCACGGGATACTTGCGACCACCGGATCGCCTCCGTTAGCTGTCTCTGCGAATTGACCAAGGATGATCGGAGCCCGCCATCCAATCGCGTCAGGGTTGGTCACAGCAGGGTTGCCCGTTTCGTATGCTTGATTCAAGTGCATCATGTCGAGGATGTAACCATTCTCGGATGCGGCTTTGAGATCGTCGTACACTTCATCGGGTACTGATGCGGTTGTTCTCCTGCGAACGTACTCGAAGGAACCGTTGAACGCAGAGTATCCCGGAATCTGACTTGTGTTTGACGAACCGTGGAACTCAACATCGGCAAGAGCCGGACCATCATTGATCGTGATGTTTCTTGCTCGCGGGATCTCAACCCAAGTAGGCGATGCGTAGGTCGCGGTGTTGTAGTACAGGAATGTCTCCTTGCCAGAGTACGCACCTCGGCTCAGGTCGGTTGATAGTTGCGGCATCGTTATATGTCCTCGTCGTCGTAATCGTAAAATTCAAGAGTGATGTTTGTGAACCATACTCCGTTTTCGTAATAGGCCGGAATGTCGAATCCAACCTCCTGCGTAACCGAAGTCAATCTGTGTCCCGCAATCGGGCAGCGGGCGTAGTCTGTTAACGGAGTGAAGATTGCAAGGACGTTCTCGGCTACAAGATCGTAGGCATCACACGCTGTGACCTCCTGCTGCCTGTAGCTTGCTGTCGGTTCCGTTGCGAATCCCTCTGCCTTTGGCTTGCGTCCTAGCACACTGATCACAATCGTGACCACTCTGCTGTCTGCACCCATGTCAATCTGTACGACTCTGTCTCCGCTTTTGACTGCGATCACAGGGTCGTCTAGTTCTTCCGGTGTGAAGTTACTAACAACGCTCGTTACAACCGAAGTCGTTAGGTTCGCTGTCAGGTGTTCCGCTACTGCGTCACGAAGTTCACTAAGACGCGACATTGGCTCGACTCGTATGGATCCTGTAGAACGTCTTGAACCCATCCGACCATGACCAGAACGTACCGTTACCAGTTTGAATCAAGTCATAGTCGTAACCTGCGTAGCGAATCATGTCACCGCGACTAGGTTCAACGAGGTTCCCTTCGATGGTTAGCTCGTTGGGTTTGAGGATGAAGTCAATCGACTTGATACCGAGGTATGTATCGCTTGTGTTTTCATCCTGCCAATTCGTTGAACCTAATACTGCATGCAGGCTGATCTCGATCTGTCCTCGAAGGTACATAACTTCAACGCCGGCACTGTCAAAGAGCCGTGCGTTGTGTTTCTGTAATCCGTCGATGAACATTCCCATTAGACTAAGGCAGACTCAGTGCTAGTGACCGCATCGCTTGTGATGATCGGAACATTCATTGAACTCTGCGGGAACGGTGCGGGTGCCCCCGTAGGGTTCGTCGCGGTTCGGCTTGCCTGTAGCTGCTGCAACGACCGACGATTCATAACGAGATGAGTCGGAGGACGAGAGGCTGGGAAGTTTGCAATCGCTTGGCTGATCAGATCGTCAGTCAAACTGTTTGAACCGCCGTCAATGTTACAGATGCGACCGACCGAGTAGATTGAACCAATCTGCAAGCCAAGGTATGCACTCACAGGAGTCACATACGCATTGAAGATTCCGGTCGAGCTTCCGTCCATCATCTGTTGATAGGTGTCGCCAACAGCAATGTTGCCATCGTTGCCTGTGATCAAAGTCACATCAGTCAACGCATCCACGCTTCGCACAAGGTACACGCTTGACAACGCAGTTGAACCTCCTGCGTCTACGACCATTGGATCTGCTGCACCGTTGATAGTCGATGCGTCTGCCAAGCCTGTGAAGCCATCTGCGTCTGCACCTGTGCCGTAGATCAACTGCTGCTCTGCCTTGAAGAACCCAGCCTGCAATGCACGCTGCGACTCGCGAGCTAACCACGCCTCTGCACCGTAGCGGTACTCGTCGGCGTACATCTGATCGACGTGATAGCTGCAATCAAGGAGGGCCAAGTCGAGAGACACTTTCGTATCCTCACTGTGTCCTTGATCGCGTCCATCGTTGATAGCACGGAAGCCAACAACAGGTGCGGCTGTTTCTTTCAGGTACTTGTGCTGCGTACCGTTGCTTGCGAAGTCCGCAACCAGTGCATTGAGCAGAGGTGCGTCTTGCAACAGGTCAGAGATACCTTCGACATCTGAAAGGTTCTGATCGTTGATCTTGATCAACTCGGACAGGGGTGCTGGGTTTTGAGCCATGATTCTACTTCTGTATTCTTTGGGTGTTGATAGGTAACTGTTTGCCTGTTGCGTTTACGATTGCTAGTTCGACGACTGCTTGATCTTGAAGAACGATTTGTAATCAACTCGCTCAGGTTCGTCAGCACTGCCAACTACGTCGATAGGTTCTGCCTCACCGATCTCAACTGCTTTCAGTTTCGTCCGCAGTTCGTTGTTTTCCTCGGTAAGCATTTTCATATCTTCGCGAAGCAACTTTGCTTCCTGCTCGTATGCCTCCGAGAATGACAGGTTCTCTTGAAACCATTGCGTTCCATTCTCGATTCCAAATTCATCAGTGAACTTGGTCATCTCTTGCAGGACAGTCTCGCGGGTATCAACCGGAGCCTGATCCTCGGTTTGCTCAGACGACATATCTGACTCCGTAGGGGTGTGTAACTCAACATTGTTTTCGCTCATCCACTTTTGGACGAACGCCGATGCTCGTTCAGGATCGATCCCGAATACCGAACTTGGCTTGTGAGTGGATAGTCCGAGCGAATAGCTCAGGATGCCACTGATTTGTTTTCGTAGGTCGTCGCGATGGAACATACCTGTTGGATTCGCTGCCGGTTCGTCAACAACATCTGCAGCCCGAAGGTTCGCAAGTCTGACATGCGTGTACTGCTTGACGTTGGCTGCGTCTGGACTGTCGAACTTCCCTGACTCTGTGTACTGACTAACAAACTGTTCTTGTTCTTCAAGATCTGCCTCGAACACAATGCTCAGTCCTGCTGCGGTCGAATCCTCTTCGACCAGCATCATGACATATTCGGCGAGATCACCTTCCGGTGTTGCGTGTGCAGACTCGAAGAAGTGAAGATCACCAATCACTTGATCGTTTGCTACACGAAAGTTGTTGACTCGTCCCAACGCACGACCTAGCCCATCGGAACACATTGTTGGATGCGTGAACCGCACCTTGATGCTGCCGCTTTCCTCGCCTAGCTCCGCGACTTGTTGCAGTGTCGTCTGATCAATCCACATTTCGTGACCGAGTGCTTCGCCCCTACTGATCAAGGACACATTCTCGATCATGCCAGCAGAGTACATTCCGCTTTGCTCTGTAACGTCAGGCTTGATTTGTTCATCGACGATTGCTCGTTCGAACCGCATGTCAGCTACGTCATTCGTGGGCTGCGACTTCAAGCTATGAATTGCTGTCATCAGTGTTCTCGGTTTGAGTATCGTTAGGTCGTTCAGGATCACTAGGCGTAGGCACAACATCTGACTCTGGATCGCCGCTTGCGATAGTCAACGGTCGCCTGTACCCTCCATCGTTCTGCCATGCTTCGATGACGCCTTCGTTCATCGGTGGTAGTTTCGCCTGCGAACGGAACTGTTCTTCATCATCTTTCGAAGGTGTTATCGCACCGGAGCGAACTGCGACTCCATACGCATCGAAGGTTGGTTTCATAGTGCCGAGTCCAGCCGCAGGAGCAGCATCAGAAGCAGCGGGAGCTACAGGCTTTGTAGTCTTTGTGCTGATCTGCTTTGGCTTTGCATCCGTTGCCTTGTCGTCTTTCGGCTTATCGGTTTCTGTCTTGGCCAATGCTGTGTTCTCTGCTGATGTGTCCGGCACTGCCCAGAGTGGAGCTACGCCTTTGCTTGCTGCGTACTCTGTTGCCTTTGCAATCTCGTCTACGTTGTCGAAGTAGTCAGTACCAGTAGCTCGACAGATTCGTTGCGGAGTATCAAGCCCAGACTGTATCGACTGCACTGCTCCGTTAATCTCCTTACTCGGATCCCACCAAGGCATCCCGCGAGGAACCCAGTCAAAGCGAATGTCCGACACATTCATGCCTGCGGGTAAAGTCAACCGATCGTTCAGAACCCACTGCTGTAGCTTCCAGATTGTGTAGTCTGATCGCATTTCAATCTGATCGTCACGCTTGTCCTTGCACGAACGCTCATAGTGCAACCACGCTGCACGACTCCCGAAGAAGTTGGTATGCGATTCATCGTAGAACGAATATGGAATGTCGAGACACTTGATCGCGACTTGAATCACTAGCTGAGTGAAGTTCTGGAACTCACCGGATGGCGTTTTCGATTCGATCACCTCGACCTTCTCGCCGGGGTCCATATCGACGTATCGTGTATCCGACTTCATAAACGCTTGAAAGCCGCGAGGGGCTGCGACATGATCGTAGTCTGTGTCAGCAGGACCGGACCCATCGTGCATGTCGTCAATCGCCAAGGGTGCTTCTTCGGCATCGCGATAAAACGCAAGAGCGAATAGCTGACTGACCTTTGCTTTGAGCAATGCGTAGTTGAAGTTCTCGTACACATCACGCAGAGGATTCAAGCCAGCGACCAGCGGCGAGATCCCTCGTACCTGATCCTGTGCATATCGGTCAAAGAATCCATAGTGAATCACGTTCTTCGCTTGGACAGGTCGAACAAACTTCGTGCCTGTGTACCCTGTCCTTGTACTGATGCCGTACCGGATAGGTCGTCCGTACTGACTGATCTGAATCCCGTCGATCCAAGTTTGTTTCTGATTCATTGACGGAGGGTTCGAGATCAGGTCGGCCTGTAATCCCTGAATCCTGCCGTCCTGCATCTTGATCAATGCTGTGTCGCCATCAAGCACACGCCGCATTTCAGCAAGACGAAACATCTTCTCTCGGGTAAACTTCCCTGCAATGTCAAACCTTTGTCGCTGCGAATCGACGAGCATCAGTTTTTCGATCTGATCGTCTAGCTCCTTGCTTCCCGTGGTCGCTTTGAAGTTGAACTGCGAAACGTAGTCCAAGTGCCTGCGTACCATCCAGCTTGCAAGGCTCAGGTTCCGTGTGAGGTCCGCAGCGGTTGACTGTAGCCGGTCACGCTTGCTGCCCTTGACCCAGTAGTCTTCACGAAAGACGGAGCTAGTGGACTGCTTACGCTTGCCACCACCTTCCAGTGCATCGTACCCGAACTTCGTATCTGTGCGTCCCAGCAGTCGGTCGAGTAGTTTCATGCGAGATAGATCGTTGCAGTTGTAGGTCGTCGCTTACGATACTGATCCAGCATCGTATTGAGTCGGTCACGTTCTTTGCGTAGCTCCGCGATTGAAATTGCTACAGTCGTACCATCGACGGAGGTCGAGGTTACACCTGACTCAATCTTTGCGTCTATCGCTACGATCTTTGCTTTCAGATCCTGCTGTGTGTACATGCTCATGCGAAGATGGTACTCGGTCTTGCCTATCGAGATCAACCTTCGGAGTCCGTCCTGCGGAACTACTTTTCGCATACAGCACACGCTCGACTCTGTTCTGTCCACACTGCACGCAGGAGGTCCGTCGAAACACGACCTCGGGATAGAACGTAGATCCGATCTTCACGTTCGTTAGTTTCTTCGTCCTGTGATACTTCGTGCGGCTTGTCGATCCACACTTCGGACATGACGGGGCAGTGACATCAACTTGTACGTATCGACCCATGATTACATTCCTACAAAATTGCGTTGTCGTTTGTTGCGTTTGGGAGTTTGTGTCCGCACTGCTTCTGTCTTTACATCCAATCTGATTCCTTCAATCGAAGCTAGAACGCAGTTGCCTACGAGACAATCCCAAAAGTCATTGTTCTGATTGCTGTCTTGCCTCCACTCGATTACTTCGTTGCCTGACTTACCTACGACCTGCACCGGAGTCTCGGCAATGCAATGCTCGGCAAACATGCGGTGAACTGCGGGACTGTCCTCGAACAGGAGGATGCTTTGATCTGCTCCCTGTGTCGCGATGAGTCTTTCAGCAGCAAATGTTTTCCACCAGTTCGTATCGACCATTAGCTCGCGAACACCCTTCTCGGTTTTTGGCGGCGGTTGCATCCGGCAATGAACTCCCATGCGATGTGTCTTGTTGTGTGTCCATTGGTGCCACGGCTTGTTGTCCTTCCCGATATACAAACCGAACTGCGGGTGTACTCTGCCCATGTACTTTGTTTCGCGGCAGAACCTACGCACTGTTCGCGTGTGATACCCGTTCCTTGCGTCGATCCCTACTCGATCCAAAGACATATACGTGTCGTCGTCCCTGCGATACTTGCGTTCGAACAGTGTAGCTAACAGGCTTTGCAGTCCGAGGTAGATTGCCTCGTTCAAGTTCTCTGTCCTGTGTACCTCTTGTAGCGTTCGTTGTATCTGCGACTTCGTGAAGTACAACCGCTGCTGATCAGGCCAAGTCCCGTAGTCGATAACGTGACCTCGCCCTTGCATCTCCCAAGCCATCTGGCAGTAGAACAAAACATTGTTCTGTACGTCGATGAATGTTGTGATGCGTTCGCACTCGGATGGAATGTTGCGACGAGTAACGCCGTTTGTCTTGCGGGCAATAAGTTCAGCAGTCAACTCGAAAGGTTTGTCTACCTGTCCTGCCATCGGATCGTTTTGGTACTCGGCGTAGAACGCTGCTTCGTCCCTGAACCGCAGGTTGTATGCGTGTTGCAACGCTGAAACTTCTCCTGCTCCATAGCGATGCTCCCAACCAACACGACTACCTTCGTGCATGACTTCGCTGTTGTCCTCGACGTACTTGCGTGCGATGCTTCCGTTGCCATCAGCCCGCAGTTCATCCTCCCACACAGTTCGATACTCGTCCCAAATCTTTTCGTTCTTCGGCCATTCGTAAACGAGCTTGCACGTTTCGCCTTGCCAAACTGGTGACAGCTTGCGGTCGAGTAGCTGATCGGCCAAATCATTCTTGTAGATCACAGTGCAAGTACACAAAGCAGAGATCGAGGTGTGCGGTCCTGCCATGCCCAAGACATCGCCCATCATAATTTCGTGACGCTTCTGACACTGCGAAGGTGATGATGCTGACTCTTTCGTCTGCGGGTCGTCTAGCAACACAAGATCAGGGCGATGAATCGTTCCGTCTACTCCTGTGACTTGCTGACCTCGTATGTTCCCTGTTAGCCCGCAGCACGAAAGGATCGACCCAGAGGTAGCTACCCCCTGCACGTACCCGAACGACATCTGACCTCCGAGCCACTGCACGTTCGTTTTCTTACCTTCGAACCTTTGCCCTATCGCTCGTTTCGCTTCTCCTTCAAGTGACTGCAAGCAGTGTAGCTCCTGCCGGTACAGACGAGTCAGCATCCCGTTCGTCAGGATCTCTGTCTTGACTCCGGTAAGTAGCTTCTGTGCGAACCCTTCTGTCGCTGCGACTATCACCGCAAACTTGCGATGCCCAGCTAACAAAGCCCACAACGCAGCACGAACCACAATCGTTGTCTTGCCGCTACCTCGCGGCATTGCTATCGCTTTCAACTCTCCGGTGATGCAAGCGGATTGAATCTGCTCGATCAGTCGCAGATGATCGTCGCTGAATGGTAGGCTGAACGCATTTGGGTAACAGGTTTGAAGATGAAACAGCAATGACTCTGACGCCTTGGATCTGATCTTCAATTCTTCAAGATCGTACTCATCAGGCAGTGGAGCAATATCTTGTAGTGCAAGGCGAGTTTTGCGAGCGTGCCTCGCTCTGGCTTGTGTTCCTGCGTCACGATTTCGATCCTTGTCTTTTCGTTTTTCAACGTCAGTCTTTTGACTCGATGCTTCCTGCATCAACTGTGAGATGATCTGCTTCTGTTCCTTCTCCGGATAGTTGCTCAAGAGCCTTTGCAATTCCGAGTCCGGCAGCGACATCAAGAAAACGATTTCGTCCTTGCTGAGTATCCACTTCATGTTGGTCGTCCTGCTGGTTCTGTTGCTCTGCTGCTATCAACACTCGACTCGCAGCGGTCACGTCTCTTGCTGAGCTTGACGGATCAACTACTGTGCGAATCAATCTCTTGATCATTGCTTCGCGATATTCGTTTTTAATGTCCCAACGTTTGTTCATTGCAGTCTCAAACATTCGCATTTCGGAGCGTTTCAGTTTGTCCATATTTTACGCAGGTTTCGCAAGATCACTTTGCTGCTGTATGGATCACGATCTTCAATAGCACTGTACCCGAAAGCGATGCAATCATTCAAATACATTTCCCCGACCATCCTTTCGAGCCTCGGCGTGTAGTAGTCGGTGTAGCTCCTGCGGTCTTTGCCGTGATCTTTGTGCAAAGATCGGTGTGCGTCTAACTTTACCTCGATCTCAATTACCTGTGAAACGTGGTGCCAATCGGATTGCAATCGTTCGTACGCTCCCACGTAGTTGAAGTCCGGCAGCACCCAACGCCACTGCTGCTGTACTGGATGAAATGTTCCTGATCCCTTTCGTACCTGATGCGTTCCGCGATGGTATATCTTCTCAACTAACGCTTCGAAGCTAGGTACGTTCTTTAAGTACTTGATGCTGTGTCGTTTGTTCGATGCAATACGCCACCAAGAGACAAGCCTGTCCCAAGGGTTTCGCACAAAAGCGAACTTGTATCGTGCGTAGTACCAGTCATCCGGCAGTAGGTTCTCAAGACGCAATGCACGAACAGGGTAGTGATTTGTGCATAGACTCTTGTTTTGTATATCTGCTTTCTGCACATTGCGGAAGCTCGCAGCGTACAGATAGTTAGGGTCGTGCTTTTGTAGCGTTGCTTCCATAGAACGAGATGCTGTTCTTGGAACTTTGACGAATAGATATTTCATTTTTTCGGCATCTGTTTGAACTTACGCCAGATGTGTGCTGTCTTTGCTTTGGGCAAACCTACTCCCCTACGCATACCGATACCAAGCTCCCGCCAGTTTCGTTGCAAGCCACGGATCTTGTTTGTCCTTCCGTCACCAGCGTACATTGCCTCGGTGTTGCACCCGCCTGCCTCTGTCCCAGTCGTCGGTGCTGCGAACTGATAGTGTTTCATCAGCAGCGTGACGTATCCCTTCGTCAGCATTTGTAAACTGAAGTCTGTATCTTCGATGCAACCTGCCCGCCACCAGCAATCAATCTCAGTGTTGATCAGAACAACTGTGTAAACCTGCTGATTCAAAAGGTAAGGTTTCGTTGGGAAGAACGCAGCGGACGCGATCCCTGCTCCCATGATGTTTGTGTAGCTATCGACAAACTTCTCTGTGCATAGCATTGCTTCGGAGGCAGTACACTTTTCGAGCTTCTTGTTCATGCCAACCTTCGTAAACCTTTGAAGATCATCATCAAGCTGCCAATGAAAACTGTGCTTGTGCGATAGTGCGTCACGCTTGCAGAAGTTCCGAGCGTAGTGAATACCCTGATCGTTCTCCGGCATGACAGCTATTCTGCTATCGCCCCAAACCTTGATATAGCTAGCCGCATCCTGCGGTTCAACTACGACTTTGAAGGCAATGCCCTCGTCCGCTAGCAGTCTTGCTGTTCTGCATAGCGGTCTGCCCTTGGACGGGACATAGATCGGATACTTCATTTTGCTTTTCGATCAGGGAGTAGTTGTCGCAAGTCTTCATAGCTTGTGTACTCCGTCGCTGCGATCTCACGCCACAGAGTATCGTTCTGCTCTGCGTACTTCGCTTCAATCTTGAGGTTCTTCCACACGTTGCTCTGACGCGAGTGTCGGATCGTAGGACCGTTTAACGAGAAGCAGTACCCCCTGCGATACGCTTCACGCTGCCACAACCATCCCATCCAAATGTCGTCGTACCTCGGAACCTCGATCTGCTGGCACCAAGGATTCCATTCTTCGGGATAGAACGCAATGTTCATTCCGCACAATGGAAACCACTCACCGAAGATTGGGTCGTGCTTGAACTCCATATCAACGCCTTGATACGCAAGCTGTCGTGCAGCACAGTAGTCACCTATTTCGTGCCAGAATCCCATCGAGCAAGCTACGGGCATTTCCATGTAATGGTTGTCTGCCATGTACGGAGTACCCCGCGACACAGGAAACGTAACCTCCTTGAATCGCTTGACTCGCTGCGGTTTCATAGACTCCTTGTGTGCTTCGATCAGCAATTCAGGTGAATCAATACCGTCATGTGGGAAACAATCATCATCAAGAATGACTATGAACTCAGCTCCGTCAGCTAACGCATGTGCCATTCCCTTGTTCTTCGTTTGAGCACATCCCTCCTTGTGTCGATCGTACTGAAAGTGCATCAACGGATGCGACCAATCGACCTTCCAAGCATCGGCAAACTTCTGAGCTTGCTTGCTGTCTCCGTATGGAACGACGATCTTTGCTTTGCTACCCATGTGATTCCTTGTAAGCGTCGAGAGTCTTTTGAACTTCTGGATGTTTGATCTTGTCTACGTCAGTCAGAGTCATACCAAGCTCGTCTATCGCAGGCATGTTTGCCCAGTCGATGTCTTTGCGGCGTATAAGTTTCGTATCAAACTTTGCCCAATTCTTTGCGACCTTGTGCTGCGGTCTGCCGAATCTGCGAGAGGTTGTCACGATCCTCGGCCATTGTCGTTCAAGATCGCGAGACATTTTCAGACGTCCATCATCCGCATAGACAGCTTGCTGACCTCCTTCGACCTTCGACTCCTTGCCTCCGTAGTTCGTATCACACGTCTGCATGAAGAACGCATTGAACATAATCGTGCAGTAGCCGGCAGCGATAACCTGCAAGGACATATCCGTATCCTCGTTGTACCGATACCTCCATGTATTCGGCAGCTTGTTCCACATGCAGAAGCACGTATAGCAGCGAGTGTTCAAGTGGAACGGATCGCATTTTGCCATTGGCGGCAGGAACCCGATGTGATTGAAAGCACACAAGCCAACATTCTCGTAGCGTTGAATGAACTGCTCGGCAGCTACGATAGCAATGTTGCTGTCACATTGAATCCTGTCGCGTCGATACATCCTGCCCATCTGCCGAATGTCATCGTCGAACTGCCAATGACGCTCGTGACCTTCGTCGATACTGTGCTGCTTGCAGAAGTTTCGGGCATATACCAAGCCTTGATCGTTCTTCGGCAGCACGACTAATCGTTCTTTGCCTACGACCTTTGCGTAGTTGTCTACCTCCTGCGGCTCGACTACAACGCGATACGGGGTGCCGTACCTATCAAACATTCGAGCCGTTTCACTGCGTCCGTAGCGACCTTTGCTCGGAATGTAGATCGGGAACTCAGGATGTTTTCTCATGGTTTGTTTTCTACTGCCTTGTCGTTCTTGTCACGAAACTCAATAGACTTCATATCGCGAGGCGACTTTGGAGGATACCAGATCGCAACAGTATCGTTCTTGAACTCTGTCGCCTTGTCCGCTTCGCACTGCTTGAACAAGAACTTGTCGCGTAGCTCCTTGGTTTCAAACTTAATCAATAGCTTGAAGTTCTTTTGTGCTTCGCCGTCATACTCCGGCATCCCAACCCATTCGGCGGCTGCGTCAAAATCTTCAACCTCGGTTCCAGTCCGCGTGACCATGACGAGATTGGCAAGCACCTGATCGTCAAATCCTGTGCCTAGCAATCCATGCTCGTCATCATCGCGAATCTGCTTGAGCATATTGGTTAGCTCGCGGTCATCGACGATGCCAAGACTTGCGATCTCGTTATCACCTGTCAGGATCTTCAACGCCGCTGTCGATTCAGGATCGAGGTCAACTTTCATCACAGGAACCTTCTTGATTCCAAGTTCGGTCGCAGCCTTGACCACTCCGTGTCCCGCGAGAATCACATTGCCCTTCGTCGCCACGACATTGCGATAGAATCCAAACTGCGTCAGCGATTGCTTGATGTGTGCGAGTTGGTCTTCAGGATGTTCTCTGTAATTTCGAGGGTGACCCTGTAGCTTGCCGCATTCGATCATTGTCACTTGCATCAAATCGTCCCCTTACCCCGCAGTTGAAGCGGGAGTCTAGCGGTATCCAATCTCTGTAAAAC
>UEXM01000682.1_pt1 | contig 33893 bp, 29 predicted proteins | sample 1796661 | NCBI WGS metagenome assembly UEXM01 (sample SAMEA4772469, study PRJEB27181) | metagenome
TAACTATAGTGATAATAGGGTAATTATAAAAATTAATTTTTTACTATTCTATTTTACTTTTTCTTTTTATTAATTGGTAAGTAATTACGTAAAGCATAGTATTTATCAGGAGTCGGTTGTTGGATCATACACTTTGGCAAAAATGTTTGTCTGTTCTTCAAGAAGAGTTACCCGCACAACAGTTTAGTATGTGGATTCGTCCACTTCAGTGTGTGATTGCAGATAATATTATGACTTTATATGCGCCAAATAGATTTGTTTTGGATTGGGTTAGAGATAAATACGTCAATCGCATAAATGAACTTGTTGGTATGCAAGATAGTGCTAATCCACCTTTATTACGTTTTGACGTTGGTAGTATTCCAGCACAAAAAAGTAATATTCAAAATAGTATTAGTCAACTGCAACCCAATACAAAAAGTTCAAATAAAGAAATTGTCGCTCCTGAGAGTAATTTACCGAAAACCACTAATATTAGAGTTAAGTATACTTTCGATAATTTTGTTGAAGGTAAATCAAACCAGTTAGCGCGTGCCGCAGCATCACAAGTTGCAGATAATCCGGGGGCCGCTTATAACCCTCTATTTATCTATGGGGGAACTGGTTTAGGTAAAACCCATTTATTACATGCTGTTGGTAATGGTATTTTGCTTAATAAACCTAATGCAAAAATAGCTTACATGCACTCAGAGCGTTTTGTGCAAGATATGGTAAGAGCATTACAAAATAATGCTATGGAAAAGTTTAAACAATATTATCGTTCTGTTGATGCATTGCTGATAGATGATATTCAATTTTTTGCTGGTAAAGATCGTACGCAAGAGGAATTCTTCCATACTTTCAATGCGTTACTAGAAGGCAATCAGCAGATAATTTTAACGAGTGATCGATATCCAAAAGAAGTTGATGTTGAAGATCGTCTAAAATCTCGTTTTGGTTGGGGGTTAACTATTGCCATCGAACCACCAGAGCTAGAAACTCGAGTCGCGATTTTAAAACGCAAAGCACAAGAAAGTCATATTAATTTAGCTGATGAAGTTGCTTTTTTCATTGCTAAACGTCTGCGTTCGAATGTGCGTGAATTAGAGGGTGCCTTAAACCGTGTGATAGCGAATGCTAATTTCACCGGCCGGGCAATTACCATTGATTTTGTTCGCGAAGCATTACGCGATTTATTAGCGTTACAAGATAAGTTAGTCACCATAGATAATATTCAGCGTACAGTAGCTGAATATTATAAAATCAAAGTAGCTGATTTACTTTCAAAAAGAAGAAACCGTTCAGTTGCTAGACCTCGTCAAATTGCAATGGCATTATCTAAAGAGTTGACTAACCACAGTTTACCCGAAATTGGTGATGCCTTTGGTGGGCGAGACCATACAACGGTATTACATGCTTGTCGTAAAGTGAAAGCATTACGTGAAGAATCTCACGATATAAAAGAAGATTATTCAAATTTAACCAGAACATTGTCATCATAATAATAAGTAAGTTAAAAGCGAGTCAGAAATGAAATTTTCATTGAATAGAGAATTACTATTGAAACCTTTATTATTGGTTTCTGGTGCTGTAGAACGAAAGAGTACACTACCTATTTTAGGTAATATTCTTTTTGATGTAAGTGGGCAGTCACTTACCTTAACAGCTACTGATTTAGAACTGGAAATGGTGGCATATGCGACTGTAGATAATCACGCTGAAGACGGAAAAATTACTATTCCTGCGCGTAAATTGCTCGATATCTGTAAAAGTTTGCCTGATGACTCAATGTTAACCTTTGAAGCGGTCAATGATGTTATAAAAATTAGTACTGGCCGCAGTAAGTATTCGCTTTCAACATTACCAGCCAGTGATTTTCCTAATATTGAGGAATGGCAAGGCGATGTTGAATTTAAACTATTAAAGTCTGAATTATTACGCTTAATTGAAAGCACGCATTTTTCGATGGCTAACCAAGATGTTAGGTATTATTTGAATGGCATGTCGATAGAAACGGAAGGTCATGAAATACGCTCTGTTGCTACTGATGGCCACCGCTTAGCTATTTGTAAAATTTCTAATCAAGAACTTGAGTTACCGGCTAGACAAGTTATTGTTCCGCGCAAAGGGATATTGGAAATCATTCGTTTGCTTGATCCAGTTGACGAAGCTGTGCAAGTATTTTTAGGTGCTAACCATATTCGTATTATTGATAACGAGTTTTCGTTTACCAGTAAACTTGTCGATGGTCGTTTTCCAGATTACCGTCGAGTTTTACCACGTAATGGTGACAAAATTCTCAATGCTAATAAAGACGAGTTAAGACAAGTTTTATCTCGAGCTTCTATTTTATCTAATGAAAAGTTCAAAGGTGTTCGACTTAATTTTGGCAACACAGAGTTAAAAATTACCGCTAATAATCCTGAACAAGAACAGGCAGAAGAAATTATCGGTATAGATTTTCCATATGAAGAAGTCGAAATCGGTTTTAATGTTAGTTATGTTTTAGATGTACTAAATGCCATTAAAGAAACAGACGTTAAATTTACCTTAGCCGATGCAAATAGTAGTGTTGTAATCGAAGGTGGAGAGTCTGGTGAAGCTTTATATGTTGTTATGCCAATGCGTTTGTAGATTTAAATAAGTGAGCATTGGTAAATTATTTATACAAGATTTTCGAAATATAGAAAGCGTTACTGTCGATTTTCATTCCGATGTTAATTTTATTATTGGTGATAATGGAAGTGGAAAAAGCAGTGTACTGGAAGCCATTTTTTATTTAGGCCATGGCAAATCTTTTCGTAGCGCTAAAGTAGATAATCTACTTCAACATGAAAAAAGTACGTTTACTGTCAGTGTTAGAACAGATAAAGATTGTCAACTTGGTGTTAGGAAAGGATTTAACAGCAGCGCTAATAGTAGTGAAATTAGAATTGATGGAGAAAAACAAACTAAGTTTTCTTCACTCGCTAAAAATGTTGCTGTACAAGTTATTACACCTGAAAGTTTTATTGTTTTTTTTGGCGGTCCTAAACAAAGAAGACGGTTTATTGATTTAGGATTGTTTCACGTGAAACATTCCTTTGCAGACCATTGGCGCGAGTTTTCTAGAATACTTAAACAACGAAATGCCTGTTTAAGGAGTAAAACTGATTTAGCAACATTAAATTATTGGACAGAAATATTTGCTGAAAGCTCTGAGCAAATTGCTCGTCATAGAGCAGAATATGTGAGTGAGTTGACTAATGAGTTAAGTTTTTGGTTGAAAATCATGTTACCTTCAGTATCTGATGATATAGTCATTCAATACTTGCAGGGCTGGAATTCAAAGAAAGCATTATTAGATGTCTTAGGTCAGTATCATGATAAAGAGTTAGCAATGGGCTACAGTTTATTTGGCGCTCAAAAATTTGACGTAAGGTTTTTAATGAATGGAACATCACTAGATAATCAACTATCTCGTGGTCAACAAAAGTTGTTTTTACTGGCTTTAACTTTTGCTCAAGCAAAGCTTATAGAAAGAGTAAATCGAGTAAAACCAATTTTATTAATTGATGATGTGGGGGCAGAGCTCGATATTCATTCTAGAACGTTATTAAATAACGCAATAGCAGCAATTGAATGTCAGGTTATTGTAACCGCAATAGATAAAACGGCAGTGGAGCAACTTGTTCCACAAGAAGAAAACTACAAAATGTTTCACGTGAAACATGGCAAACTATCAGTAATGAGTGAGTAGGCTACAAGCTATGACAATAGAAAATGAATATGACTCGGCAAGTATAAAGGTACTTAAAGGCTTAGATGCAGTTCGCAAAAGACCAGGGATGTATATAGGTGATACCGATGATGGCACAGGCCTACATCACATGGTATTTGAGGTGTTGGATAACTCAATTGATGAAGCTCTTGCAGGCCACTGTAGTGATATTATTGTTAAAATTCACTTAGACGGTTCGGTATCTGTACGAGATGATGGACGAGGAATTCCAACTGAGCTTCACCCTGAAGAAGGTGTTTCAGCTGCTGAAGTTATTATGACGGTACTTCATGCTGGTGGTAAATTTGGTGGTGAAGATTCTGGATATAAAGTATCAGGTGGTTTACACGGTGTAGGTATTTCGGTTGTGAACGCTTTAAGTAGTAAATTAAAGCTAAATATCCGACGTGATGGAAAATTGTTTGAGCAACACTATCATATTGGTATACCACAAGAGCCACTAAAGGTAGTAGGCGAAAGTGACAAAACCGGTACAGAAGTAAGATTCTGGCCGAGCGAAGAAACTTTTTCAGACGTAGTTTTTCACTTTGACTTATTAGTAAAAAGAATTCGTGAGTTATCATTTTTGAACTCAGGTGTATCAATTCGTCTTATTGATGAGCGTGAGGAAGGTAAAGAAGAACACTTTCATTTTGATGGTGGTATTCAAGCTTTTGTCGATTATTTAAATACCAATAAAACTCCTGTTAATGAAGAAATATTTTATTTCGATTTAGCACGTGAAGATGGCATTGTTGTAGAAGTTGCGATGCAGTGGAATGATGGCTTCCAAGAAAACATCCATTGTTTTACAAACAACATTCCACAAAAAGATGGTGGAACGCATTTAAGTGGTTTCCGTACTGCATTAACCAGAACTTTAAATAGTTATATGGTTAAAGAAGGTTTAAACAAAACCAAGAAAGGTGGAAGTACAGAAACAAACGCATCTGGCGATGATGCTCGTGAAGGCTTAACTGCTGTAATTTCTGTGAAAGTACCAGATCCTAAGTTTTCATCACAAACAAAAGATAAACTTGTCTCTTCAGAAGTTAAAACTGCAGTAGAACAAGCTATGGGTGAGAAGCTAGGTGAATACTTATTAGAAAAACCAGCCGTTGCCCGTACCATTATTATGAAAATTGTTGATGCTGCACGTGCTCGCGAAGCTGCACGTAAAGCTCGTGAAATGACACGTCGTAAAGGCGCGTTAGATATTGCAGGTTTACCTGGTAAGTTAGCTGATTGTCAGGAAAAAGATCCTGCCTTATCTGAACTTTATATTGTGGAAGGGGACTCTGCTGGCGGCTCAGCCAAGCAGGGACGTAACCGTAAAAACCAAGCAATACTACCACTTAAAGGTAAAATTCTGAACGTAGAAAAAGCGCGTTTTGATAAAATGATATCTTCACAAGAAGTGGGAACGCTAATTACTGCACTAGGCTGCGGTATTGGTCGTGACGAATATAACCCTGATAAATTGCGTTATCATAGCATCATCATAATGACCGATGCTGATGTCGATGGTTCTCACATCAGAACGCTGTTATTAACTTTCTTTTATCGTCAGATGCCTGAAATAATGGAGCGTGGTTATATTTATATTGCTCAACCGCCACTTTATAAAGTGAAGAAAGGTAAACAAGAGCGCTATATTAAAGATGATGAAGGTTTAACTGAGTACCTAACAACGCTTGCGTTAGAAAATGCTGAGATACATGTTAATGAGTCAGCACCCGCATTATCTGGTTTAGCTTTAGAACAGTTAGTTAAACAATTCCGTAAAACACACGAAACTATTAAACGCGTTTCTCGTTTGATTCCTGCTGATATTTTAGAAAAAATGATTTACGGTGAAGTTATTGAAACCGAAGATTTCAAAGATAAAGCCAGAGTTGAGAAATGGACAGCTAATTTACTTAAACAGTTAGAAGACCAAGATGGTAACGGTTCTATCTATACTGTTGAAGTGAAACAAGACCAAGAACGTAATGTTTATTACCCAAGCTTCAATGTTCGTAAGCATGGTATAGATACTGTTTATGACTGTAATTATGAATTTTTTGATTCAAAAGAATTTGCAGCGATTCAAAGCTTGAATAAAGCTATTAATGGTTTAATGGACGAAGGTGCTTATGTTAAACGTGGTGAAAAGGTTAAACCTATCACTGAGTTTGAAGAGGCGCTAAATTGGCTAATGGCTGAATCAAAACGTGGTCAATACATTCAACGTTATAAGGGTCTTGGAGAAATGAATCCAGATCAATTATGGGAAACCACTATGGACCCAGAATCACGTAGAATGCTACAAGTAACTATTGAAGATGCAATTGCAGCTGATCAATTGTTTAATACACTTATGGGTGACCATGTAGAACCACGTCGTCACTTTATAGAAGAAAATGCACTTAAAGTAGCTAACTTAGACGTCTAGCTTTTTAAAATTAAAAATATAAATGCCCGATCATCAAATCGGGCATTTTTGTTTGTAGCCATTGTATATATCCATACCGTTTCAAGGTGAAGTATTCAGCTGATACATAGGTCTTGACTGTTACGGGTATAATAAATGGAATAAATTTCAAACATCTAGGCAAGGACACTAGGCTAATAAACTGACAGTGGGTATAATTAGCCTTATTTGACACAATATAACCATAGAATCGGATTGTTATGAGTACGTTTAATGTAAAGACCTTTCAAGGACTAATATTGCAGTTGCAAGACTATTGGTCACGTCAAGGCTGTGTAATAGTTCAGCCATTAGATTTAGAAGTAGGGGCTGGTACATTCCACCCAATGACTTTTTTGCGTTCTATTGGACCTGAGCCGATGAGTAGTGCTTATGTTCAACCATGTCGTCGTCCTACAGACGGCCGCTACGGTGAAAACCCTAATCGCTTACAACATTATTATCAGTTTCAAGTAATGTTGAAACCATCACCGGATAATATTCAAGAATTATACTTAGACTCTTTGAAAGAGATGGGTATAGATCCGCTAGTACACGACATTCGATTTGTTGAAGATAACTGGGAATCACCAACCTTAGGTGCCTGGGGACTTGGCTGGGAGATCTGGTTAAACGGTATGGAAGTTAGTCAATTCACTTATTTCCAACAAGTAGGTGGCATTGAATGTGCACCAGTTACCGGTGAAATTACTTACGGCCTTGAGCGTTTAGCTATGTACATTCAAAATGTAGATAGTATTTATGACTTAGTTTGGACTGATGGCCCAATGGGTAAAGTACTTTATGGTGATGTATTCCACCAAAACGAAGTTGAACAATCCACTTATAACTTTGAACATGCAGATGTTGCTGACCTTTTCAAAACCTTTGACCAATGCGAAGCCGTGAGTCAAAAGCTAATTGAAGAAGGTTTAGCATTACCAGCCTATGAACAAGTTATGAAGGCTTCACATGCTTTTAATTTGCTTGATGCTCGTCATGCGATTTCAGTAACAGAACGTCAACGTTATATTTTACGTGTTAGAACTTTATCTAAAGCATGTGCACAAGCTTATTATGCAACACGTGAAGAGCTGGGCTTTCCGCTTTGTAAAAATAATGATGCCAAAGGCACTTCAGTTGAGGGGCAATCATAATGACAACAGAAACATTATTAATTGAATTGGGTACGGAAGAGTTACCCCCAAAATCGTTAAAAACATTAGCGGTGACTTTTCATGATCAAATTAAAGCGCAATTAGACACAGCTAAGCTTTCGTATACTGATATTCATTGGTATGCCACACCTAGACGTTTAGCGGTTAAAGTAAATGACTTAGTTGCGAGCCAAGCTGATAAAGCAATCGAGAAACGTGGACCAGCTGTTAATGTAGCATTTGATGCTGAAGGTAAAGCAAGTAAAGCAGCAGAAGGCTGGGCACGATCAAATGGCATTACTGTTGCAGAAGCTGAGCGTTTAGTTACGGATAAAGGTGAATGGTTACTCCATAAAACAGTAGAGCAAGGTAAACATATTGAGCAGTTAATACCTGATATGGTTAATCAAGCGGTAGCAAAATTACCGGTGCCAAAACCTATGCGTTGGGGATCAGGAAGAACACAATTCATTCGTCCTGTACATACATTGACTATGCTCTACGGTGAAAAAATTATTGCTGGTGAAACATTAAACGTAAGTGCCAATAATGTTGTCACTGGCCATCGCTTTCATCACGAAGGTTTAGTGCATATTGATCATGCTGATAATTATGAAGCAATATTACGTGATGCGTATGTGGTTGCTGATTATGAAGAACGTAAAAAAACGATTTTAGAACAAATTAATAATGCAGCGAAAGAAATAGACGGTATTGCTTTACCTGATGAAGAGTTACTTGATGAAGTAACCTCATTAGTTGAATGGCCTGTTGTGTTAGTCGGTAGCTTTGATGAAGAGTTTCTTAATGTTCCAGCTGAACCACTAATATATTCAATGAAAGATCATCAGAAATACTTTCCAGTGACAAATGCTGAAGGTAAGTTATTGAATAAATTCATTTTTGTTTCAAATATTGCAAGTAAAGATCCAAGCCAAGTTATCAAAGGCAACGAAAAAGTTATTCGTCCTCGTTTAGCTGATGCTGAGTTTTTCTTTAAAACTGATAAGAAACATACACTTGAGTCTAGATTGACAAGCTTAGAATCAGTTTTATTTCAAAAGCAGCTTGGTACTGTCAAGGCGAAGTCTGAACGCATTGCCAGCTTAAGCGAATTTGTTGCAGAGAAAACAGGTGATGATAAAGCCCTAGCTTACCGTGCTGGTTTGCTTAGTAAAACCGATCTAATGTCAGATATGGTACTTGAATTTCCACAAGTTCAGGGCACCATGGGGAAATATTATGCTCAACACGATGGTGAACATGCTGACGTTGCCCAAGCATTAGAAGATCAATACCGCCCACGTTATGCTGGTGATTCTTTGCCAGAGCAAACTATTGGCTGTGCTGTTGCAATCGCTGACAAGATCGATTCTTTAGTCGGAATATTTGGTATTAACCAACCGCCAAAAGGTGATAAAGACCCATTTGCACTTCGTCGTGCTGCAATTGGTTTGATTCGAATAATTATTGAGAAGCAATTAAATCTTGATATTGCCGAATTAATCACAAAAAGTGTCGATTTATATCAAGATAAATTATCAAATGACGATGTTGCAATGCAAGTTTTAGATTTTATCTCTGGCCGATACCGTGCCTATTATCAAGATCAAAAAATAGCGATTGATGTTATTCAAGCTGTTTTAGCCAACGCACCGTCTAAGCCACTAGATTTTGATAAGCGTATTCACGCTGTTACCCATTTTAAAACGTTAGCTGAATCAGCAACATTGGCGGCAGCTAACAAGCGTGTAGGTAATATTTTAGTGAAGTTTAAAGGTGAGTTATATTCTGAATTTAAACAAGAATTAGCATCTGAAGCTGCTGAACAAGAGCTTGCTGAAAGCTTCGCTAAAGTTAAGGTGAAAGTAGTACCATTGATGGCTGCTAAAGATTATCAGAATGCATTGGCTGAACTTGCAACATTAAAGCAACCAATTGATAACTTCTTCGATAACGTAATGGTAATGGCTGATGACGAAGCGGTAAAAACTAACCGTTTAACCTTGTTAAGTGAAATTCGTGATAGTTTTTTTGCTATTGCGGATATTTCATTATTGCAATAAAGATCAGTTACAGCGGTATTATTAAAGCTATTTTATAATATAACGTTATTTTTTAGCTTAATACGACAAAAAGGAATGCTCAGGCATTCCTTTTTTTTGTGATAATTTCAGGATAATAGCAAGGGGTGTAATGCTGCGACGATAGTGTGCCAAGTTAGGGTTTGAAGTTTACTAGCACAGCGTGGCAAACATCGAAAAGTTTCACACAAATTACGATAACTAAGAGCATACTATGCCAACAGCAAAACATACCAAATTATATGTATGAGTTGTTATTTGAAGGATCAGCGCATTTGTTGAGATTGAATAGTAACCATTGCTCAATAGAGCCCAACAAAATTCCTCATAAGCTGTGTTATACAAATGCTATGGGGATAGAGAAAGCCAACAAGGGTTAAGCCATCCCTTTTTTGATAACGTATTGGAAAGGTAACTCTTTCACTTGTTGGCTGATGAGTTGATGTTCCATAAAACGACAAAAACTCGGTATATCTCTTGCCGTTGAAGGGTCATCAGCGCTAACTAATAGTGTTTCACCAACTGAAATTTGACGAATTTTTTGTCGTACCATCATCACCGGCTCTGGACAGCGTAATCCTATTGCATCTAATTGATGATCAGTGTCTGGAAGTGTCATAGTTATTACAGTTAACCTTGCTAGAGAATATATTGCTGCTAATTTTAAAGCCTATTTATACTAGCGCAACCCCAATATGATGATAAATAAGTGACTGTATTAACAATTTAATTGATAAATATGGTGAATAGACTTGCTTTGTCACGTTAGGAGTGAATAATTGAACTACGCTTATTTTTTCAAGGCCACCCAATGCCGTTAGGTAGTTTCCGATTTCTAAAAAATATATTACTGAGTGCTCTGTTGGCGAGCACAGCAAGTTTTGCAAATGATGAAAACTTACAGCGAAAAACTTTTTTGCAAGCAGAAAAGCAAGTGTGGAATAGTGGCTCTGCAACTTATGAAAATTTATATAATCAACTGCACTATTACCCTCTGCAACCTTATTTAGATCAGAAACGTTTGATGACAAAAATTAATTTGTCATCAACGGCAGAAATTAACGATTTTCTAAACAAGTATGAAGGCACACCATTAGATTGGCCATTGAGAAAAAAATGGCTTAACTATTTAGCTAAGCGTAATAAGCCGGTACTTTTTCAACGCTTTTTTAAAGCAACCAGTAATGTCGAGTTAACCTGTCAACATTACTTATTTCAATTAAAATCTGGCGTTGCTGCCGAAAAAATACTACCAAAAGTTACATCACTTTGGCTGGTTGGTAAGTCTCAACCTAAAGTTTGTGATCCACTCTTTAAAAAGTGGCAACAAGCGGGCTATCGCACGAATGACATTATTTGGCAACGTATCGTATTATCCGCTGATGGCGGTAAGCACACCTTAATTCCTTATTTAACTCTATTGCTACCCAAAAATGAGCAGTACTTAGCTGAACTTTGGCATAAAGTACGTCGCAATCCTGCTTATATAAAGCGGTTGGCAAAATTTAAGCATAAAACTCCAAGAGAAGCTGAGATTGTTGCTTACGGTTTAAAACGTTTAATATGGCGCGCACCACAACAGGCTATAGATACTTATGCTTTAGCCAAAACGTTACTACCATTTACAGAGCATCAGCAACAGCAAATTACTTTAAAGTTTGCTTTGGCATTAGCGAGTAAAAATCATGTCGATGCAGCCGGTTGGTTAGAGCAAGTTGCTGACAAACACTTTAATAGTAACTTAACCCAGTGGTACATAACTGATGCATTACGGGATCAAAATTGGCAAAATATTAAAGCCAAATTGGAGGCATTACCTGAAATTGCCCAAAAAAGTTTAAAGTGGCGATATTGGTATAGCAGAAGTTTACTGGCAACAGGTGAGTTAGAAACCGGAAATAAACTTTTAAATGAACTGGCTGAAAGTCGTCATTACTATGGTTTTTTAGCGGCCAGTTACTTAAATAAGCCGGCTAACTTTCAGAATATGCCCCTAAATGTTAGTGCCGATGAAAAAGCATTGATTATTAAAAGCCCTGAAGCGAAAAGAGCCTTTGAGTTGTTTGCTATTGGTCGGTTTCATCACGCACGTCAAGAATGGAACTATTGGTTATCTAAACTCAATAAACGAGATAAGTTAGTCGCTTCGAAAATTGCAAATGAGATGCAGTGGTATGACAGAGCAATATTTACCTTAGCCAAGGTTGGCTATCTTGATGATGTTGATTTACGTTTTCCATTAGGCTTTGAAGATGAGATTAAACATTATGCGGGCGATCAAAAAATTAACTCAGCATGGGCATTTGCTATTGCTCGGCGTGAAAGTTCATTTATGTCTGATGCTAATTCATCTGCAGGTGCTAAAGGTTTGATGCAAATAATGCCTGGTACGGCAAAGCAATTAGCGCGTAAAACAGTTTCGAATCAATATTTATTTGATGCTAAAAATAACATCAAATTAGGCACTAAATATTTACGAAAGCTATTAGATCGTCATGATGGCAATTCTGTGCTTGCAACCGCAGCATATAATGCTGGTCCTCATCGAGTGAAAACGTGGCTAAAAAATGCTGAATCGCTACCTGCGGATGTTTGGATTGAGACGATTCCTTATAAAGAAACACGAGAATACGTTAAAAGTGTTCTAGCATATCAACAAATATATCAGCACAAAGTAGGGCAAACAGCTTCGTTATTTGATCAAATTATTGCTATGAATATAAATGAGTAGCAGATATATATTGGTGCTACTTCATATTGAAGTATCCTAGGTATAAGGATTATCATATCGCGCTAAACGCGGTATAATTAAAACAACAAGAAATTTAGAGAGTTACCAGATGAATACACTAGCGAGTCATTATCCAGCTCATGTTGCTGAATTACAAAAAAGAACTAAAGCTGTATTAACAAGAGAGAACCTTGAAGGTTTAGTTATTCATTCTGGCCAAGAGATTAAGGCTTTTTTAGACGATAACAGCTACCCATTTCGTGTTAATCCTCACTTTAAAGCTTGGTTACCTTTAGTTGATATTCCTAATTGTTGGCTATTGGTAAATGGCAGTGATAAGCCAACGCTAATTTATTACCAACCGGTTGATTTTTGGCATAAAGTTATTGAGTTAGCTGGTAGTTATTGGAATGAGTTTTTTGATATTAAAATTCTGGCTAAAGCTAGCGAGGTTGATAAGCTACTGCCTTATGACAAAAAAAGCTTTGCTTATATTGGTGCTCATATTGAAGTGGCAAAAGCGTTAGGTTTTGAACATATCAACCCTGAGCCCTTGATCAATTATTTACACTTCCATCGTGCTTATAAAACATCATATGAACAAGAGTGCATGCGTCGTTCTAACGCTATTGCAGTTAAAGGCCATAAAGCAGCAAAGGCTGCCTTTTTTGATGGCTCTTCAGAGTACGATATTCAACATGCTTATCTTAAAGCGACACAACATGTTGAAAGCGAAACACCCTATGGCAATATTGTCGCCTTGAATCAAAACACTTCTATTTTACATTACACCGCGTTAGATCGTGATGTACCGCAAGCGCATCGTTCTTTTTTATTAGATGCCGGCGCCAATTTTCATGGTTATGCTTCGGATATAACACGTACTTACTCTTTTAAGCGCGATAGGTTTGCTGAGCTAATTACTCGCATGGACAGTTTGATGCTAAATGCGGTTGATGGCTTAAAGCCAGGGCTTAGTTACGTTGATCTGCACATTGCAACATATCGCGAAATAGGCAAGGTACTAAAAGAGTTTAATTTTATTAATGTCGATGTTGATACGGCGGTCGATAGCGGCATAATTTCAACTTTCTTCCCACATGGATTAGGGCATCACTTAGGCTTGCAAGTTCATGATGTTGGTGGCTTTATGGCTGACGAACGTGGTACTCACGTAAATACCCCTGAGCAGCATGCCTTTTTACGAACATCACGTATTATAGAAAGTAACCAAGTTTTTACGATTGAACCTGGACTTTATTTTATCGATTCATTGCTTGCTGATTTAAAGCAATCTACGAATGGTAAAATGGTTAACTGGCAAGAAGTAGATACGATGCGTCCATATGGTGGTATTCGAATTGAAGATAATATTATTGTTCATCAATCACACAATGAAAACATGACACGAGACTTTGAATTAAATTAAGCGAATAAATAAGTGTCAACACCATATGAAATAGCGGCTGAAGCGGTAATTGATGAAACAATTGTCACACGCAGTCGCTTTATTTGCTACCTTAACCCTTGTACCAGTGCTGCTGATGCTAAGGTTTTTATCAAAAGCTTACAAATTATACATCCACAGGCCAGTCATCATTGTTATGCTTTTATTGCTGGTCGACCTGAAAACAGTCAATTATATGGATTTTCTGATGATGGTGAACCATCTGGTGCTGCGGGAAAGCCTATGTTAAGTATGCTAATAGGCAGCCAAATAGGGGAAGTTTGCGCTGTTGTTGTGCGATATTTTGGAGGCACTAAACTTGGCCCTGGCGGATTACAGCGAGCGTATGGTGGCAGTGTTAAGCAAGCATTGGCGCTTTTACCGACAAAAATTAAAATTCCTATGGTACGTAAAACACTAGCGTGTCAATATAACCAGATGAATGATGTTTTGTACTATCTAGGGCAGTTTGGTGGTGAGATTATTCAACAAGACTACAATGAAAATATTGTCTTAACATTGTCATTACCAGACGAAAAGCTTGCGCTTTTCCAGCAGCAATTACAAACAATGTCTGCTGGGCAGTTAACACTACAACCGACAACTAAAAAGCAACAATAAACTACCGTGCAATTTAAAAATATCATCCGAATATTAGGCTTACTCGTCGCTTTATTAAGTGTGACAATGTTACCGCCAGCTTTTGTTTCTCTCGTTTACCGTGATGGTGGCGGTGTTTCTTTTTTAATGTCCTTTGTTTTTTGTCTGATCGCGGGATTACTGGCTTGGTATCCTTATCGTGCTGAAAAAAGTGATTTGAGAGCACGTGAAGGCTTTTTAATTGTTGTTTTGTTTTGGACTGTTTTGGCAAGCTTTTCTGCGGTGCCACTATTGCTATTAGATGAGCCTAACCTGTCTGTTGCCGATGCATTTTTTGAGTCCTTTTCAGGGCTGACCACAACTGGAGCAACGATTTTAACTAAAATTGATGGTTTGCCGCATGCTGTGTTGTGGTATCGACAGCAATTGCAGTGGTTAGGAGGCATGGGGATTATTGTTCTCGCGGTGGCTATTTTACCTATGCTCGGTATTGGTGGTATGCAATTATACCGTGCAGAAATGCCAGGCCCAGTAAAAGACTCCAAAATGACCCCGCGCATTGCTGATACTGCAAAGCACTTATGGATGATTTATGTAACGTTAACTGTTGCTTGTGCTTTGTGTTATTGGGCTGCAGGCATGAATCTTTTTGATGCTATTTGTCATGCGTTTTCTACTATCGCGATTGGTGGCTTTTCAACTCATGACTTGAGTATGGGTTACTTTGACAGTCCATTAATTAACTTTATCTGTGTATTCTTTTTATTGGTTGCAGGGGTGAACTTTGCCCTACATTTTGCGGTAGTTAACAGTCGATCTTTACGAAGTTATTTTTATGATTCAGAATTTAAAGCCTTTTTAAGTATTCAGTTGGTGTTAACACTGATTTGTTTTGTTGTTTTGATGAGCTTTAATGTTTATCAATCTGGTTTTGAGAATTTTGAGCAAGCACTTTTTCATGCGGTATCTATTGGTACTACTGCTGGGTTTTCCGCAGCATCAGCTAATGAAGCTTCCTTTGCTAATTGGCCTACGCTGTTGCCGATATTATTAATATTTTCAAGTTTTATAGGTGGTTGTGCGGGGAGTGCCGGTGGTGGTATGAAAGTGATCAGAGTTCTGCTCCTTTACCTTCAAGGTGTTCGAGAACTTAATAAATTAGTACACCCAAAAGCGGTATTTACAATTAAATTAGGTAAAAAGGCCTTACCCAACCGTGTTGTTGAAGCAATCTGGGGCTTCTTTTCTGCCTATGCCGCTGTTTTTGTGATTTGTATGCTACTGCTTTTAGCTGCCGGTATGGATGATATAGCTGCATTTACTGCTGTGGCCGCTTGCCTAAATAATTTAGGTCCTGGTTTAGGGCAGGTTGCCGCAAACTTCGCTGATATTACCGACTTTAGCAAGTGGGTGTTAGTTGTTGCAATGCTATTTGGGCGCTTAGAAATTTTCACCTTGCTGGTATTATTCACACCAGCATTTTGGCGAACATAATCTTTTTTGTTTGGGCTGTTAGTCAGGTTGAATACTTAGAAGAATGTTATCGCATCTAATTGGAATAAGGCTTCAACATCGTTGATATAACGTTTATTCACTAAAAATAATATCACATGATCTTCAGCTTCAATTTTCGTATGTGAATGGGCAATTAGCACTTCATCATTACGTACAATTGCACCTATAGTTGTCCCAGGCGGTAACTTAATTTGTTGGATACTTTTACCAACAACTTTAGATGACTTTTCGTCACCTTTAGCAACAATCTCTAGCGCTTCTGCTGCACCGCCACGCAAACTGTAAACATTATTAATATTGCCTCGGCGAACGTGGGTTAATAAGGCTGAAATTGTTGCATGTTGTGGAGACACTGCGATATCGATATTGCTACCATGAACTAAATCAATGTATGCACTACGCTGAATTAGCACCATGGCTTTACGTACACCTAAACGTTTGGCGAGTAGTGATGACATAATATTTGCTTCATCATCATTTGTCACAGCAATAAAAACATCAAATTGATCAATGTGCTCTTCCATTAATAATTCTTGATCAGAAGAGTCTCCAGCAAAAACTAAGGTGTCATTTAATTCAGAAGCTAAATGTGCAGCACGTTTAGCTGAGTGTTCTATTAATTTAACTTGGTGATTTTTTTCTAGTAGCCGAGCTAGGCCTGCACCAATATTACCACCGCCAGCGATCATTATTTTTTTATAGGGCGCTTCTAGTTTTTGCAATTCATTCATTACTGCTCGAATATGAATGCTCGCGGCAATAAAGAACACTTCATCATCAGCTTCAATAACCGTAGTACCAAGTGGCCTGATTGGTTTACCGTTCCGATAAATGGCTGCAACACGAGTATCAATATTCGGAATATGTTCACGTAGTGTAGATAGGGCATGACCGACTAATAAGCCGCCATAATAAGCTTTTACGGCAACTAAGCTGACTTTACCTTCAGCAAACTCTAATACCTGCAGTGCTCCGGGGTAATCAATCAGTCGGGCAATATCACGGGTTACGAGTTGCTCTGGTGCAATAACATGATCAACAGGTATGTTCTTATTTTGAAAAAGCTCTTTTTGATACTTTAGTATTTTACTTGAGCGAATTCGGGCAATCTTATTAGCGGTATTAAATAACGAATAACATATTTGGCAGGCGATCATATTGGTCGCATCATCATTGGTTACCGCAACAATAAGTTCGGCATCTTCAGCACCTGCTTGTTTAAGTACATCTGGGTGAGAGCCATGACCAGTAACAACACGCAAATCCATTTTATCTTGCAATTCACGTAGAGTTTCACTGTTGGTGTCAATCAGGGTGATGTCGTTTTGCTCACCAACTAGGTTTTCAGCTAATGTTCCACCAACTTGTCCTGCACCAATAATTATTATTTTCATTTAAGATTGCTTTTATTGTTGTTTTTAAAGTGATTTTTTAATTAACTTAGCGTAATAAAAACCATCCATTGAATTGTCATTGGGTAATATTTGCCAGCCAATATCATTAACCTGATCGGTTATAGCGATATGCTCTGCATCAGGGTTTTCATTAATAAAGCGCTGAACTTGTTCACTATTCTCTTCAGGCAAAATACTGCATGTTGCATATAGCAAAGTACCACCAGGCTTCAACAAAGACCATATGTTTTTTAGAATATCCTGCTGTAGCTCGGTTAGGGCGCTAATGTCTTGGTTTTTTCGTAACCATTTTATATCAGGGTGACGTCGAATTACCCCGGTACCAGAGCAAGGTGCATCAAGTAGTATGCGATCAAATAATTTTCCGTCCCACCATTTCTCAGGTGTTGCCGCATCAGCAGCGACTACATTGGCTTGTAAGTTTAATCGTTGTAAATTCTCTTCCACTCGCACTAGGCGCGAGGCTTCTATATCAATAGCGGTCATTGACTTTATTTGAGGACTGTACTCGAGAATATGACAGGTTTTTCCGCCAGGAGCAGCACAGCAGTCAAGGACATTATCACCAGCTTGGCAAGCAAGTAAAAGAGCAGCTTGTTGTGCTGCTCCATCTTGAACTGATACCCAACCAAGTTGGAAGCCAGGTAACTTATTGACATCAATAGCTTCTGTTAGTCTGATAGCCCCAGATATTTTATCAACTAGCAAGTGTTCAATTTTTTCATTAGTAAGTAAAACTAAATACTCATCAACACTATGGTGTAGCTGATTTACTCGTAACCACATAGGTGGACGTTGCATATTAGCGTTTAATACTGCTTGCCACTGTTGAGGGTAAGCACTTTGTAATTTTTTAATAAACCAAGAAGGGTGGTTAAAAGCTACGGCGTCGGGCAATATGTTAGAACTGGCTTGATTATCTTGAGCGGCTTGCTGACGTTGAAAGTTTCGTAATACGCCGTTAATCACACCTTTTAAGTGATCACATTTCAAAGGTTTACAGGCCGAAACTGTTTCATTAAATGCTGCATGGTCGGGAATTCGAGTATATTTTATTTGGTATATACCCACTAACATTAAAAAATGACCAACGCGCTGTTTACCGGTTAATGGTTTTTTAATGAATTCACGAACGTCATATTCTAATTCAGGTAGATGCCTTAATACTCCATAGCAAAGTTCCTGCAGTAAGCCTTTATCTTTACCCTCGATTTTAGCTAGTTGCTGGGGTAACTCGTCAGCTAAACTCCGGCCTTTATCGACCACGGCAAAAGTGCATCGGGCAGCTAATGCTCTAAGGTTTGCAGCCATAATTACTGTTGCCCTTGTGTTGTTTCTAGACCATTTATTGAACCACCTGGCGCAAACCAATCAGCTTTCCCGTTTAATAAATCGGCAACAGCCATGGCTTTTTTCCCTGGTAATTGAATAACCTCTAACCTAAGAGCGCCGTCAAGGGTTGCGACAACAATACCTTGTTTATCTGCGCTAATAATATTACCTACACTTTGTTCATGCTTGATATCAAGTGCACTGGCTTGCCATACACGTATACGATGCAGCTTACTACCATCATTAAAAGTAAATTGTGTTACTGGCCAAGGTATATAGGCTCTAATTTTACGATCTAGTACCTTAGCAGGTGATTGCCAGTTTAATTCTGCGTCTGCTTTGTCTAGTTTAGCGGCGTGGGTTGCTAGGTTGTCGTCTTGTGGTTGGCGTGTGTAAGAGCCCTTAGCCATCAGGGTTAGGGTGTCTATTAATGCAAGAGGCCCAAGCTTGGCTAGCTTGTCATATAAACTCGCACTGGTATCTTCCTGCGTGATATCACATATTGAGGTTAATATCATATCGCCGGTATCCAAACCTTTATCCATCTGCATTATGGTTACGCCTGTTTGAGCATCACCTGCTTCTAAAGAGCGTTGAATGGGTGCAGCTCCGCGCCATTTAGGTAGAATAGAACCGTGAACATTAATACAGCCTAATCTTGGCGTTTCTAGGATCACTGTTGGGAGTAATAAACCGTATGCGACTACAACCATAACGTCTGCTTGATAACTTGCTAATGCCGTATGTGTTTCTTGTGCTTTAAAGTTTTCAGGTTGTTCAACAGGAATATTGTGCTCTAAGGCTAAAAGTTTAGTTGCACAAGCTGTTAGCTTTTTACCACGACCGGCTGGCTTATCAGGCGGACAATATACCGCAACTATATTGTGATCTGATTGCAATAGTGCTGCCAAATGTTGGGCGGCAAAGTCTGGGGTACCAGCAAAAATAATATTTAATGGTTTAGTTACAGCGTTAGACAATGGAGTTTCCTGAATACAAGTGAGTTATTTAAAAGACAGTTTTTACGCGTTTGCATTATCTAAACGCGCTTCTTTCTCTAGTTTCTTTTTAATGCGCTGACGTTTAAGTGGCGATAAATAATCAACAAATAGCACACCATTAAGGTGATCAAGTTCATGTTGAATACAAATAGCTAATAGCTCTTCACCATCTAAGGTGAATGCTTTACCATTTTCATCAAGCGCCGTAACGGTAACATCGACACTACGGTCGACTTTCGCATAACAGCCAGGCACGGATAGACAACCTTCCTCATTAATCAGCGTTTCATCACTTTTGCGGGTGATTTCAGGATTAATCAGAACATAAGGTTTTTCTTTGTTTTCTGAGACGTCGATAACAACAATTCGTTGGTGAATATTAACTTGAGTTGCCGCTAAGCCAACACCATTTTCAGCATACATGGTTTCGAACATGTTATTGATAATAGTACGAATTTCATCGTTAACTTCAGTTACTGGTTGTGCTTTAGTTCTCAATCTCTCATCAGGAAATCGTAATACAGGTAAAATAGCCATAAATTTTCAAAAGAATTCGCGAAATATCGCATAGAGTGTTATGTTTCAATTTTAGCCATTAATTGAAATTAATCATAGTGGTTTAGGATAAAACCTATAATAATAGGCAGATTAACATGCTAATAAGAATTTTTTCGCTAATATTTGGCATTTTTATGTCGCTGTCTTTATTGGCCAATGAGTTAACATTGAAGCCTGATGCTCCAAAGTCCTATACTGTAAAGAAAGGTGATACCCTTTGGGATATATCTGGTATTTTTCTTAACCAAGCTTGGTTGTGGCCAAAATTATGGCGCCTTAATCCTGAAATTAACAACCCTCATTTAATTTACCCTGGTGATGAACTACGTTTAGTCTTTGATGCACAAGGTCAACCCATGTTAGTCAAAGGTAAGCCTGAGCTCAAATGGTCACCTAAAGTTCGTCAGCAATCAAAAAATCAAATGCCAATTAATACCTTGCCTCTACAGGCTATTGCGCCTTATATTCGCTATGACAGTGTAAAAACATTAGCTGAGTTGGAACATCTTCCCTATATTATTGGTAGTGATAAAGGTTATAAATCTAGCCTCGATGGCTTTAAAGTTTATGTAAACAATGATCTTATTATTGGTCAGAGCTATGCTATTTATCATAAAGGTAGCGCTATTGTTGACCCCGTTACAGCAGATAACCTAGGTTATAACATCGTACTTGTTGGTACTGGGAAAGCAGTAGAACGTGGCGATATAAGCAAGAAGCTGCCAAGTACGCTTTATATTGATGGTGTAAAACGTGAAATCCATTCTGGAGCCTTCGTAGTGCCAGTAAATGACGAGCAGCAGTATCCTGCTGTTTTTACTATGCGGGCCAGTGCTAAAAATACTAAAGGTCTGATTATTAGCTCTGTCACAAAACTGCGTGAGTTTGCTAAATTTGATGTAGTGATGATAAATCAAGGAACGAAACAAGCGGTTCAAGCTGGCGATGTATTGACTGTTAGTCGAAAAAGTCCTGCTGTGCTCACCACTGATAGTGGTCCTGAGTATACGCATAATACTTCGCGTTGGAATCGAATAGGTGGCGATAATCGTGCTGATTATGACATGCCTACTGAGAATATTGGTCAAGTGATGGTTTTTAAAGTATACGATAGTGTAAGTATGGCGCTAGTTATTCACTCAGAAAAAGCATTACGTGTGCTTGATGGCGTTATAGCACCATAATATTTATAGCTAGTCACTTTAAGGAGAAGACGGTGACAGATACTAGCAATAATAAGGCAGTAACTGAGCTAACTTCTTTGCATTATTGGCTAGCGGTAAAAGCTATTCCACGACTAGCGAGTCATAAAAAAATTGCTCTAGTGAGTAAATTTGGCTTAAAAGCATTATTTACTCAGCAGGTCAGTTTAAGCCAACCGGGCCTTACTGGGCCGCAACGTGCGGCGATTAGTTCACCGGACTGGCATAGTTTTACTAAAATAATTGCTGAATCAGAGCGTTGTCAAAGTAAAATCATTGCTTATGATGATCCTGTATACCCTTCATTATTAAAAGAAATCTATGATCCACCGTTAGTGCTATTTGTCCGTGGCAATGTCGAATTATTATTACTTCCCAAAATTGCCATTGTTGGTAGTCGTAATGCTAGCGTCGCTGGCCGAGAAATTGCCCATAAATTAGCAGGGCAACTAACGGCACAGTTTGTAGTAACCAGTGGCTTAGCGCTAGGTATTGATGCTCAGGCGCATCTAGGCGCTTTGCATCAAGCTGGTTATACCATTGCGGTTGTTGCTACAGGCTTAGATATGACTTATCCCGCTCGACATAGAAAACTACAACAAGATATTATTGAAAATAAGGGGTTAATTATCAGTGAGTTTGCTCCTGGTATAGCACCTAAAGCTGGGCATTTTCCGAAACGAAATCGCTTGATCAGTGGCTTAAGTTTAGGCGTTTTAGTGGTTGAAGCATCATTGAAAAGTGGCTCGTTGATCACTGCACGCTGCGCGTTAGAGCAAGCGAGAGAGGTTTTTGCGGTACCAAGCTCAATTTATAACTTGCAAGCAAAGGGCTGCCATTGGTTAATTAAACAAGGTGCTAAACTTGTTGAGACTATTGCCGATATAGAAGAAGAGTTTGAAGATGTTATTAGTGATAGTCTAAACTTAAGTAGAAACAATGAAAAAGCTAGTTCGACAGAAAAAAATGAACAACAGGACTTGTTTAACGATCCAATGTTAGCTAGTGTGGGATATGAAGTCACCCCGGTAGATATGGTGGTGTCTCGGAGTAAACTACCCATAAATGTAGTACTAACTCGATTAACAGTGCTTGAACTGAAAGGTCTTGTATCTGCGGTCCCAGGGGGCTACCTTAAATTAAATAGGGGCTAGTTATGTTTGATATTTTGATGTACCTTTTTGAAAATTATATTCATAGTGAAGCCGAAGTAATGGTAGATCATGATTTACTGACGGATGAATTAACCCGTGCTGGTTTTCACCAAGATGAAATATATAAAGCTCTTGCATGGCTGGAAAAACTTGCGGCCTTACAAGATACTGAAACTTATCCATATTTGACCCGAGTGGGCAACCAGTCGGTTAGGGTTTATACCAGTGAAGAAAGTCAAATTCTCGATGTAGAATGTCGGGGTTTTCTTATGTTTCTAGAACAAGTGAATTTATTAGACTTTACTACCCGTGAAATGGTTATCGACCGAGTAATGGAGCTAGACACTAAGTTTTTCTCTATTGATGATTTAAAGTGGGTGGTGCTAATGGTGCTATTTAATGTTCCAGGTAAAGAAAGTGCTTACTCTCAAATGGAAGATTTAATATTTGATGAGCAGGAAGGACCATTACACTAGCGTTACGCTGCCATTAACTTGCTTGAAAATTACACTACAGTTATATGATTAAAATATGGCATAATATGCACTTAATTTTTTAGGTGCATTTACTATGTCAAACCCCGAAAAACCGCTATTTTCACGCCATGAACATGCCTTAGAAAAAACGACTGAAACTTGCCCGCAATGTGACTCCGCGTTAGTTATTAAGCACAGTAAATCAGGCTCATTTTTTGGTTGTGTTAGTTACCCAAACTGTCAATATACTCGGCCTGTTGTCGAACACGAACGAGTTGATGATAAAATACTTGTTGGAAGTGAATGTCCTGAATGTGGCAATGAACTTGCGGTTAAACAAGGTCGCTATGGTATGTTTATTGGTTGTACTAACTATCCTGACTGCCATCATATTGTTCATGAAGATGATAATGCTATCGCAGAACAAGATGTTACTTGCCCGCAATGTAAGAAAGGGCACTTACGGTCAAAAACTAGCCGATTCGGTAAAACATTTTATGCTTGTGATAGCTATCCTAAATGCAAGTTTGCTGTGAATCATCAACCTGTTGCCGGCGAATGTGAAAAATGTGGCTTTGGCTTGTTGCTAAAAAGACAAATGGCAGCTGGTGAGAAGCTACAGTGCGCTGCTAAATCTTGCGGTCACTTTCAAAAAATATAACGGTTGCTATTATGGCTAAATAAAAAGCCAGTGTTTTACTTCTGGCTTTTTAATCATTAATTTTAGCTGCTTAAACTGTTTTGGTAGGCGGCGATATAAGGCTTAAGTTCATCAAATGCTGCTTCTGGTAATAAATTAGCTAATAGCATTAATCGTGAGGCTAATTGCGCTTCAGATTTACCTGAAACATTAATATGCCCCATTTTACGACCCGCTCGTTTACTTTTCCCATACCAATGTAATTTTGTGCTTGCTACGTTTAATATCTCGTTAGGTACGCTATCTTCACCTAAGATATTGATCATAGCGGTTGGGCGAATTAATTCAGTGCTACCTAATGGTAAGTCACAAACTGCGCGTAAATGATTTTCGAATTGACAAGTATCTGCACCTTGTTGTGTCCAATGCCCAGAGTTATGTACACGAGGAGCAATTTCATTAACCAATAATTGTTCACCAACTTGGAAAAATTCAATCGCTAACACACCAACGTAATCTAATTCTTTAGCAATGCTGTCAAATACTCGTTGCGCTTGTGTTTGTAATACCTCATTCACGTGAGTAGCAATAGATACACTTAACACGCCTTTACTGTGATGATTTTGAGTCAGAGGGTAAACAAGGGTATTACCTTGGTTGTCGCGAACACCTACTAAAGATACTTCACGATCAAATGGCACCATTTGTTCTGCGATAACCGCATGTTTTACGCCTTGCTCTCCGCCATCGAAAAAAGCTTTAATATCAAGCCAAACCTCTTCGGCTGTTGTTTTATCTTTTAAGCGCCACTGGCCTTTACCATCATAGCCGGCAAGAGCACTTTTCAAAATTAAAGGAAAAGATAGTTGTTTCAAAGCTTGATCAAAGTCGGCTTTAGTTTCGATAATTTTGTGTTGAGCATTGGCTACAGCACATTGGGTTAGCAAACTTTTTTCTAAACGCCTATCACCACCAACTTTAATCGCTTGGCTCGCAGGTCGTAACTTTCCTGAAGCTTGGCACGTAGCAAGTGTTTGGTGGTCGATATGTTCAAATTCTGCGGTGATAAAGTCAGCAAACTCGATACCTTGAGCTAAGTCATTAAATATAATGTTACTTGTTAGTGGATCGACGACATTGCCAGAGCTAACGTCGAAAGCTCTTATATTAATATTCAAGGGCTTGACTGCTAATGCCATCATTCGAGCTAGTTGGCCTGCACCTAATACTAAAACATTCATTTAGTTAGCCTTATTGTGCAGGGTTTGGGTTGTCAAGAATGGTTTGTGTTTGTTCAGCTCTAAATTTTTCAACCGCCGCTTGCACCGCAGGGTCAGTGAGGCCGATGATTTGTGCGGCTAATAGACCTGCATTTGCGGCGCCTGCTGTGCCTATTGCCAAAGTACCAACAGCAATTCCTTTTGGCATTTGAACAATAGATAGTAAAGAGTCTTGACCGCTTAAGGCTTTCGATTGAACAGGTACACCTAAAACAGGCAGGCTGGTATATGCAGCGGTCATACCGGGTAAGTGTGCAGCGCCACCAGCGCCACCAATAATCACTTGAATGCCACGAGCTTTGGCACTTTCAGCATATTCAGCAAGTAAGTGAGGCGTTCTATGTGCTGAAACTACCTTTGTTTCATAAGGAACGTTAAATAAATCTAACATATCAGCAGCGTGCTGCATTGTCGGCCAGTCCGACTTTGACCCCATGATAATTCCAACTTTCATATACTTAGTGCCTTTTGATGATGTGATTTTAAACCCAACCTTATATCAATAGAGTGAATGGTTTCTCTGATATTATTTAACGATTAGGCGAAATTTAGCTCAATATTATAACGTGTTTAAAAGTATTCTGAAATGACAAATCTTGCACGGCATTCATATAACAACATTAAATACCACGGATGTAGACCAAAGGATGATTTTTTAATTTTATTATCCGCGTATTATTATTTTCATGTGTAGGCTAAATATAATTAAGGTGACCGTACTTTACTGGTTTAAACATTCAATATCTAAATTATGTATTGTTTAAATTGCTATCTACAAGGTTACTTCGATAAGTAAGTGAGGAAAAGCATGAGTAATATTTATGACCAAGGTTTAGATAAGGTTGTTGCTAATAGCCAACCGTTAACGCCAATTAATTTTTTAAATCGTACTGCGGATGTTTACCCTGAAAAAATAGCTATTATCCATGGCAAGCAAAGAATTACTTATGATGAGTATCGAAAAAATGTTCGTCGTTTAGCCTCTGGATTAATTAAACATGGCGTAAAGCCAGGGCAAACCGTTAGCATTATGGCGGCAAATATTCCTGCATTTCTTGATGCCCACTATGGTGTGCCTTTAACAGGGGCCGTGCTAAATGCGATTAATATTCGCCTTGATGCTGAAAACATTGCTTTTATTATGGATCATGGTGAATGTGATGTCTTGCTTACTGATACTGCGTTTTCTGGTGTCATTAAACAAGCATTGGCACTTTCTAAGCGACAACCACTCGTTATTGATATTGATGATATTGAAGGTCCCGGTGGTGAACGAATTGGTACCATGGAGTATCAAGACTTATTAGCGCAAGGAGATGAAAACTTTGTTGAATCTCACGTTGATGATGAGTGGCAAGCATTAGCGCTAAATTATACTTCAGGTACAACGGGCAATCCAAAAGGTGTCGTTTATTCTCATCGCGGGGCTTACCTTAATGCGATTGGACATAATTTTATTTGGCCAACAGATAGTAATACAGTTTACCTGTGGACTTTGCCTTTATTTCATTGCAATGGCTGGTGTTTTCCTTGGACTATTGTGGCAGTTGGGGGCACGCAAGTTTGTTTAAGACAGGTTGAGGTTGGCGCAATTGTCAATGCGATGATCGAACATAAGGTGAGTCACTTCTGTGGAGCACCTATTGTACTTAATATGATTTTAAATGCTGATCAAAGCTTACTAACCCAATTGCCTCAAAATATTAAAGCCATGACGGCTGGCGCTCCACCACCTGCGGCCGTCATTAAAGGTATTGAGAATTTAGGTATCGAAATTACCCAAAGTTATGGCTTAACGGAAGTATATGGGCCTTGTGTAGTTAGTGAGTGGAAAGATGAATGGAATGCGTTAAGTGCTGATGAACGTGCGGCATTAAAAGCACGTCAAGGTGTAAGATATCCTACTCAGGAAGAGGTTGATGTACTTAACCCCGACACCATGGACCCTGTTCGCTCTGATGGTGAAACTATCGGTGAAATAATGTTTCGTGGTAATACTACGATGAAAGGCTATTTGAAAAATGAAAAAGCCACAGAAGAAGCTTTTGCAAATGGTTGGTTTCATTCCGGTGATCTAGCGGTTAAGCACCCTGATGGTTATATTGAAATTCGTGATCGTTCAAAAGATATTATTATTTCTGGCGGAGAAAATATCTCCTCCGTTGAAATAGAGGGCGTGTTGTATATGCATCCCGCTATTTTAGAAGCGGCTGTTGTCGCGAAGAAAGATGAAAAGTGGGGTGAAACACCTTGTGCATTTATTTGTTTGAAGCGTGGGCAAAGTATCTCAGAGCAAGATGTTATTCAACATTGTCGAGATCATATGGCAGGCTTTAAAGTACCTAAAACCATTGTTTTTAGTGAGCTACCAAAAACATCGACCGGAAAAGTACAAAAATTTGTTCTAAGACAAAAAATTAAAACATTATTTGAATCAGCATAAAGCGTAGCCAAAAAAGCCTGAATTAATTCAGGCTTTTTAATAATTTATTCAGCTAGCGAGCTGAACTTTATTTTAGATGTTTATCTAAAAAGCTTAAAACTTTCTTCATATAGGCTTTTTGATTACTAGGGTTATAAAAGCCATGACCTTCGTTATCGACAACATACCACTCATATGGCTTATTAATCTTATCTAAAGCTTCACGAAGTCGTTCAACGTGTTCTACTGGTGCACGCTCGTCATCTTCACCATGTGCTAGTAATAAAGGTATAGTTATTTTTTCGACATAGTTTACTGGCGACATACATTTTAATTGTACGCTATCAGTACCTAGTACTTTTTTCAAATAGCTCAGGCCAGCTCTACGTTCAGTAACATCACCTTCTTCAAACATCAATTCTAAATCATAAATACCAGCATTGGCGATCGCACATTGATAGGTATCTGGATAAATTGCGGCACTCTGCACAGCTGAATAAGCGCCAAAGCTTGCTCCCATAATACATGCCTTGCCTTTAAGCGCTTTGCCTTGCTCTATTAATGATTGGTAGGTGTCATAAATATCTTGTTGAATTAAAGAGCCCCAAGCACGGTGACCTGATGTTTCAAAGGCATCACCATATCCACCAGAGCCACGATAATTAACTTGTAACACCGAATAACCATTGAGCGCTAAATATTGTACTGTTCTTGAGAAGCCCCAATAATCGCGAACACCATGTGGCCCGCCATGAACCATAACAACAACAGGGGCGGGGTTGGCTTTTGTTGATGATTTTGCTGCCGTAAAGTAACCATTAATAATAGTGCCATCAGCAGCATTAGCTTTGATTGGCTCCATCTGTAATAGTGCTTTATTATTAATCTTTGGGAAATATTTAAATAATAAGCTTATTTTCTTTGCTTTTTTATCAAATAAATAAAGGCTGCCAGGGTCTATATCAGAAGAAACATAAATAATATAAAAATTTCCATCCTTTGTTCGACTGGTGATATTTACTTCGCTATAAGGGAATGACTGTAACAACATTTTAAATGTCATTGCCTCGTCATTAGTTTTATCAAGCATAACGTAGGCAGGGTAACCGTCGTCAACTCGTACTGCATATGCTAAACGACCATCAGTAGACATTTCTATATCGGTTATATTCACTGCTTTATCGGTAAATATATTGCTGTAGGAGTAATCTTCTAAATTTAGCTTAAAGATTCCTCGACGATCTTGGTTGAGGCTATCAATAGTGTAGAGAAACTTTCCAGATTCACTGAGTGAAATGATATTTACGCTAGTACTTACGATACCTTCAGGTAAAGGATGCCACTCGCTGTCTTTTTTTAGGTAAACTTTCTGATCATTATTTTTGTCTGTACCTGAAACAATAATTGCATTTCCATTTTTATTTGTTAGAAATTTGGCGAATGATATTGGAGCTTTGCCATAATCTTTCTTGATAATACCAGAATAAATATTAAGTTTTAGAACCGACGCTAGGTCCTCTCTAGACTTAGACATAGGTGTTGAACTAATTAATATATGGTCTTGATCTTCCGGCAGAATATCGATAATTCTTGCCCAACCATAAGTTGTTTTTTTCTTTTTAAGCCTGCCACTTGCACGTCCATCACCAGCTTGCATCCCATATATAGTCTCTCCCTTTGTACCATCAAGGTTAACAGAAAAGAGTTCACCATAAGATACGGGTTGTTCACTAGTATAAAGTCGCTTAACTAATTGTATAACAACACGTTCATTGTTTGCCCAAGTATAATCACCAGGCTCATAGTTATCGTGAAAGTCAACCTTACCAACCGGTTGCATAGTATCGCGTTTGAAAAACAGTAATATGGCACTATCTTCATGGCGAACTGTTAGTGCTAAATGCTTGCCATCGGGGGATATTTTAGCGCTTCTATTTTGCGGGTGATCAAACAGGTGCTCCCAATCCTTGGCAAATAAAGTAGTACTGATGAGTAACAGTAAAGTTGCTAATAAAAAGCTTTGTAATATTTTCATTAAATGTCATTCCATTAATTTATTTAATGTTTTAAAGATGATGGGAGATATAAATGGCTAGCCATATCGTACATCCAAAAACGATGCCGAACTTTAATATTTTTTCAATAAAGAAACAAGGGTGATTGATTTTTATGTAATTTTTACCTTGTAAAATTTAAATACAGCAACAATAAAAAAAACGTATAATCACAGGTAAATAATTTTTATTTATATACTGTAATAAAACGCAATGACGACAGCATTAGAAACTTTTCAACAGGGCGGTATTTTAGCTTATCCGACAGAAGCCGTTTTTGGTTTAGGTTGTGATCCCGATAATGAGCAGGCAATTGAAAAGCTATTGTCTATTAAAGCTCGATCGGTAGATAAAGGCTTGATACTGCTAGCCGGTAATTATTCCCAGCTACTTCCTTATATAGATGATAGTAAAATACCACAAGATAAGCATTTTGCTGTGTTATCTCGATGGCCTGATGGTATTACGCAATTAGTTGCTAAAAATGTTAATACTTCAGCATTGCTTACTGGCCGATTTGATACTATTGCAGTGCGCGTTACTAGCCAACCTGATGTGGTTGCTCTGTGTAAAGCGACAAATAAACCTATTGTTTCCACTAGTGCTAATCTAAGTGGTCAAGCGCCAGCAAAAACTTGGCAAGATATACCCAATACACTCGCTGAAAAAATTGATTATATTATTAAAGGTAAAACGTTGGGCTTTAAACAGCCATCCACAATTATTGATGCATTATCTGGAGATGTTATTCGCTCATGAGCACTATAGATATAAACGTTGTTATTACGTTTCTGAAATCACTACAAGATAAAATTTGCTCTGAGCTTGAAGCTGCTGATGGCAGGGGCAAGTTTATAGAAGATAATTGGCAACGTGCAGAGGGGGGTGGTGGTAGAACCCGGGTACTCACTGATGGCGATGTTATTGAGCAAGGTGGTGTTAATTTTTCGGTGGTATCGGGTGATAAATTACCGCCATCGGCAACAGCGCATCGTCCAGAATTAGCCGGCCGAAAATGGCAAGCTTGCGGCGTATCTTTAGTTATTCATCCTAAAAATCCATTTGTTCCAACTTCTCATGCTAATGTTCGTTTTTTTGTTGCTGAAAAAGAAGGTGAAGAGCCTGTATGGTGGTTTGGTGGTGGTTTTGACCTCACTCCGTTTTATCCATTTAAAGAAGATGTTGTGCATTGGCATCAAACCGCTAAAGACATTTGTCAGCCCTTTGGCGAAGAAGTTTATCTTGAATATAAAAAATGGTGCGATGAATACTTTTATTTAAAGCATCGAAATGAAACTCGGGGTGTTGGTGGTTTGTTTTTTGATGATCTAAACAAGTGGTCATTCGAACAGTGTTTTGATTACATTAAAGCCGTTGGTGCAGGCTTTATCGACGCTTATATACCTTTGATAGAAAAGCGTAAAGCCACGCCATATGATGATACCCATCGCCAATTCCAGTTATACCGTCGAGGCCGCTATGTAGAGTTCAATTTAGTGTTCGATCGCGGTACTTTGTTTGGCTTACAATCTGGTGGTCGAACTGAGTCTATATTAATGTCAATGCCGCCACTGGCTCGCTGGGAATATAACTTTCAAGCCAACGATGGTTCTGCAGAGGCAAAACTACAAAACTATCTAGTTGCACAAAACTGGTTATAAGCTATTTATTCACCTCACAACACAAAAACAATGTATCTGTAGTAATTGCGATTCGATATCTTGTTTTTGTGCTTTAAATCACAAAACAACAGCAATGCAATTTATATTCTTAAATAAACCCTATTTATTTTGTGGTTTATTAAAAACTTTGTGCTAGATCAATTACTCTATTATCGAGCAGGCGTAAAATTACCTTATTAAACGAATTCAATATTTTTATATTTAACAAAAGGTAATGCTCTCATGAAAAAATCAATAATTAATGGATTAATACTTTCCGCTCTTACATTATCTCCTTTAGCTTTCGCTAATCAAGCGGGTGATTTTATTGTCCGTGGTGGTGCAACTATGGTTAACCCTGACAGTGATAAATCTAACATTATGTTGGGCGGCGCTGACTCAACGATGACATTAACAGTTGACGATAATACGCAGTTAGGTTTGAACTTTGTTTATTTCTACGATAATAACTGGGCAATTGAATTATTAGCGGCTACACCTTTTACGCATGATGTTACTATTCAAGATAAAAACTCAGTGCTAGGAGTTGATGGCGCTAACTTAGGTGAAGTATCACATTTACCACCAACATTAAGTGCATTATATTACTTTGATACTAATTCTGCTTTTAAGCCTTATGTTGGTGTTGGTATTAACTATACTGTTTTCTTTGATGAGGATTTTGCAGCAGCTCCAAAATCTTTGGGTTTAAGTAACTTAGATTTAGACGGCTCGTTTGGTTTGTCTGCACAATTAGGCGCTGATTATCACTTAGATGAAAAATGGTCAATAAACGCTTCTATTCGTTATATTGATATATCTACCGAAGCAACATTCGATGTTGGTGGGGCAAGCGTTGGTAAAGCAAATATTGATGTCGATCCAATGGTTTACTCACTTATGCTAGGTTATAAATTTTAGCTTTACTGTAAAATAAACAGTAAATATAAAAAGCAGTAATTCAATTACTGCTTTTTTGTTTGCATCTTTTCATAACTAGGTTAGTCTACAGCTAAACACTTCAGCAAGTATTCTCATGGATCAATACCGTGTATTTGGCAATCCGATTGCTCAATCAAAATCTCCGTTTATTCATCAACAATTTGCCACGCAAACCGAACAACGCATTCATTATCAAAGTGAATTGGTTCAGCTTGGAAATTTTGAGTTAGCAGTAAGAGAGTTGATTGCACAAAATGGTAAAGGTGCTAATGTCACCGCGCCTTTTAAAGAGCAAGCTTTTAGTATGTGTGATGAATTGAGTGATAGGGCAAAATTAGCGGGCGCTGTTAATACCTTAATATTTAATAATGGCACTATTTATGGTGATACTACCGACGGTGTAGGCTTAGTAAGCGACTTACTCAGGCAACAAATTACACTACAACATAGTAAAATATTATTACTTGGTGCTGGCGGTGCGGCTAAAGGTGTTGTGCAAGCCTTATTAGAGCAATCACCAACATCGTTAACTATTGCGAATAGAACACTCAGTAAAGCGCAAGCCATTGTTAGCCAATATCCTAATCAGGCAATACATGCTGTTACGTTTGCTGATACTGAGCAGTTATCTTTTGATATTATTATTAATGCAACGTCGACAGGGTTGTCGGGCGAAAGTTTACCCATTTCAAACGCCACCATAAAAAGCGCAGTAGCTTGTTATGATATGGTCTATGGCAAACATCCGACCGCTTTTTTAATTCAAGCAAAAACTCTTGGGGTTAAGCATATTATCGATGGGTTAGGCATGTTGGTAGGACAAGCCGCCGAAAGCTTCAAGTTATGGCGAGGTGTTAGTCCAGATATCGAACCTGTTCTGACAACATTAAGAACTCAATTGAAGTAAAAACCTAGAGTATAAGAGAATGAATCAAGCCCTTTTATTTAATGATGACCTACATTTTGATGAACAACATGACGCATGGTCATTAACCGGCCAGTTATCAGGGCAAAGAGTCACTATATTTTTTCACTCAATGCAGTTAAAAAACATAGCGAAAATTGATAATTGTACAAAATATGATTTGGAAGAGGTGGCAGAACTCTGGCTCGAAAAAAATGAGCCAGAAGGCAATGAAATACATATAAACATGAGATGATTGAGGTTTTAATCATCCATAGTTAAATATTCATCTTTTAATTCCACATAATTAATGGCTGATTGCTTGAGAAATTTAGCTTCACTTTCTTTAAGTAATCTTGCTTGTTTTACGGGGTTACCGACATATAAATAACCGCTTTTTAGTGTTTTGTTTGGAGGCACTAAACTACCAGCACCAATGAATACGTCATTCTCAATAGTCGCACCATCCATAATAATAGCCCCCATACCAACAAGGATACGATCTCCTAATGCACAACCATGTAACATGCATTTATGCCCAACAGTCACATCATCACCAATAACTAAAGGGTTGCCATTAGGGTTAGCTGTACTTTTTCGAGTGACATGTAACACACTACCATCTTGAATATTAGTCCTTGCGCCAATAGTTATTTTATTAACATCACCCCTTGCCGCGACTAAGGGCCAAATACTAGTATCATTACCTAACGTGATATCCCCAACGAGTACCGCTGTTTCATCAACATAAACTGCTTTGCCTAATAACGGGTTAATACCGTGGTAGTGTCGAAAATTATTTTTTTGCATATATAAAAGCTTTTTAACGATTGATAGCAATATATTAACAAAAATTAATCATGAAATAGTGCTTTTCATAGCAATATGACGAGCAATGGCAAAAATACAGAGCTCAAGAGTAAACAAAAAGTAAAATCACTGTCTTAATATTCAGCGTTTTGAGCAGTAAAAGTACAGTACCTGACGCTACTGTACAAATAAAAAGCAAACAAACCACTTTTATCAATTTAATTGCAATTAGCGGTTGACGCGGGGCGATAAATCTCTAAAATGCGCTCCACTTCTTCGGGACAAGTCGAAGAGGCGGTTTTAATAAGTTATCTTAC
>UEXM01000683.1_pt1 | contig 33865 bp, 49 predicted proteins | sample 1796661 | NCBI WGS metagenome assembly UEXM01 (sample SAMEA4772469, study PRJEB27181) | metagenome
CCACCAATCGCCCATGCTTTAGATGAATACTTTGAGGACTCAACTGCACCATCAACCTTAACTGCATAGCCTTCTGCAAGTGTAGCATTGGCACTGGCATTTTGTACGGCTGATAAATTGTTGGTAATGTTAGTCATGTTAGTAACTTGACCAGCTACTGTAGTAATATCAGATGCTTTATTAGCAACTGTACTAATGCCATTTGTTAATGTTGTACCATCTTGTAAATGTGCAACTGTTGTAATGTCAGCTTGTATACTTGCTACTGTAGTAATATTAGCTGATATCGTAGCAACTGTACCAGTGTCAGCTACACTACCTCCAATTTCAGCATCACCAGTCGAAGCATTAAAAGCCAAATACTTACCTCTACGAGATGCATTTGTTGGTAATGTTATTGACGTTAACGTATCAGTAGTTGGCAGACTTAATGCTCTTGCATTATTAGTTTCAAGTTGTTGCATGACTGCATAGATTTTATCTAAATCAGTATTTAAACTTGATATGTTAAAAGGTCCCGATGTAGCAAAGTCACTTGTTCGTGATATTTCTATATCTCTAGATATTGTAACTGTAGAACTAGTATATTGAGTATTTAATATTACATTACCACCAGAGAAACCATCATCTACGGCAGTGCCTGATACAGAAAAAGTGTTTGCTCCTGTTCCTCTAGATATAACAGTATCAACACCTGAACTATTTGTAATAGTTACATCAATATCATCAAGATTAAAGAATGGAAAATCAATAGGAAACGTAGTGCTACCAGCAGTGTTACCACTAGAGCTTATAGTGTGTTGTATTCGTGCATCGTTGTCTGCAATAGAAATAGTAGCCATAATATATACCTTTACTCATATTGCACCTTCTTGTTAATTCACATCACTATTAAAAATCCCGTCCATTATAGGGTCTGCCCAAAACAAGTTTCCCCCAGGAGTTATAAAACGTGCAGACTTTGCCGTGTTATGATCTGCTTCCATTCTTATAATGTCACTTGCAACTGCTCCACCAGTAGACAAATTGCTTGCAGTAGGACCAAAAATAGCTCCAAACTTTGCTCCACTAGGTATTGGCTTTTCTGTTGCACTACCAAACATTGGTCTCATGCCTAATTTATAATCTGATATTTTTTCTAAACTGTTGTTAACATCTGTAAACCAACCAAGCATACCACTTCGATCTACTGCATTTATTAGTTTATCATTGTAAGTATCTTTACTATCATCAATACCATACTGAACATTTTTAATTTCATTAACTATTGCAGCTAATCCTACAAGCATTAATGCACCTTGCCAAAAAGCAGCATCTTTTTCTTGCATACCAGCAGTTAGCAAACGTACCATTGAGCCTTGACCATAACCTTTAAACTGAGTCATCATTGACCCAAGTTCTGTAGATGTCCATAAAGCTCTGTCGCCAGCTCCTGGGGTTATAATAGTTCTTTCAACTGTTTGATTAAGAGCATTTCTAAAACTTAATCTAGCATTACCATCTGTCCATAAATCAGTTTCAGGTAACCATTCGCCATCTTCTTGTTTTGCGTGTTGGTTCATTTGCAATCTCATTCGTGAATGCATTTGTTGATCTATACCATTTGCTAGAAACTTTTCTTGGTCTCTTGTAGATATAGCGTTCCAATCTTTCATAATGTTTTCTGTCATACGTAACATGCTTACATTGCCAGCAAACTCTTTCATAAACTGATTCCAGTAGTTTAAGCCATTGAGCATAAAGAAAACACCTACACTTTGGTTCATGTTTCTTTCCCAAGCAAATCGACTGCCAAACATATCTCCAACATCAGTAAACTGTGCAGATCGTAATCCTAAATAGGCATCTGCTGATATACCAGCTTGATTTAATTCTTTTTTAGATAATTGTTTTATTGTTGTTCGTGCATTTTTAAAAAAATGTTTTAAACCTTTATCATTAACTTGCTTAAAACCTTCAACCATTACCGATCTTGCTACATCAGGAACAGAACTAACTACGGCACTTCCCATGCCTACTAATATATTAAATGACTTAAATGTTCTGATAGCACGACTAGATAAAGCATGTGGGTCTTTAGAAGCTCCATAAGTTCCTCTTAACCTATCTCTTAAACCTCTTATATCTCGTAAATCATCTTGTAATTGTTTAGCTAATGTTTGCCTCTCAGCAGTAGTGGGGGCTTGTTTTATTAGCAATTCATATTCATCTGTGACTTGTTTAATAACATTTGCCATTGATACGTCACCAAAAGCTCTTGTCAGCTCAATGTCCATACCCATTGTCGTTGTATGATGTCTTAAAATAGATTCAACATCATTTTCTAAAAACTCTACAACTAGTCTGTCTGGTATCTCAAATGTTCTTGCTTTTGTAGATGATGCTTGTGTTATCCAATCAACACTGTCTAAACCTTCATCTAAGTTATAATAAGGTTTACTTCTTGTAACTTGATCTATCATTTCATTTGCAAATTTATTGGCTTGTGCTTCTGTCAAACCATATTGGTTTCTTGACCAATTTTTAACTATACCAATAAATGCTTCAGAGTTTTCCATGATTTTATCAACACGCCATATCCTGGGTAAAAACCCATCAGCCGTATTAACGTTGACACCATTAGCTTGTATCTTAGCTAAGTTTCTTTGAGCATTTACTAACTGTGCTTGCAAGGCAACTTTAGTTTCACCTTTGGCTTTACCTATTTTTATCTCAAGACTTTTAATTTGTTTTTGTAAACCTCTTTCAAATAACTTTACTTCTGTAGCTTGCTTTTTAATGACGTCTAAATGTTCTCTAGCCTTAGAAGCTGCACTATTAACATATGTAGTAGCACCATCTATTACTTCGTCTCCATTGTTTCTTAATGCATTAGAAACTCTTTCTCTAAACTGATATTCCGTTAACCCATTGGTTTTATTAAGAAAATCTTTACCTTTTAGTTTAAGCATTTGCAATGATCTGCCAATATCTCCGTCTTTAGCTAAAATGTTTCTGTAACTTAGATATTGTTCGTCCATCATTCTCATAACATTAACCAGACTAGGTGTGTATGTGGTTCTGAAAGTAGTTTCTAATGATTGTGTCATAGCTTCATTGTCAGCTACTTTCTTTTGTATCATTCCACCAAAATCAACCATTTGGCTTACTACTTTACGAACTATAGGATTAGGACTTTGTGTTAATCTTGTTACTGGATTCCAAGGAAGTTTTTCTAATCCAACACCAGTTTCTTTTAATGCATCTCCGTCCATTGATTGCCACATAGACTGTCTTTGTTTTTCAGGACTTACGTTAGCTCCAACTGGTTTCCATGTGTTTGTAGTTACATCTTTAACTGGATTAAAAGGTTTTGACTTGGCTTGTGTTTTAACAGTTTTTGCTGGGTCAACAGACTCACTCCACAATACACCACCTTTACCACCATCATAATAAATACGATTACTGTACTTACCTAATATACCTGTTAATGCTCCACCAATTAAACCAGCTCCCGTTAACACAACGGCTGACTGTCCTAGTGTTCTATTTTCTATCTGACTAGCCATCATTAATTCTTCAGGTGCTATTAATGCTGATGTAAATAATGCACCACCAGTAAATCGTTTACCTAATCTTGATGACCTTAATACTTTTAATGGTGCTAATGGAGCCAAAATAGTAGGGGTAGTTAAAGAAGAAACTACTTGTGGAACCCATTGTTCTGTTTTTGCTAAAGTATTTTGATCTTCTAAATCTACATCTAAATTTTTAATTCTTTGTGCAGTTTCTGCACGACTACCACTATTTAAAAAACGCCAAGCACTGCCTTCATAACCTTTAAGTTGTGGATCAGTAGTGTAATCATAGCCTTCTTCTTCAGCATATTCAGGGTCAAACATAGCTCTTTTAAAAGATTCATAAGGTGCATATTGCCTAAATGATGCTCCCCAAACTTCTTGACTAGTTGGTATATGAGGACTATGTGCTTCTGGAAATAATAATTCTTCTGCAAAAGGCATTACGTTTTTGTTAGACGTTGGCTCATTCATGTCTTTTATAAAGTCAGATTTTAAATAGTCTTTCATTATTTTTCTAACCATAAGCTAAAGTCTAATCCTAAGGTTTTAAGAAAAGCATTTTTCTTTGCAGCATCATATTGAGTAAGGTTAATTGGAGTTTGTTTATCTAAAGGAAGTATAGCTTGTGCTTGATTATATAGAGTTTGTAAATCCATAATAATAGAGTCAGGACTCATATTAGAATTCCATCTATTATAAATAGCTCTAACTTGTTGAGCCTTCATTCCTGGTAAACCATAGACCCATTTTCTAAAATCATTATCTTCTATTGTATTAATAGCATTTTTGTAAGCTTCGTTTTGTGGAGATGTTGCCCAGTCAAATCTGAAATTATTGTAAACTTCTTGCTTACCACCATATCCATTTCTTATATAAATTGTATATGAAGGTGTTTTGCCATAGTTCTCATTAGGTACAATTTCATAATCCATTTTTTCATGACCTTCTTTAAAGCCATCATTTCTATTCCACATATTAGGCTGACCATTAATGCTATAATGAATATATTTATATAAATCTTCACTTTTAAGCTGTATGGGTAAACCTTCTGAAACACCATCTTTTGTTTGTGTTGTAGGCATTGTGCTTTCAAATTGTTTTAAAGGAGGATTAAATGTCCATCTTTTAACTGTGCTACCATTTTCACTTTTGCTTTCCATAATACCAATTTGTGAAAATAATTTTGTTAAAACCTTACCCATAGCATAGTTCATGCCTTTGTTATCAGGGGTAACTTCTCCACTAGATACGTATGCCCAAAACATATCGTTCATCATAGTCATCATTCTTGGGTCGTCCATGATGACATCTGTCAGATTATCCATACCATTTTGTTTTTGATAATCATTAATTAATTGTCTCATTTCTGATGTTTTTTCATAGTTAAGTTTTATGCTGGGATCAATTACTGAAAATAAATTACCCAGTTGAGTGTTAGCTAAAAGTAAATCTGTGATATAATCTTGATTTGTAAATGATTTAAACGTCTTTTCAAATACTTGATATTCGCTTTCACCATTAGGTGCAAACTTAGATATAATCCTTTGTTTTGACTCAGTATTTGGTATAGCTATTTTGTTAGTCAAATCCATACCAAATGATCTAGAATTACTAATGGCATAATCATTTATATTAGAAGCTTCTAATACTAAACCAAGTTTGCCATCAACCTTGCCATTAACTCTGAAACTTTCCGATAACATTGAATAAGCCATTGTAACTTTAGTAAACATTTCATCATCGTTAATGTTTCCTATTTGATTAAAAACCTCTACTAAAGAAGGGTGCAAAGTATTATAGTCAGTTGTAAATCTAACGGCTTTAACTAGGCTTGCATTTGCTACATCTTTATCATTAGATAAAATATTTATAGGCTGATCTACACCATTAATTCTTATAGTTTTAGGAACGCTTTTAGTAAGCTCTAATTGTTTTATTACGTCTTGACCACCAACAAAGCCACCTTTTGTGTGGTTGTCTTTTATCTCTATAGCTTTGTATCTATTCTCAGTTTCAACATTATATCTTCTAGCATAAGCATTTACTTTATTAATATATTGCTGAACTGTCATTTTAGGTTTAGCCGTACCACCTGGCATTTTCACACCAATAACACCAAGTTTTTTTAACTTATCTACATTATTATAAAAATAACTTGGTGGGTTAGCATAACTTGATGAGATTTCTAACTCAGCAAAATAAGGTGCAAAGTTAGTGTCTATTCTGTCTGTTTCCTCAAGACTATATCGTGCTTGCCATACTTTTCTAAAAGCAATAAGTTCTGCCGTTCCTACTTTACCTTCTTTAATTCTTTGCATTAATGTTGCAGTAGCAATATCTTTTTGATCTGGAGTTGAGTTAGCTATTTCATCTAACAATAATAAATTAGTATCTTTATTGGCTTTATTAACTTTGTTGGTTAAATTAACTGTTCTTCCATTAAGAACTTGTATTGCGTTTGTTTCATGATTTTTATCCATACCAAGTGCTTGTATTTCTGATAACTTAGGCATAGTTGTTAAATCACCAGTTACTATTCTATTCATTACATCTTCATATATATCTAATGAAGCTTCTCTATCTTCTTGCTTTTTCTTAATAACAATATTGAAAAGCTGATTAGCCTTTTGTTCCCCAGCTTGCCTAATTGCATCAGAGTTAATAGTAGGGTCATTATTATTATCTGCTATATCATTAATCATTAATAATATTTCACTATGAGGAACTTTAGCAATGTGAGCTGACGTTACTGACTTTTCTACTACGCTTACCTGAAGTGAATTTTTATATGCACTAATTGTTTTTTCAGCATCAGCAGTTGTATTTGAGTTAGCTCTAATTATGTCAAAGATTTTCTTTTCTTCTTTTGCAAACAACTCATTAGTTGATGCACCATCTCCAGCATCGTCGTCTATATTTGATTCAACTATAAAACTACTTCTTCTGTCTGCTAAACCAATAAGACCTTTATTTGCTGAAACTAATGCTTGTGTTTTAAGATTTTGTATATGTATTGCAGAAGCTTTTCTTGTTGCACTACCTACAATTCTATTAACTGATGGCTGTAATTCATTCCATACTTCAGGTGCAACTTTGCTTTTCCAGTCATTTACATATGAAGTTAAAGTAGATTCAACTATAGTTTTTCCATTTTCATATGATCCTCTGTGTTGCTCTAAAGTATCATTTGCATAATCTCCAATATGATTTTGTACGTTTAAGCCAAAAGCATTTATAGCATGTTGTTTAAATCTTTCTTTTGCTTTTCTTTGATTAGATTTATTAAACATACTGGGATTAAAAGATGAGTTAAGTGTCATTAAATCTAATGGTTTTGGACTGCCGTCTTTATTAGTAACGCTTCCAACATGTAGACCTTGCTTTTCAGCTTCTAATAATGCCGTATCTAATTGGTTTTTATCTACTGTTTCAGTAATGTTTGTAATAGCATTTGCTATGTTTTGACTAGCTTGTGCCATAGCTTGTCCACCACTATCAACGGAAATACCAGTTGGTTGGACAAATTTACTTCTACCTATGGTTCTTTTTATAGCCATTTAACTTCCTTATTTTGCATAGTAAGCTTTAGTGCCTGATGAAGCTGCATTTGCATAACCTGAATACATTGCAGCTTTACCTTGTTTCTTTTTACCATCGCCTTGTAACTTAAATTGTCTTTGCTTAGACATACCCATCAATTTAGTGGCACTTATGTCTGCATTAGCTAACCTTGTTTCACGTCGTCTAATATTTGCCATTGATCCACCAACACCGACAGAAACACCACCCCCAGCACTTGATGCTGATATAGAGGCAAGTTGTTCCCTTAACTGTGCCGTTCTGTTAATAGCTTCTTGGTCAGCTTGTATTCCAGCTAATTCAGCTTGCTCATAAGATGCTTGAGCATCATTTGCATATGCACCTTGTGCTTGTTTTGCTGCTGCTAAAGACATCAGTCCTGATGCTAAATATCCACCTGCACCCATTAGACTTCTACCTCTAATAATATACCATTTAACGTCATCGGTAATGGCTCCTCTTGTGTTATCGTTACTCTGCCTTCCTTAGACCAACCCAGCAGATAAACCTCTTTTCTTTGTGTTAAAGCAGTTGGCTCTTGTGAAAAATCATCTGTTACATTTCTTAACAGAATTCTTGTACCTCCAGCTTTCACATTAAGTGTAGATACTAAATCAAGAACGGCTCTGACTATTCTACGTTTCTGACCTACACTTACACCATCTGGTAATTGCATCTCAGGGGGTAGGGTGGTTATCTCAGGCGTATAAGCCAAACCTATTTCAACTGAGGTAACGGCTTGATCTAATGTAAGCTGACCACTGCCATTTGTAGTAAATGTTCCCAGGGAATAATTACCTGATCTAACCTGAACGGCAGTATTAGGTAGATGAGCAACAGTCCATGTAGCCGTTGCACTTGCAGTTTGCTGAGATGCCATATCAGTGTAATAGCTATTCTGGAACAACTCTAGACTAGTAACTGTAGCACTATTAATTGTACGTTCTACAACTGCATATATTTGTCTGTTTACATTGGTTATATTCTTAAAGTTACCAGTCGTATCGTATCTAACCCAGCCTTGTACTTTCTCTTTTCTGATAGACATAAATACGGGCATATGACCATCTGAGTTCAGTAAGTATAGATAACCTTCCATTTGGTCTGAAGATTCACGTTGAGCTTCAATAGCTATAGGTGTTCCAATTATATGCTCTGATAGTAATGTTATTGAATCTGAATTGTAAGCTTGTGATATGTCAGAGAATATAAACTCACGAATAGCACCTTTTGACTTTGTTAAAAATACAACTGCACCATCAAACTCTTGTGGCTGAACTGTACCTGATCCAAAGCTAGTTTGCTTTTTTACTGTTATAGTAGAAGGGGTTAGAGGCTTATTCTCAGATGTAGGAATATATAATTCTTGCTCTGAAGTATATATAGTTAGGAATCTAAATGACTTCATAGCCTTGATTTCAGATACCTGTGCTTCAGCTATTTGTATCTGAATAGAGTTATCGTCAGCACCAGTACCTACATCAAAGTTTGTAAACTCACCAATCTTTGACATAAATAAAAAGTTAGGCAGATCACGACTACCACCAAATATTAATCTTTGGTCGTGAAATGTAACTGTTCTTGCATATCCACGTATACTTGAAAATACTGGCTCTTGCCAATCTGTTATAGCACTTGTATTTGATAATGCACTTGATAATGTAGCCGTTACTGTTGTCGCATTTGTATAACCAGTTATCTTAGCATGACGTACTAATGAAGCTGAATCTACAAGACGTATATAAAGACCTACATAAGCTGATGTAAATGCATCGGCACTTGCCGTTAATGTGACCGATCCACTAGTTGCACTTGGTGTTATGGTCGTGGCACTTGATGCAAACTTATAATAAGGTTGAAAGCCAAGACCAGCAGATTCATCAAAGGCATAAGCAGATATAGCAAAGTTTGTCGAACTGGTTCTAGTTATCTTTTGCATAGCCATATTAGGGTGTGTCACAAACATTGTATCACCACTTTGGCTTACAACTAACGATCCAATCTGAGCCGTTGCCCACGGACAACTTGTTATTGTCTGCAATATTACTGTTGGATTAGTAATATCTACAATTCTTAGTTTTGTATTGCTAAATAGAAGTAAATAGGCTTCATCTTCGTCATACACGTAAGCTTCTGTCTGATAAGACTCATTTGCAAGGGTCTGAAGGTATCTAAGCCCTGGTCGCCTAGTGCAACCACCCTGAGCTTTTAACCTTACGTTACGGAGTCTATATGCTCCATTACGATAAGCATCGGCATCTACCCTAGATGACAAAAGAGGGGATAACTCCCCTGATGAAAAATTTGTAGTAAATTGTCTTAATAACGCCATTCATTCAACTTTCAGCAGTTCCTTCAATCTGTGCAAAGATTCCAGAACCTAATCTAATTCTATGGTATCTACTTAATGCAACTTGTTGTGTTGTAACTTGCTGTGCATCTCTAGCCTTGGCTCTACGAAATTGTAGGTCTGCCATTTCTCTATATGATTTGGCAATATCTGCTTTTCGTGTAACTGACAAAGCCAAAACTGATGCAAGTCGATATATAACCCAAAGGGTAAAAGCTGGTGTCCAATATTGAGTATCAACTCTGTATATGTAATTTAATACAACTTCGTCGTTTTCACTGGCATTTATGTATATATACTTTTCATAAATATCATAAGTCTGTACTGCTCCACCTATTGTAATAGTTTGTACTTGGATAACGGCAGGGTCAGTCGGTAGTGCATAAGCTGAATCCCATCGATCAACTGGAGTATCAGCTAGTCGTGATAAGACAATCTGACCAGTAGCAAAGTTCCAGCTATTTTGTGCTAGGCAATCTTCAACAATATCTTCATAGCTTGTATTCATAACCAATGCTTCATCTGTTGCATCGGTAAATGATGATAGAGGCTCCATGCCTACTAAGACCATTGCCCTTTGTGCTACTTCAATATCGGTCTTGGCTGTATTTGGCATTTATTAGTAAAAACCCTTCTTTTTATCGTACATAATTTCATTAGGTTTTGGTTTGGTCTTGTAAAGATTTTTACCCATTGTTTTAATATTTTTAGATTGCATAATCTTTTTGGTTAAACCATGACCTACACCTATAATCATATTGGCAACTCTTTCAGGAGCTGACATATCATTATAAGGGTGAGTTCTTCTGTTTTTAGCATTGGCTTTTCTAAAATAGTTCATGTCATTTTTTTTGCTATCTTGAGACTCTTGAGCATCATTAGCGTATGATTTGCCACTTACATTATTTTTCTTTCTCATTTTAGCGTACATATTAACCTCTATGTGTTAGGTGCGTTGTCAGAACGTAACTTGTTATAAGGACTTTCTGTTCTGTCCTTGCCCATAGTTTGGTTATTACGTTTTAAGGAAGCTTCATACTTCTTGTATTTAGCTATGCCATCTTTTGTGTATGGGAAATACTTGCCGTCACTTGCTTTGGGCATTGACCTTGTCTCCTAGTTTAACTTTTGAACCGAAGGTTTTTGTGTAACCTTTAGAAGAAGTAGAGGTAGCCTTTACAGCCACCTCCACTTTAGTTTTTGTGGGCTTCTTAGCCATTATCTACTATCCGTAGTCATGCTAACTATATCGCCAGTATCAATGGCAGAACCATCGTTACTTAAGACAGTACACATTCCAAAACCATTAGATGCATAGATAAAAACAACATCGCCAACATTCATTTCGTTGACCATGCTATTGAAATATCCAGCAGCATCAATAGTGTTGAGTGCATCGCCAGCAGTTTTATAATGCCAGATATGGAAACCATTACCTGAATAGGAAACCAAACTTAAATTTGCTTGAACAAACGCCATGTCTACCTCCTAATTCTTAAGTTCTAGTTCAAATACACCTTCAGCATCGATCAAGACTGAGTTCTGTTGCATTTTGTTTAATACAAAGTAACTGTCCTTATCGTTGTGATATTGCATATTTGAGGTTATATCAGCACCGATTGCATGAGCAATGGCATCACTATGGTATGCGTAACACTCTTTATGAGTTGTTCCTGCAGCACCTGATCCGTTCTTACCAGTTAGACCAGAATGTGGAAACCACATAAAACCTAACCATCTCTTAGCAGTCATGCCACTAGGATAAGGTAGATCGTTTTCTCCAACATATTCTGCTCTAGAGAATTGATCTAATGCCATAAGCTGAGACCATTGTTCCCAACCAACAACACAAAATCTTTTACCATCATCAGGAACTTCATTATTGCCGAACTTTTCCATTAATTCTAAAGCCCAGGCTAATGTTATTCCATTAGCAGTTTCATCGTGTGCAGATGTTGTTGTTGTCAACTGATTAATAATTAACTCATCAGTTTTACGTCCTAGTGCATAAGCACCAGACTGTTGAGCAACCATCATTTCATCATGGTTAATTCTTAACTGGTCTAGATCATCGACCCATTCTCCAGCAAAGTAATCTTCCAATGTGACGTTTACGTTAGTGTGTGCAAGGTTCATGGGTGCGATTGATCCATGAGTTGCTTTTGTTGTCGCAAAACCTTTACCGATTTTTTGAAATGTAGTTTTGTTCTTAACTCCATTTCTTGAACGAACTGTATTCCTAAGCTTAGAACCCATTCTTTGGTAAGCCATATGAACGCCAGATTCAAATTCTTCAATAAAGGAAGTGCTAATGCTTGGTGTAGCCATTAAAGCCTCCGTATTAAAAGTTAAAATTTACTACTATTCTGGTTGTTCGCTTACCTACTATCCTGAAGTTGTTCCATAAATGGGCTTCTAAGTAAGTTATACGAGCCTTCTAGCAATTCTAATCTTTCAGAAAACAGAAACTTTGTTAATTCACATTACTATGCACGTTTCCTTGCTAGTTGTTCTGCCATAGCTCTAACTTTAGCAACATAAGTAGGATCACCACCATTCTGCCAGTATTTAGGGTCTTGTTGTGCAGACTGTAAATCAGCTTTAGTAACAGTTTCTTGGAACTCAGTAGGTGAAGTCATATTAAACTTAGGTTGACCATTTAACTGCATGATTTCTTCAAAGGCTTTTACCATAGATGCAGAAGCTGGTATTGCAGCAAATGTCTTGTAAGCTTCTTCAGACAATGATGAATTAGCCCATGTATCTACACGTTCCAATCTTCTATCTGCATGTTCACCTAAATGTTGGCTTTCTTCATTCCAATCAGGACCTGATGTGGCTTGCATATTTGTATACTCAGTTACAAAATCAGCAAACTCATTATTGGTCATGCCAATGCTATGTGCTTTGTCACGAAACCAACCAAGCATAGGATCATCTTGATTCATCTCAATAGGATTGCCGTCTTCATCTTCAAGTTCTACAGAGTAATCCCCAGGACTTAACGGAACATCTGCTTGAGCTTCTTGATTGAGTTCTCCCACAAGTTCTTGCTTAATCTCATCACGTCTTGTGTGAAATTTGCTTTCCAAGTTTTTATACGATGTAGCAAGTTGCTCAGGCGTTTCAAACTTAGGGGGCAACCAGTCTGGTCGTTCAACTTCGTTCTGCTCCCCAGAGTCTTGGGATATGGTGCTTTCGATATTGACTTCTTCTGTATTGGTGCTTTCATTGCTTTGTTCAGTTGTTTGTTCATCAGACATATTTTCTCCTTTTTAACAGTCCCACTTTCTTAATGCTTTATTAATACGGCTATTTGGGTCATTTGCCGTTTTACTACTAGTTAGTTTTTTCTTCATACCCATCATTCTTTTACAAAAGCTCTTACGTCTTGCTGCTTTTTTTGGGCTGTTCTTAGCTTCCTTCGCAGAAACAGGAGGTTTGATATTTTGCCCTTTGGCTTTAAGGGAAGCTCTACCTTTTGCGTTAAGTCCACCTTCAGGATTCTGTCCTTCTTTTTTTTGCCAAGTTTCACTCATGTCTTCTTCGCAGTCTTTTCAGAATCTTTAAAAGCTTTATCAGTTGGTGCATTTTTAGAATTCTTTTTATTCATCTTCTCACCACTACCATTTTCAATACGTTTACGTTTGGCATGAATATTGGCATATAGACCCATCTTCTTAGCTACCATTCTTTCGCCCCATTTCTGTTCTGTGTTTTAATAATGCTACGATCCATCTTTGACCTTCAAAGTGAGCAAGATGTTCAATTCCCAATCCCGAACTGTGAATGTTGTTTGTTGTAATATTTTCCAAATACTGAAGGAAAGATTTGCCAACCCCCGAACCGAATAAAGCATGGGCTTTACTATTAAGATCAGCTTCAACTTCAGCAGTGTATGATCTACCATCGACTGACGCATTTATTTTCTCCTTTGTCATTCTCCAAGTGTCCCTTGTTGTTGCTGTTGCATTAACTGCATAGCCATATCAATGTTCCCTTGTACTTCTTGCCGTGAAGCAAGTAGTTCTTCTTTGACACCAAACTTAGATGCCAAATACTTAATAACCTTTTCCTGATTATATAATGCTGGTGTTATCTCAGGACCAAATGTACCTGCGACTGTTTGCTGAAACCTTACAAAGTCAGCTACATCTTGTTGATCTTGAGCCCTTAATAATGGAGATACTGGTACAATCCTTATTTCTCTACCATCTACTTTAGGTATATCTAATAAACCTTGTTCCTTATAGATAGCCACAACTCTTTCAACCAATGGGTGAAGGAATTCCTTTTGCATTCTGCCTGCGACTGCTCCCATATCTCTTGCCACGTCAGCAAGCCTTTCTGAAACTTCCGTTGCTGACAATGGTGTTTTTGCATTTGGTCTTGAATCGAGTTCATCAATAAACAGAGCCTTCCTGACATTTCTTCTCATATCCTCCAAGATTAGTTGTCCTACATCAAATCTGGCAGGACTCTGTAAAGACTCAAGAGAACTCCCAGGACTTCTAGGAATAAAAGTTCCAGGCTGTATAGTAATATTATCAGGGTTAAACACACCATCGTCATCATAGACATATGCACCACCTATAGCCATCTCAGCATTTTCAAGTATTAACTGCACTGTGAGGTTTAAAGTTTTAATGGCTGGCATAGCTTGTAATATTGGACCTCGTCCCCAAACTTCCATTCCACTTTTAGACCATCTAGTTGTTAACCACGGCAAACTGCCACGACCAACAAGCTTCTTCTTAAACAATACATGCTTATCTGTCTCTGATATCAGGTAATACGTAAACTCATCTTTAAACTGATCGTCACTATCGTACATAGTGGCTTCTACAAGTTTTGTCTTACGTCTAGGGTCACGCTTTTGTATTGCAATCATTTCATTAGAATATTCAGCTTGTGGGTATCTAAGCTTTATATCTGTAATATCACATTCATTGTTCCATCTAAACCAGTCAGTTACCATATCCATAGCACCTGATAATAATGCAACATTAGTTGGTGGTACGGCAGTAAAATGGAGATCGCCAACAAAACGACCAGACTCTACAAGCATATTCATAGTACCAATACCTAAGTCTTGTAGTCCTTCATGAAACTCAGAGTTAAAGTTACTATTACGTAATCCCTCATGCAATAACTCTGTGATGTCATCAAGTTCTTTGAGGAGCTGATTTGAGATTAAATCAGAGGGGTACTCAGGACCTGGTGCTAGTTTAAATGCTCTGCCATTTGGAGGAAAAAAGCCAAGTTGGAGTCTTGAAGCAAATCTAGGGAGACCAGTTACTGCCGTTTCGTCATATATGTTTTCTGTACGTCTTTGCCCAGCAAATTCTCCAAAGAAACTTTCTCTGTGAGGCAAAACGTAGTCATAAATTTCTTCCCATATGTCAGACCAATTCTGCCATTTACCTTTGGCTTTCTTGTATCTGTCCATAACCTTTTTATAATCAGCTTGTTCAGGGCTTGCACCACTAGCTGGTACTGGGCTAGCATCACCACCTATTTCATCACGCATTGTAATTACCCATTTTTTTAGATGTTAATAATGTTCTATGCCCACCAAAACCTTGCATATCTTCATCTTGAAGGGATTTATTGCCATACAAATTTCCAGCAATCTTTCTGTTCTTTTCAGAGGTTTCAAAAGCCTGACGTTCAGCTTCTTGCTTATTTATCTTTGCTTGTTCAGCTTTTTGTTTTTCTAATTCAGGATTAGGTGCTGGTTTAGGTGTTTTGAATCCCATTTATAGGCTCCTCTAGGTCTTTTGACTCAAAAATGATTGATCCTTTTCGTTTTAGCAATTCACAATACAACTGATAGGGGGTTAAAAGCCAAAATTTGTTAATACCAAGCAGATGTTTAATAAAGCTTACGCAATACATTAATCTTGGCGTGTATATAGGCTCATCTTGGGTTTCATACTCAATACACTTGTTAGCTACATGCATTTGCAGAACCAGTTGTGTAGCTTTTTCGCCAGTTAAAACCTCATAGTTAAAACCAGTCGTTGTAAACTCTATTTTCTTCCAGAAGTTTAGTTCAGGATCGTAAGTCACTGCATATACATGTGAAAAACCATCACGATGTTTTGTAAAGTATTTCCACAATCCTATATTCTTGCTTTCACAGAAGCAGATTATCCATTTCATATTGCTCTTTGCCTTCCTAAACGGCTATTACGTTGTTTTAATCTAGCAAAAGGGTTGCTTACCCTCTCAACAGTAGTGGGGGAAGTAGGTGTTTTTGGACCAAGCATGACTTTTCTGCCTTCACCTCCACCAAGAAACGCATATTGCAACGCATCATGGCAATGAGAAAAACGATTTTTATCAGGCTTTTCCTCATATCTCTCAGTACCCATATAATAAATACGTTTATACTGATAACCACCTTCAAATCCTGAGATCAAGCTAGTGCAAGTAGGACTTACAGTAAGACACGGCAAACCATCAGCCATTCTGTTTATAACAGATTCAACGGCTTCTACTCTTACTGATATATCATTAGTAGGGGCTGGATAAGCTGAGATTCCTGCAGCTCTTAACATCATAAATGGAGTATGCTCAGACACTTGTGCCATTTGGTTACCTGCTGGATCGCCAATAAACTTGAAAGTCAGATTATCCCATTTGTTTTTTGATATTTCCCTTTTGAGTATTTCAGCAAATCTTATGGCTCCCATATCCTTACCAATAATCTCATGGAATATGATCCAACGACCAGAGTGTAACTGCTGACAAAACACGGCTGAAGGGGAGCGACCAAAGTCTATGCCGACAATTATGTCACTCTGATCAGTTGGAACTAGAGGGTCTTTAGATATATGAGTATCTCGTCTAAATGTAGGATATACTGGTTTGCCGTCCATTAATGCCTGATATTGATTAAGGACATAAACCTTAACCCAAGAAGGAGCTTTACCAAGTATGATCTTGTCATAATACTGTTCTTGTAAGTTGGCTCTGTTCTCAGATTTTAGATTAGGATCATATCCAGCTAAGTTACCATGCTCATCTTTAGATTCAATCATTGCCCCAGGTTGAGAGAAGAAATTCCAGTCATCAGGCTTAACCATCAGTAGTCGTTCTTCTGTTGTCATATACTCAGGAATAGGAACTTCACCAGCTACAATGCCCCACCAGTGATCTTCACTTGGAGCATTCGTATCCATAATAACACCATACCAAGTTGGACCACCTTCACGCATTGAAGGAAAACGACCAACACGCATAGTACAAGCATCAACAATATTTTTATTTATCTCCCTAGCTTCATTGACCCACACACCAGTTAGTTCAAGAGATAATAACTTTTTTACGTCTTCAGTTTTATCCAAAGCCAAGAATATGACTTCTAGTTCCACAGTGGTTTTATCTCCCAAGGCAAAACATATATTATGGGTAAAAGGAGGCGACCAGACAAACCGACCTAGATCATCATCAAACCAATCTCTCCATGTTTTAATAGTGGTTGTTTTTAACTGAGGATTTGTGTTTCTTATAACTGCCCAACGGCTTCGTCTAACACCTTGTTCATTTGGCTTTTGAGCAACTGCTTTTCTCATTATCTCCATGCAACAAGTAACAGACTTACCACTACCAACTGGACCTCTAATACCACGAACAAACGATCCATCTTTCATAAACGCCTTGGCAACATTTCCTGGGGGTTTATAGTCTAACTTCATATTAGATTTCTTCTAGAAGCTCCACCACCACCACCAGATATTAAAGAACGTCTAGAAGCCGTACTTAATGATGTTGTGCTATCTGTTTTATTTATTGCCGTAGTTTGTGTGTTATTAGGTGTGTTATTGCTAGATTCAGAATTATTATCTCCAGAGCTTTGCATCTGAGATGATGTGTAATTACCAGTAGCTGAATTAAAAGAAACTCCTTGTGATCTGCCTATAGGAGAATAGTCAGCAGCACCTGAATATCTACCTTCACTAACTACACCTCGGTATTCTCCTTTATCATCAAATACTGCATTACCACCAGTTCGTAATTGCTTGGCTTGGTTATTATAATTTATAGAGCTAACAGTATTCATAGCAATACTACCAACTGTAGGAACAGGTAAATTGATCTGAGATGATTTAGCTTTTCTTTCTAAACTTTGAGCAATACTAATATTGTCTTGAACAGTATTCATTGTAGCTTTGCTTGGAAGTTGAGCTGAACCACCTTCAGGACTAGGTTGTTGCATTTTATTATATTGATTAAAAGATGCTTGTCTTTCTTTGGCTTCTCTGTTTCTTTTGGCTCTGTTTAACTGCTCATTACTCATAGAGTTTTCTGAACCACCTGAACTTTCACCACCCATATTTATCTCCTTGTGTTTTTGGCTTTATTTATATAAAATTTTTTTTGAGAGTTTGTCTTTTCACAATAAATCATGAGTGTGTTTTACCCGTTATAGAGTAGCGATCCTATATTTTAAGGCACTGTTATATATACGCAATCTATCCATGGGACCCCTAATCAACATTGAAGTTAATCTGTACTGCTGTGTTCGCAACCTTAGGTGCGTCAACCCTTAGCCCAGCTCTGTCCATTAAATCCCTAGAGGCTTCTAACCTTACGTGTGCTGACTTACTACTTAGCAAGTCTCTCATAGTTGCTAGTGCTTGTGTGGCGTCCCAACCCAAACAACTCATTGCTAACTGTTGTCTATACTCTACAACATGAGGCTTATTAAGGGTTATATATGCCCATGCCTTGTTCCTACCTAGTCTCTTAGCCCCTTCTGTGGGGTTGCAACCATCATGCAACATTGCGTGTACCAAATCAGCTTGTGCTTCTGTTACTTTACTATGTTGTGGTAGTAATGATTGACTGTTCGTTTGTATCTCACCCATTGGCACAACCGAACCCTTATACTTATCTTGTTGTGTAGAATTAGCTTTCATTGTAGGTCTCTTATTGTTGCTCTACGAGAGGATAACCATACACTCTATAATACTGTCTATTCACATTCCTAAGTCATTGTTATTAGTACCTTAATCCAGCTCTATTCACTAAGGAACGAGTTCCTAAGTTCACCGACACTAAGTTGTGTCGTCCCATTCGGGTAACGATCTGGGGTAAGCCTTTTCATTACATTCCCTAGCAGGGGCTTAAGCGACCTTAATATTACGATTTGCAAATCGTTATGCTTTTTCAGTAGCCGTTTCCTTTTCTACGTCTGACTTCGTCAGTGTAAAAAAGGGACGTGGTACACAAAAGCTGATACAAGCCCTTCTGATGTAAAGAACATCAGGTAGGGTTCGATGCAGAATAATATGGGCTTAATTGCCCGTTATTATTCTTTACTCATAGCTACGTACTGTGATTGTATAACACGATATCATCATGGCATCGAGCCATGATTCAATCGTAAAACTTTGCAAAAGAAAAGTACAAAGTTTTCTGTTCGTAAGAATTTTGTCTGACTTACGTCAGGTCAAAACCGTGTCCCACTTTCTAAGAACAGGACTACTACTACTACTAGGTTCTGCACTGCTCTTTCTTCGAAGAGAGATACCATGCTCTACAACCCCTTCTCAAATGGTCTTGTTATGTTGTGCTGGATATCCCTCTCCCCATTTGCTCATTCTTCCTAGTAAGCCAAGATGAACTTTTTCTAAGTAGAAAAACTGGGCTTACACGGAATTTATCAAGGGGGTTTCCCAAGCATGAAACGGTTACTGCATCAGAGCAGTACATAACCCAGTAGGCAGTGCTGTTTAACTTAATGTCATTATAGGAGATTAACATGACTAAATTACAACAATTACAGACAATTATCGGACTTATAATTTTATTCACATTCGCACTTTTCATCGCAGTTGTGTGTGGTGTCGGTGGAATACTTGCCATGGCTTGCAAGTTTATTACGGAGGTGCTTAACGACTTATTCTACCTTCCTAATTTCATATGGTCAGAACTTACTGACAAATTTAACAACAAAGCCAACGCTTAACTTTATACAGAAAGGAACATTACAATGTATAAACAATTAGACTTATTTAACAAAAGCCAACCAACTGATCTTCAAGCTTTAGAGGATACAGTATCACTACAGTATTACGATGACATTACATCACATGGTGTAAGTGACATACGTATGCCATTCAGAGAAACACCACAACATTTCTCACAGAGTGATTGGGACTTACAATCAGCTTGGGAGTCTGGTGACACACAACGATACCAAGAATTGTTAACAATTAAACACGACATGAACTAGGGAGGATAATATGACTATCTTAGAACAAAAGAATGAAATCAGATCATTTTGGAACAAAAGTAAAGCTGAGGCATTTTGTCCAGATTACTGGCTTTTAGATTATAAGGAAAATCGTAAAGCTGGTTCAGACATCGGTTGGGCATTGAGATGCACTCATCTTGACGTCTCAGGTAAGTAAAGCCAAATCAATGGGGGTATAATTTATATATCCCCTTAATACCATGAAAGGAACATTACAATGGTACAAAATAATACAATATCTAAAGACAATGCAGATCAACGTCGTAAGACATCTGCTAATCCTAACTTAACTAACCCATCTGTTGCACTTGACGAATGGAAACGACAACATCAGACACCTGATCAAATTCAGGCACGTAAAGAGCTTGATGCTATGACTACAGAGCAACTTGACGCTATTGCTTCAGAACTTAAACCTAAGTCAACTTATACAGATGATTGGGAATTACGTTTTATAACTAAGGCATTAGAACTTGCTGAAATGTTTGAAGATGGTAATGAGGTTATCATCAAAGCCAAACTTGGAGATCAGATACCACGTATGTTTGAGAAAATGCGTGATTCAGTTCATGACAAAGCAGAAACAATGCTTCGTGACAGACAGATCAAATTACGTCAACACGTTGGCATTGAGATTACTGGCAACAAACTTGACGATCTTGATGAGAAGATAGCACAGATGCGTCAGCAATATGCTTCTCTTAATCATGCTTTCCATCTTCTACTTACTCACTTTAGACCTAGAGTTCAGGGTTCTACGGGTATGAATTTTGGTAAATACACTAAGCTTGGTGAGTTTGCAAAAGTCAAACGTATGCAAAATCGTAACAAAAAACTTACGATGGACACTTACATGAACAGTCGTGCTTCATTTGACAAATACTTTTCAGAATATCAGGCAGATACACCTCATCTTGCACAGTCAGAAGACTTTGTGGAAGATTTAATGCTTGATCTAAGCAACCAAGACGGCATCATCGAAATGCCCGAACATCTAGAATAACATCAATAGGGGAGGGCTTCGGCTCTCCCTTTTTTATTTATCCGTTTCCCTTTTGGCTTTCCACAAAAGCTAACTATCGCCTCAGAAGGAGCAATTATGTCTAAAGGTAACAAAGGCAGAGGAAAGATTCATAGTACATCTCGATCCTGGGAAAAATCATTAAAAAAAGTGGCTAAGGCAAAGGTTCGTCAGAAAGCCAAAGTGTTAATTAGAAAACAAGGAGATTAAAATGCCTCAAACACATTCAACACAAACTTTACATGAATACAGTCAATTACATTACTTCTTTGATATAGCTTATGAGTCAGGCGATCAGGAAGAAATGATTAGTCTTAGCAATCAAATTAAAGCTTATGAAAAAAGATGGAGTTTACCATGTTCTTCTATATCATTGCAGGAATAGCATCAGCTACTGCCGTATTATTTTTACTTGCTAAATTAAATATCAAAAGAGTTCTCTGCTTTGACATACTCGTGGACATTGGTGCCTCAATCGCATTGATTATCATGTTTGCTGGTACATTTGCAGGAATGATGGCTGGAATCCTAGGTGGAGCTATTATTTCTATCGTACTATTCATTCTTAAACGCACAATAGGTTACGAAAAGCCAAAGAGAGATGGTTTTAAGATTAGATGGGTTAATGTTCCCCCCAGATAGTCTTAATCCTGATGCAGTTACAGATAGGTCGACCCTGTGGCAATACTGCAACTGTAGGTAACATACCTGATGCCTACAATTTTACAACAGAAAAGGAGATTGATTCTGAGTTATTCTAAGTCTAGCATTTCTCATTGCGAAGAATGTAAGTCTTAACAGTAGACACTGCCTCAGATTCAGTAATGTGAATAGCCTTTGGTTTAAAAAAAGCCAAGGGTTATTTGCATTGGGACAAAGCTAAATCCCATTTCATTAATCATCTATAACGTAAAGGAGAAACAGATGAACTTAGCACAAATCATGGTATCAGGTAACATAGGACAACAACCTGAAATTAAGACAGTCGGTGACACTAAAGTTGCTAACTTTTCCGTTGCAGTCAACGAGAACTACACAACTAAATCAGGTGAGAAGAAAGAAACAACTCACTGGTACAGATGTGAAGCTTGGGACGGCAAAAACGGCAAGGGTTTAGTTACCAATGTTATTGAGCCATATGCAAAGCAAGGCACAACTGTATTCGTACAAGGTATGCCTATTAATGAATCATATGAAAAAGATGGTGAAAAAAGATCAGCTTTCAAAATCAAGTTAGCTGGTATGTCTTCCACCTTCAGACTTCTCAACTCAAAAGACTCTACTGATGGTCAAGCAACTGCTTCTCCAAAGGTAGATGTCAAAGATGACGATGAGATTCCGTTCTAATCTAATTGCCGTTAGACGGAAAGGGAGTAGGTAGTCTCGGCATAAGATTATCTACTTCCGTCATATAGGGAGGGAGGACACCATCTGCGTTAGAAATCCCTCCCCATTTTTATAAAGGTTTCAAATGACAAATAACAAAATATCGCCTCAACATTACTCAAAATACAAAATAGAACCCATAGAATTTATACAAGCTAACGAACTGGACTTTGCCCAGGGCAACATCATTAAATACGTCCTTCGTTACAAAGACAAGAATGGTCTAGAAGACCTACAAAAAGCCAAGCAAAACATAGACTTTTTAATTAAATACTTGGAGAAAGCCAATGAAAAAGAGCCTTACTAAAAGATATGAAAAAGCCATTCAACTAAACGATAGGGGACCAAAATTGAGAATTATATCAGAAGAAGAAATGATTGCCGTAGTCAAAGCTCATGAAGCAAAAGCCAAAAGAGATTTAGAAGATGGCATAGCCAATCTACACGAAGAAGAAGCATTAAAACGCCACAAGGAGGAAAACAATGCAATTAATGACTAAACAGATAAAAGCAAAACTATTGCTTAACGGAGACGTTACTAACAGAGGCAATGACCACAAACCAGTAGTCAAGTTCTTTGGTGGCAGTTCATTTACATGGCTAATAACAGAAATGGATTCAGTCGATGACGATACAATGTATGGCTTATGTGACTTAGGTATGGGCTATCCAGAACTAGGTTATGTGTCTTTAAAAGAATTGGAGTCAATGAAATTTCCACCATTAGGATTAGGTGTTGAAAGAGATTTGAATTTCAAAGCCAATGTAACACTCAGCCAATATCATAATGAAGCATTAGAACACCATAGGATTATAGCATAATGTGGGAAAAAATTAAAACAATCAAGCCTCTGACAAGAAAAGCCAACTGGCTTGGGTGGTTTTGTACTGTGCATTTAATATCATCAGCAATCGTTCTAATATTACTAATGGGTGTCGGTATAAATCCAACTCTAGTTGTGTCTGTTGTTGCAGCTCCTCTGTGGCTGGCAGTGGCTTTCACGTCAAAATATATAACTGATAAAATTATGGAGAGATAAATGGATATCAGATTAAAAATAGATAATACCACCTTTATTATATCATCAGATAATCATACCAAACTAATAGAATTTGCTGGTATGTTTTTTAGCCCTGATATTACAATAGAAAAAGTTGAATCTCATTATATAAGTATAAATCAAAGCTCATCAAAGAGTATGTCTAATGCTGATATACAATCTATTAAACAGTATTGTGTAGAAGCTGGTATTGATGATTTTCAACATCACGAAACATCTAAATCAATCGGTGTGTCTATGGCAGATGAGCCATTGCAGACTATAACCCCTATACAAAAGGGTTTGGAAAAGCTGATTGAAAAAGCTGTAAACAAGCCGAAATTAGTTACCCCATCGGCTTAAATAAAGGGGAGAGGGTGGAACATTACTAACTCCCTCTCCTTGTCAACGTCAACTATAGGAGTTTAAATTGCTTATACAGTTAAATCAACTAAAACATAATCCAACCAATGTCAGGGTTGTAAAAGCTGACAACTTAGACAAGCTTATCGCCTCAATCAAATCAAGAGACTTGTTGCATAACCTTGTTGTTCAGAAAAACGGCACTGGCTTTAATGTCATTGACGGCAACAGACGTTTAGAAGCTTTGTTTGCTATACACGGCAAATCTTCAAACGTAGAAATAGAATGTAAGTTAATAGAAGACAACGCCACAGAAGTTGGTGCTATGGCTAACATGCTACGAGAAGGTATGCACCCATTAGACGAAGCAGAAGCTATCAATCAGGTAGTATCTGACGGCTTAATGGATTACAACACTCTTGCTGCAAACTGGGGTCAAACAAATAAGTGGGTCTTACAACGTGTTGCCCTTGCTGATTTGTCTGCTACAGTCAAAGATGCTTTTAGAAACAAGGAATTTGGTCTAGGCATTGCACAATTATTTACTAATGTAGACCAAGAAACACAGGACAAAATATTTGCTGATTGCAATGGTCGTTATGACTATGACAATATCAAATACTCTATAGGTAATGTAAAAATATCTAAGTCACGTGTTATTATCGATCCTAAACACAAGCTTTACAAGAATATAGAGTTTGCTGGTGACTTGTTTGACGATGGTCAGTATGTTGCTAACATGGATAAGTTTCTTGCTTTACAACAAGAGTATGTCGATGAAAAAGCCAAATATTACAACAAGAAATTCAAAGATTGTACTGTTATTGACTGCCACCCATCGGAGGTCAAAGGCTTAATCAAAAACCTTGTTCAAGTATATAAATATGACATAGAAAAAGAAGAAATAGACCCAAAGGATATTAATGTTGTTATTACGTATCAACCATACAAAGGTAACTTCTGGGTTCAGAAATACAAAAGCAAAATAGAAATGTCTAAGAAAGAACTAGATGCTATTGAATCAGGAGAAATACCTGAGCTTACACTAGCAGATATGTCTAATCCACAACGTGAGATGACTCATGAAATGTATTATGACTATTTACGTTCTGAAATGTTTGACCAAAGTGTTAAACTCAAAGATAAATTAGAAACATCTCAGCAACATTTTACGTTAGCTATGTTGTGTAATGAAATGGTTCCGTTTTTCTCATCTACAGTACGATATACTCCACTAGAAAATTACACTAGTATTTCATTCAGTTTACAAGGAGAAGATAATGGTTACTTTGATAATCTTTTTGAAGAAATGTCTAAATATTGTAAAGCTAATAAGTGCAATACTTTGCGATTTTTCTTACATCAAACAACAGATCGTCTCCACTCTTTACTTTATAAAGGGGTTGTGGGTTCGATGGGTCAGAGTCAAACCTTCATGTCGCACAAAGACCTCTACAATATATCTGTTGCCAAAGACTGGTTTAAGCCGTCGGAAGAATGGCTCAATAAATATAAAATAACTCAGCTTCGTTTACTTGCACATAAAGTCAAATGTAAGCTATTACCTCACGACAACAAGAAACTAGTGATAGAGAAGCTTGTAAGTGCTTTCAAAGATGGTGCTGTATTCGATCCTATCAAGTTTCTCGATACTGTGAAGTAGACTTGTAAATTCCCCAATAGGCTATCAAACTGGCTTCAGCTAGACCATCTTGGTTCTTCTGTTGCCAGAGATGGCTTCCATTGGGCATTAACTCAGATGCTCTCATTCTGGATTGGTCTTTATCAGCAGTGCATTTCAGGTCTTTTTTCCAGACTCTAGATTGCACTTCTGTATAACTAAAGCCACCAGCTACTAGTAATCCAAGATAAACACCATAACCCATACCAGTAGCAAATGTACTTACCAGTCCTTGTTGTGGCATGGCTTGTTGTTTTTCTATAAAGACATGATCTGGATTGTGATCGTCTAACATAGACATTAACGTCCACATATCTAAGAATCTTTTAGTCTTAGTCTTGGTCTTTAGTTGATAGATAGGTGCTTTTTCAGCATGGATTGTTTTAGTTTCATTATCAAAGAAACACAAACCACCTGATAACCCTGGATCAATGCCTGCTATTATCATTTATCGCCTCCACATTAATTTTACAGTTGAGAGCTTCAGCCCAACAATACAAATTAAATGCCGTTGGCTTTCTGTTTCCAGTTTCCCATTTCGCCACAAGACCAGTGGCACACCCTATTATATGATCTAATTCATTCTGTGAAATGTTCAGTTCATATCTTCGGGAGGTAAACTGATTTATTAGGTTTTGAATCCATAGTTGTTCTTTGTTCATATCACACCTCACAATGTGAATATGACTAGTTATCTAGTCACTTATCAATACCACTTGACTTCTATAACTAAATAACTATTCTAAACAAGTTAATGATTAATGGAGGTGCAATCCCATGAAACATGATGAATCTGAAGAATTTGATTATAAAGCCTATCCAACAGAACTTAAAATGTTGAGGGCTACTATATTAAAAGCTAAAATGATGCAACAACAAGTTCAAAACAATAGAAAAAACCATAAATGGCTTACTTATGTTAATTCAACAAGAACAAGATATAATTTTGCTACATGGATTGTTCATTCCTTTTATGCTGAAAGAAACATTACTGCTGCTTTAGTATGTAGTGAATTAGGTTGTAGCCGTAAAGCAATAGATGAAATGGTTAACGATTGGGAGGCAGAAGGCTGGCTTTATAAAGAAAAAGGTACTGGTAGTCATTCCCAAAAATATTATCTACACCCATCACAAGAAATTTTACATATAAATGATGAATGGTTTCAGTGGTATGAAGAAAATATCTTAGGATTAGTTGGTAAAGCCTACGATTATTTTAAACAAATGAAAGTACCAATAACAACCATGAAAGAAAAATCACAATTTAATAGTAGTAGCAATGCTAACTTAAGTGGTATTGATGATAATGTAACTTCTTTTATTCTAGATAGTTCTAGGAAACGAAGAAGCAAAGGTCAAACATAAGAGATAACAATGTCAGATACTATTGGTGCAGTACATGACTGGGTTACCACGACACTCAAAGCCAAAGGCTGGAGTGCTAGAAAGTGGGCTATAGATAGTGGAGTAGCTCCGTCTACTCTACAAAGGTTTATAGCAGAAAAACCCTGGTGCTTGTCTCAAACAGTAATATCTAAATTAGCATTTATTAGTAAATCTTATCCTAATGTTAATCCCAAAATTCTCGTTTCCAAGGTTAAAACTTTACCAGTAATGGTATTTAAAAAAGGTGTATTAATGGAAACAAATGAGACAATCGTCACAACAGAAGACATATCTCCAAAAGCTTTTGTTATTCCTGTTCAATATTCAACTATGGATTTAGCAGGGTATTATATTGGTGATAGAATTGTTGTCGACCCTGACATCAAGCCAACAAACGGCAAAACTGTTCTTATACAATATAAAAACAAAATACAGATTATGGAATACAGAACTCCTTACTTATTACCTAGATCATCAGATAAAAGCCAAAGTGAGATAGATGTAGGCTTAGTTGATATAATGGGAGTTGTTGTTCAATTAATCCGTACTATGTAAAAAAATTTAATTATAATGACTAGATAACTAGTTAATGGAGGTGTAAAATGTATAGAATGACTAGAAAAGACTTCAAGTGGTTTGCAGAGGAAATTGCTCCAATGATTCATCAATCAGACATGGAAGATTTTGCAAAGGCTGTCAAAGCCAAATCACGTAATAGTAAATTCAACATGGAGCTGTTCTTAGAAGTAGCAAAACTATCTTGGCAAGGTCGCAATAGTCCTTATGCCCAGGAGAACTGGTTAGCTAACGACTTAGACAGACAATATCAGGAAGGTAAAGATCATGGCACTCACACAAAAGCAGCTTAGTGAACGTAAAAACTTTATAGGCTCATCAGAAGCTAAGATTATAGCCAATGGCTCATTCGATGAATGGGCAAAGCTCATATCAGAAAAGAAAGGTGAGCAAGAACGTCTTGTTACCAAGCAATTACAGTTTCTGTTTGACACTGGTAATTACATGGAGCCGTTTGTATTAGATAATTTTGCACAGATCACAGACCTCAAAGTAGGTGGCAGAGGATCAGGTAAAACTATAGATCATGAAGGTGTTCCTATTCACTCTACTTATGATGCTATTGCCTCAGATGGCAATCCTATAGAAGCTAAAACTCATTTTGGCTTTATGTCTATGGACGAGTTATGTGATCTTTATGCTCCACAATGTCAACATCATATGCATACAAGAGCAAAAGACCATTGCTACATTGTTGTGTTTTTCGGTGTTCATTGTCGTATGGAATACAGAAAATTACAAAGAGATGATTCATGGCTTAAAATGTATCTAGATCAATGTAAACAGTTTTGGCATTGGTACACAAAAGACATTATGCCTGATGCCTTTCAAATGCTTCCTCCAGTCGATTGGACAGATCAAATTACAATTAATATGTCTGACCTAGAATGTTGGGACACTAAGATGCAATCAGAGATGAATCTTAATGCTCAAGACATCATAGAAGCTTCAAAAGCCAATAAGATAGCTGATGTTGCTAAAACAGAAATTAAACATTATTTACCTGCAAATTGTCGCAAGATGGTCTTGGATTTGTCAGGTAATCTACAAGGCGACAAGATAATCGTATCTCGTAGCAAGACCAATACTATCACACTTAAACATCAACCAAAAAAGGAAGAAAAATAATGGCTACAAAAAACTCAGCTAAATCGGTATGGGAAACATTGTCAGAAATCGACGTGTCTAATCACATAGAAAAGAAAGGTCAGTTCAGCTACGTATCGTGGGCTTGGGCATGGGCTTTAGTCAAGCAACATTACCCAACTGCGACATTTGAAAAGCATACATTCAATGACAATCAAAACAATGTATTACCTTTCATGCGTGACTCACTTACATTTACTTATGTATCTGTATCTGTGACAATAGATGGTATTGTTCAGTCAGAAATCTATCCAGTATTAGGCAACAGGAACGAACCACTAAAAGCTGCAACCTCATTCCAGGTCAACACGGCTTTGCAAAGAGGTCTTGTTAAATGCTTGGCTTATCACGGACTAGGCACTTCTATATATGCTGGTGAGGATTTACCAGTCATGGATAAAGAGTATGAGATCAAGAAAGCTACAAAGGATCAGCAAGATCATGAGCATTATCAACGTATAGATTCTGCACTTGCAAGTTGTAAAGACAAAGATCAGCTTATCTCTGCTTGGAAAGATGAAGCACCTACAATAGCTAAGTTAGACAACAAAGTTGTGTCAAAGCTACAAGGTCATTACAAGCAGTATCTTAATCAGCTCAAAGCAAAAGCTGCTTAAATGGAGAAACGCTATCCATTAGCATATCTCCTAGAAACTTTCTGTGGTTTAAGTTCTACAAATGGGAACTTAAATCGCTGGAAAGCTTTACTTAGAAAATCGACTGTGCCAATAATCTTAGATAGTGGTAATTGGCTAATTAAAGAAACTGATTTCGAAAACTTCTTGAAGGGCAGGGAACATTGCTTCAGGTTAGAAAAAGAAAAGACAGTCCGTACTTCCAAATCAAGGGAACAATACAGTTACCCAATGGGACTTTCAGAGTCAGACAATCTTCAGGAACTGCTGACATCAAAGAAGCAGAACTTACTGCACTTAAAATCCATAAAGAAGTACTAGACAAATATTATGGAAAGGGACACTCCCCAAACTATAGCTTTAGAGATGCTACGATTGATTACGTTAATTCAAAAGAGTACATCGATGACTCAGAGCAAGGAAGAATACGATTTCTCAATAAGCATTTCGGGAGTACCAGCCTTACTGACATTAACAATGGAATGTTCGTTTCCATACTTGATCGAACTAAGCCAAGAATCAAACCTGGATATTACAATAGAATCCGAAACCAACTCCAATCAATCAGAAAATACGGACTCCAGCAAATTGGAGATGGGCAAAATATTACACTTCCCAAAATCTACCAAAGAAAAGTAGAAAAGAAAAAACCCGTATTCCTTACATATCTAGAACAGGAAGCCTTAATCAATGAGTTTAACCCCATTCTCAAACCACTTATCATTTTCCTTTGCTATACTGGAGCTAGGGTTGGTGAAGCCGTTAGCCTATTATGGGAAAACGTCGATATGGATAAACGCCGAATCATATTCTGGAAAACCAAGAACGGTGATTTTAGGTCTATCCCAATGCATGACAGGATTTACGAAAGCCTACGTGGTATCAACAGAGAACGATCAGGTCCAGTATTTCTCTCAACAAAGCTCAAGCCTTTCTCATATCTCACAAATAGAAACACTAAACCTCTGGACAAGACTCATACACAAGCTGTCAAAAGAGCCTTTGGTGGTACAAAAAGATTCACAGTACATAACTGGAGATCACATTGGGCATCAACACACGCCTTAATTGGTATTAATGATAAGAAGCTTATGGCTCTTGGTGGGTGGAATGATCCTAGATCAGTATCAGCTTATGTAAATCTAAACCCAGATCAGCTTATGAACGACATTAACAAAATGAAATAACCCTCACAACAGTAGTGGGAAAAAGAATAAATATGTTTATACTAAAATAAGACTTGTGGCACAGAATTGGCACAAAAAGAGAATAACTAGATAACTACACTATCGTAACCAAGGGTGGAAGCTAAACATGAAAGCAATAAGAAGACCGTGTAGAGGTCATCGGTTCGAACCCGATTAGCTCCACCAATCTCCAAAAAAAAAGACCATAATGTTAGGCGATCTAACACTTACAGCCTCTTTTCCCCACTACTGCCGAGTTGGGCAATACCTAGATAACTAAGCACATTTGTACGATTATGCTCAATTCACATTGCTAATGCCGATATTTTTGGCACAGAAATTGGCACAGTCTATGTGAATGGAAAAATAAAGGGACAGTCTTAACATAAAAACTGCCCCTTTGAAGGTGCATTTAGACAATACTAAATTAAATAAATAGAAGGTATTCACATGGAAAATTATGAAATCTGTAAAGAATGTAAGAAAGATTTAATCCCAACTAAAAACCCCAGGACAAGACCAATAGCTTGTTCCGAATGCAAAATAACTTCACAGAACTATCAGTTAAATAAAATATTTTTAGACTGCCAAGCTAATTCACAACCTGATCTTGATGAGCATGGAGAAGAATGTATGTTTGAAGATATTAAATACGATAAAGAAGATAGTGTTTACTTTAGAAACAGACCCAAGCAATCAGGTAATGTTAGTAGCAGTTTAGGAGATGGTGACTTTGTACTAGGTTAACATCTCTATTGCAGTCTTACGTGTCTCATAACATCTCTTATCCCAACCTTTACCAAACGTATCGTAGGTTTTTAATGTTCTGTAAAAGTTTGATCTTTGAGATGTATAAGTTTCTATAATACCTTTAACTGTAGTAGGGTAGGCATCAATAGCCTTTATTGTACCTGATCCTATAATGCCATCTACAGATGTTTTAAGAAAACCTTGTAATACTTTAGAAGCTCTAGATACACCAGCATTAACTGCAAAATCAAATACACACCAATCAAGACCACTAGGTAAATCATCGCCTCTTACTTTATCCCAATACTTTCGTTTGTATATGTCTCCAACTGCCTCTAATGGCATATCCTTAACTTCTTGTTTAGTACATTCTCTACCAAGATAAGCTTCATATACCTTTTTAGTTACACCATAGTTAGTAGCTCCTCCTGGGTCTTTAGGGTGATCTACATAACCTCCTTCATGCTTTAGAACTAACTCTAATGCTTTGTCAAAGTTACCTATCATTTCTTTAACTTTGCTATAGATTTCAGCCCAAAGCTTGCAGCTATTGAGGCCAAAATCCCGTAACTTAACCACTCAGGACAATCTTCTCTTAAAAACTTAAAACCTTCAGATATATATGGTTGTAGTGCTGGAACAAAACACGCAAAAATTAAAGCTATAAAGCAAATAGTCCATGCTTCGTCTTTCCAGCTATTGTCTGATGCGTCCATGGCTTTTTCTTCCCATGATCCATCTTGTTCTACACGTTTAACTTGGGCTTGTACTTTAGCAACTTCTAATTGTTGTTTGGCTTTGGCTTTCTCTTGTTTGCCTTGAAGCCAAGTTGAAGCAATGTTAGCAATGGGTCCTAGTAATTGTATCATGTTAGTCCTTTCTAAATTTACTATCTATCCAGCATTTTCCGTAATAAAGAATAAATAGCCATATTGTGAACAAAACACCTTCTGTATAACTCAGCTCATTCCATGCATCTAAAATCATGTTATCCATTAAATAATACCTTTCTTTCTAGCAATAATTAACAAGACTCCAATAGCACCAGCTAGAACACTTGTAATAAGAATAGCTAGTACAACTTTTAATATTGTGTCTTGAATCTTTTGCTTACGTTTAGCTGCTTTTATCCTAGCTTCTTTTCTAGCTTTCCTAGCATCTGCACAGTATTGAATATAATCTGTGTATAAATTAGCTCTGCCATATAACTGCATGAACTCACGAATTTGATCTTTCTTAACTCTGATCTGCTCCAATGCCATAAATTCTTCCAGGTCATTGTCTGTTTTGCCTAAGAAGTTAGTCCATATGCTATTCTTTCTCTTGTTTAAATCTTGTTGGAGTTGGTCTTCTGCACCTACGAATTTGGCGATTGCAGAACCTGCTGAACTTATATCACGACCATTTTCTATCGTTTGTTTAATAATTTGGAAAGCACTATTTGCGACAACTAGCATTTCAAGCATAGCTTCACCTCAATAACAAACCAGCCATCATTAGTATCATTGTGCCTGCCGTACCAATCATAATAGTTTCTATTCTCTTGATGCGAAGTATAGTCTCTTTCCACCTCTCAGCACATACTGCTTCATGTGTGTCTATCTGTGCTTTGACTTCAGATGCCTTGACCATTACCCTTTGATCTCCATAGCAATCATTGTTACTCCACCCCAATCTCTTTGTAGGGAAGCTGTGCCACTACCAATGCGTTTAGTGTATATTCCATAGGTTGTAGCAGAAGTTGACGATGGAGAATCTAAGTACGATAATTGAGAAACGCCATGATTATATGAAGATGCATTGCTATTATACGCAAGCATACCTTCATCATTAGCACCTGCAAAAACATTAGTTGTTCCATTTCTATACAAGGCATACATAGTTCCACCAGCAGAATTACCATTAGTTGATGTTCCAGTAAAATTTGCTGTAATAAGAATTTTATTTGAAGTTGAAGAAGGCGTAATACTTAAAGATATCCCAGTATCTGTTAGAGTAGCGTTAGCATTTGTTACTGCTGACCCAACACTTCTTATCTGAACTGTCTGTATCACACTCCCAACTGGAAGACGTTCAATGACACTTGCTGAGTTTAGTTTTGTTAATGCCATGTTATCCTCCTATCTCTGTGGCTGATATGAATGAAACACCACGTTCAAAACTTTGAGTATCAGAGTCATCTATAGTTCTATTTATAAATAAATTATTAGTGCCAGTGGTATTTACACCTAATTTATAGTCAATAGATGAAGTACTAGATGGTGTATCAAAGTAAGTCAAAGTTGCAAATTCAGGAGTTGATTGATTATCAGCACTATAATAACTAAGAACTGTAGGGGATATTCCAATCTTTCTATTACCAGAAGATGCTTGCGTATTTCCTAGCTTGGTAGTGTTTCTATAAAAAAAGAATATTGTATTTTCTGAATTATTAGCACTTTCAAACATAATATTAGCTTCAAGTTTTATAATTGACGATGAACTTTTTGGACTTATAGTAACAGTAAAATTACTTATTGCTTGGTCTGTATTAGTTGTACCATAAGTCTCAGTTTGTGATGTAGTTAGCTGAAAGTATTTAACTTGCAACACAGCACCAGTAATATAAGGAGTGCCAGTACCACTAGCATCTTGGAGGTTGTCTACTTTAAGTATTGATGTCATTTGTTATCCTCCTATACTGACGGACAAAGTTTAATAAAATTTAGTCTTGTGCCTCCTGTAGAACTACCCCCACCAACTGTGATATTAGTTCCTGCAATTTTGTAACTAATCTTTTGATTACTTGTATCAGTAATGTTAAATGTCCAGGGCATTGCAATGCTAGAATGACCATTACTTGTATAGACATTGTTATACATTGAAAACACATCATTATGATTGCTTCCATTGTCAGGTGTATGACGTAAGGTAATTCCTTTAGCTACATGAGCTGCAC
>UEXM01000686.1_pt1 | contig 33769 bp, 11 predicted proteins | sample 1796661 | NCBI WGS metagenome assembly UEXM01 (sample SAMEA4772469, study PRJEB27181) | metagenome
ACCCTCATCATCTAAAACCGTTGCGCCGGTTATAGACGTAGAGACATCAAGTCCAATGATCATTAAATATCCATTTTAATCTTGAAGGTAAAATCTCTATCTTCTGTCTTTCTAACAGGAGTTGCCAATTTAGCAATGGCAATGAGATTGTTATCTTCATCATAGATGCCTATCTTTGAGATATATGTTTCCTTTGAAAAGCTCCCGGTAGGATCGGCATAAGGTGATTTTACCACATTTTTAATGGTTCGTTCAAAAGTTTCTGTGAACTCAGAACCCAATGAGCTTACTTCAGCACTTGAAGTGACATAGCCATAATCAAGATACGTTGGGTTGTTCGAGTGGTTTAACTCACCCTTGGGGGCTCTTGCTAACATTGTTAATGTTGGAACGTGATTAACACCTTTAAACTCAATGGACCAAGCAGCATCTTCAGGCGGGCCAACTAGCGGGGTTTCATGCAACCTTGCTGCAAAGTTTCTCCACTTGGGAGTAACAGGAGTGGCGACGGTAACGTGACTTTCTGTTGTTGCTGATAAGTCCCAGCTTCCGGTTAGGGCGATAACACCCTCGTTATACAATGCGACACCGGCTATTTTACCGTAGTTTGCATCTGGTGAGGGTGGATAAGTCTGTCTTAACTCCCCGTTCTTTCTTGTGTCTTGGATTTGAGCAGCAAGAGTTCCGGTGATGTATAATCTTAAATCAATTGTACCAGGCTTGAGTTTGCCTCCATAAAAGATGGAAGGTACGCTTAATAAGTTTATGTCTTGGGCCTCTTTGTCTCCAAGACTTGAGGAGTAAGCATAGTGAGGGCTGATATGTGTATAATAGTTAAAAGTATTCTTTAGGGCCTTTAGTCTTCTCGATACACTCAATGCAGAGGAGGCTGGTATATATTCAGTTACGATAGAGGAGGAAAGTGGGTAGCTTCCTGTAATCTCTGATCCATAGGTAAAAGACTGAAAGTCTGATGTGGATACAGTCTTGAAGGAGGACAACGCACCCTGCTTTGTTATGAATGGGTAAATCTTATTTGACGTAACAGAGATGTCCCTGTTGATGTTTAACTCATATAAGGATATGAACCCTTCTGGAACATTGAGGACTGTATCTGTTGCTGGAACAGTATCAGTATTCTCGGACAAAGCTTCTTTGTTGTAGTAAGGGATTCCATCTATAATATAGAAGTGAGAGCGTGGGTTTGTCTCGATCCTATTATTAAAAACGTCTCCAGAGGCGAACTTATATAAAGTCATCCTTTATTACCTCTCTTAGTAGTCTAGTCTTACTCTCAATGAAATATCGTTGGTTGGATCTTTACGAAGTGGCTCGGAGAGCTTGGCTACTGCAAGCAACTCATTGTCAGCGGAGTATAGTCCAACTGTTGTGATGTAAGATACTGGTGCGTCGGTTGTCTTTGACTTAACTCGAATCTTACTATCCTTCAAGTAAGTTGGGTTAGAACTGTAGTTGAAGTCATTGTGGTTTGCACGGCAGAAGTAGATTGTTGAGTTAAGCTCTGTTGTGTTGTTGAAACAAATCTTTGTCAATCTATTTCTAAGACCAGTATTTGCAGCTTCGATATTCTGAGATTGTAAAACAGTGTCAATATCTTCGTTTGTTGGTGTTAAATCAATATCAACGCCTGGTCCTCGGGTGGCTGCATTGTGGACCTTTCCAGTTCCGCCGGCCATATCATATACTCTAAAAATATCTGTGCTTAAAACAGCAACTCCTGCTTGGTAGAAAATTAATCCGCAAGCTTGTATATAGGCGCTGGTATCGTAGGTTGTTGGATCTACAGCGGCACCGGCACCGTCGGTAAGTGCCGTAACTTTGAGAATGCCATACTCACCGGCTGGGGAGTTGACTCTGTAGTCTGATGCTGCGCCTTCATCCTTAATTGTTAAGGTTGTTGTTGCAGGGTAGCCTGTGTGAATCCAAGTTGGATCAGTGGCCATCTGAAGTTCAAAAGTACCCTTCTTGATCTCATCTTTTGTGAGGAGTCTTGAGAAGTTAAGAAAAACTGCATCGTTGTATTTTGTTCCACCACCAGTAATATCGCCATCAGCATCAAAGGCTAGAATAGATCCTGTGACATCGTGACCCATAAGAACTTGAGCCATCTGGTTGTAGATGTTTGTCTTTTTGTTTTTCTGGTTTGTTATTGAACCATAGCCGGTGTATGAAGCGTTTGTGCCAACGGTCATGTCAAAAATGTGGTTTGCAGAAGAGCTAAGGTATGGGTAATCATAAACAGAGTTAAACATTCCATGAGCGTATTGCTTTACGTTGCTTCCAGCACTGCCTGGTTCTCCATATGAACTTGATACGATACTTCCTGTGATCGGAATAGCCTCGTGAAGGAGAGTTCTTGAGTTGGCAACATCGTCGCCCAATAGTGTCTTATAAATGCTAGCCATTTTGTTATTACCTCTTTATTATACCTTCTTTGTAAATCTTACTGGGACATCGACAGAGAAGCCTGTTGTTGCTCCTGTAACACGAATGTTTGTGTCAATGAAATTGTAGTTAATAGCGTTAATCGTCATTGTAGACCCGCCTAACTCTGTAAACAAGTGAGTGCTTGTGTTCAACTCGATTGAAGAGTTAATCTTAAGCAACAATGTTGTTCCTCTTGGTCCGTCAACAACCTCTGTGCTTAAAGTGTCTGTTGCTGTATTCTCTGAGACATATCCAGTATCAGAGCCAAGAGAGAAATAGTAGCTTGCGATGTTGTCATCGTCAATAAAAGAAACAGAAGCAAGGCTTCCGTTGTTATCGCAGAGGTTTCCAAGTCTGTTGTCAATCTTTACGATATACTGTGTTTCTACAAGATCAGAATCTAAAGTAAATTCTGGTGAAATCTCTGTGGTGTCAAGTCCCTGGTCAAGCTTGATTTTTCCGCCTCTGCCGTTTGGACGCTCTCCGTATAAGAGTCCGTCTGCTGGGGTCATGTCTGTATTAAGCGCAGTCTCTGTTGCTTCATCAACGGCGACCAAGAAGGTTCCGGCGGGTGGCATACCTGCGCCGCCCTGGGTCATTTTGAAACCAGCCTCAAGGTTGTTGACTCTAATGACTGGCAAGTATAAGAGGTTCGTTCTTGGGAGAGACATTAGATGGCTTTTCATTGTGGAGGTGTTGTTTGTGAACGCTTCAAGAACTGGTGTCTGCATAATTTCTAAATCATAATAAGCAGATCCGCTTGGGTGAGCACCGTCAGTATGGTTGCTGTTCTGATACAAAGCGTAATCAATCTCGTCATCGCTAAGTGCAAACTTTACTATTCTAAAGCTGCCGTCTCCTTTAGCTAGTCTTTTTCTGCCGGCGTCTGTGAGCACAGCATCTAAAATAATGTCTCCTGAGTTATCTAAAAAAGCCATCTTGCTTTATCTCCTCTTCCTCTTAAATTAGAAGTAATTGTTCAGAATAAATAGTCATATATAACAAATTATCCTTTTTTATGAAAATATGTTTTATATGTCAACTTTCTCTTCGTCGGGATTCGGTGTACCCTTCGGAAGCGGCTGTAGATGTTGAGTTTCTTAATTTTTTATGTTCATGATTAAACGTAACATCAATTTCTATTTTTCTTCCTGTCTTCTTCGAAGTTGCTCTGATTCTAAACTTCTTTCCCCAGACGCTCTCTTCTACGTCCCCTAGTTTTATAGATTCAACTTCACTAGCTGTTAACATGCCTGTTTTTCCGGTAGCATATCTTTGCTGCTTGGTAGTTCCATCTGTGGCTGTTAATGTTCTTGTTGCATATATTGGGGCTGCTAGAGACTCTAGCGTTGATTCACTTATAGACAACTGTCTTTGTGAAGGTATCAGATTAATCATTTTTTGTGCAGAGGCTCTATATTCAATGCCCTTATTTTCATCAATGTGAAACACTTCTAGCATTGGGTATGTAACTCCACTGTCATGAACTATTTCAAATTGAAATATTTCACTTGGATATGATTTGTGTCCGTGAACATCAGTAGAGCGTAACATATAATAATATTTGGTATTTTCTTTGATTCTATCGTCATAAGACACAGAAGAAGCTTTAAGGTGAGTTTCTTTGGATACGTCTGTATAAACCTCTGCGATAATATTTCCTACAAAATCAGAGTAGGATTTTGGTTCTTCTGTTGTTCTGTAGACTTCAAAGTATGAAATTGTATCATCGCTTCTATAAAAGTTTTTTCCTTCTGGAAGTTCCGTTTCAATAGAGGTTCTCTCTCTGAATGTTTGGCCGGGAGAACCGTTAAGCATTAATCTTACTTTATTTTTCTCATCCTTGAAAGGAACGAAGTCTACATCTGGAGCCATTGGGGGGTTGTCAACAATTTTTATTTTCTGATTAAAGTACTCGGTTTCTATTATTCTTATAGAGGGTTCCTGTACAACCTCCATCATCAAGCTGCTTAAATCGGCAGGATCTCTTCTTGGATTTTGATAGCTATACCTTGTTCCGATGACCAGCTTGTATGCGTATATTTTATACTGATATTCTTTGTTGTATTTTACCTGAGTGTCCACAAAAGTAGAAACATCTGCTTCTGTTGAATTAAGAATATAAAAATCTTGTAATGTTCGTGTGCCTGCTCGTTTCTCTATTCTATAAAGAACTGTCTCCGAGTATGATGGTGCGCCACTCATAACCTCTTCAAATGTTCTGAACTTTAGTTTGACGAGATCTTTTAGTTTGCTTGACAGGGCCATTGACATGATACTTTTAAACAATACGTTGGACCTATCGGAACTTACAGAAGATGAAGAATCAGAATCTAATACAATAAAGTCTTCCGTATTAATATCATACAATAGCGTTCTGGCGCTTTCAAGCTCTTCACGAGTTGCTCCGTCCATATCCGCTACTGGTTCTGGTAGTGGGCCGGTTGCACGATCAAACCACTCATCTATCTCGATTTGAAGAGTAGACTCGGGCTCTGAGTTTTCTATTTTAAAAAGTTGTCTTTCTCCATACCTTGGTGTTCCGCCGGTTCTGCCTCTGTAATACCTTTGTGTTTTACCTAGTATCTCAATACTTTGGAACATATCTAGACCTTGCGTATACACGTCACCAGTTCCAGATATGGAATCTGCTATTGTCTTTTGAAAACTGAAAGCTAGGCTGGTATCTTTTATTGCTCTTCCAAAGTTAACACCGAACTCGGTGCTGTAGTCTATTGAACAGTACATTGGAAATAATCTTTTTTTATTTCCATATTTTGCTATTTCGTTAGAGTTCTTCGATGAGAAGAGGACGTTTCTAAATTCGCTGCCGGTGGTATCAGATTCAAGCACTGCGGCAGTCCATGGCTTGAAATACTTTAAAGTTTTAAGAGATCTAACGTCTGCGCCTTCTGGTTCTGATAAGAACTCACGATAAGCAGAAGAATCTAATAGTCCGCCACCAGATATTGATGAATCCACTGTCGAGGACTCGGACTCTGATTCTACGATAAAAGAATACATGTTGGGTATTTTATATTCTGGTATCTCTGTTAATGCCTGCTCATAACCTTCAATATAAAAATTGTATTCACCTTTTAGATCAACAAATGGTGGAGAAAACATTGAGCCAGGGTCGATGTCATTAATGTCAAATGGTAGATTTGATTTTATAGTATGATCTGTATATTTTTGAGTAGGGGGTGGGGTGGTTTCTAGATTTTCAAACAAATCTCTTCCAAAAACAAAGCCCGTTGGCAAATCTGCAAAGTTAGACAAAGCATCCTTAATAAACCACTCCTCTTTATATGCGGGGGGTTCCGTGGAGGTGCCTAACCCGGACTCACGATCGTCTACATAATATTGTTGAACTGGTGTTACTTTAATTGTCTGAGTTCTTGAGAAAGAATAGTTTCTTTCGCCTGGTGATTCTGTGGGGTCACCATGAAATGTCATAAGCATGGGAATCGGAGTACGAGGCATGTCTTTAAATAATGCTACCTTACTTGATGGCTTTTCAGTCGTCCAGAAACTTCCACATTTAGCTCGTAGTTTATCTGAGACTTCTGGCATCGTTCCAGGGAATTGTAGATTTGTCTTTTCAAAGTTTTTATCTACATTTGTATTTTCAGAAAGAAATAAGTTTTTTTGAAATGGTTTTGGCATTATATTATATAATATTTAGTAAGCTACTGTAGAAGATGCTTCTTTAGAAAGCAGTATGTTTTCCCATTCCTGACCAAGGACACTGGCAGCAACCTGCTTGACCGAAGCTAGTCTTGAGGAGAGCAACTTGTTTGGACATTCTATAAAGAAAAATTCGTCATATACTGGTAAGTCCATGTTTGGAGATCTTGAGATGCCCACTTTATTATTACTATATTTGACTGTCCTACACAGGATGTGACGACCTTGCAAAGAACTAAAGTCTTCTCTTGTTAGCTTTTTCCATATTGGAGTTTTTATACTTCTACCGGACATTGTAGAAACTACAGAATATCCATCAAAGTATTCTACCATATTAAGAAGGCTTATGTTTAGATCATAAACTGATGCATCAATTGGGGAAGTTTCGTAATTCTTTTCAGATGATGCAAGAACCCTTACAAGCTGGTTTGGTAAAGAAATTATATCTGAAGACTTGAGTGAAGCTAAAACTTTTCGTGGTTCGCCAGAAGAAATACTTCTAACGGCTTTCGTCTTTAAGGTAAGTTTTCTGGTTGGTTCTTCTACTTTGCTAGAAATCTTTGTTGTGGCTAGCTTTACAACACTTCTTGATAAAGGTATTGCTACGTTGCTAATAATAATGTTTCTTTGCTCTATCTCGTCTGATTCTGCCGGAGTTCTTCTCTTTATGACGCAAGAGGTTGGTGTCACTATTTCTACTTCTTTGTCCGGCTTGTTGATCGTGTTGATGTCCGCTGTTGTCAATGTTGTAACAAGCGTCATGCCAGACTCGGGAGGTGTGGTGGCTATCTCCATTTCAGTTTCTAGTTTAAACTCAAGCTCGCTCATCATTGTTACATTTTGGAGAGCGAATAACTTTTCGCCGCTTATGTAATATAGATCATCGTCTGGAACAGGTGATGATGGAGGAGACGGAGGGGATGGAACCAAAGAATCTTCCATTGTCACGGGAGAATCTAAAATGATGTGTGGGATTACAGAAGCGTATTCTTCCATTGGGCTGTCAGGGGATAGTGTGTTTTCTAGTATCTTCCTGTCTCCGTATAAAATTGCGGAGGGGCTCAAGTAAGAATAATCATTTAAGGTTGGAGTTCTTTCGGACAACAGTTCTGAGACTTCGTCGGTTCCTGATTCTTCTGTTTTAAAGTTTGTGAACCACTTTTTATTCTCGTTGCTAACTCGATCCTGCCAAGTATTTGAAGATAATACTTTTAATCCGAAAGAGCTATCTTCGGATAGCATTTCTCTGCGGGACTTTGATCCGATTTTTTCAAAAGGCCAGTTGGACAAATAATCATATCCATTGAACTTGTTGATGTTTGAATCATATATGTTATCTTTAAAATCTTTTCTTATCGAGAGTAGGTTGTTTGATACTCTTCTTGATGCGCTTGATTTCTCAGAGCCGTGTATCGGCTCTGCGCCGTCTACAAAGGACTTATCAAGAACATCCATTAAAGAATCATAAAGCTTAATAAAAGACTCTAGACCCATTACTGTTCCACTTGCAGGAGAAACCATTCTCATGATCTTTCTGGATAGTTCTTCTATTGAATCTTCGTCCTCGGAAATGTTATATAAAACAGACAAGCTATGAATGTATTGAGAAACACACTCAATCCAGGGATATTGTTTGGGGTCTTTGTACTTGGAAAGTGCCTCGCTTCCAAAAGCAGAAGTGAAAACACCGGAAACAATATCTATGTTTTCGGATGTCTCGCCTGTCTTATAGGAGGCAGACTCGCCTGCAAAATCAATATGAGGGTCGTTGAGAACCATCTTGGTTTTATTTGGTTGAAGAGCTAGTCCGAGATATGTTTCAAGCCTCTTTCTGGACTCTTTCATCTTGCTCTTTAGGGAAGAAAGGTACTTGGTTGTTCCGTCTTCGATATCGGCTATAATTGTATACTGATACAACCCATCAGTTAAATCTTTCATTTCTTTATCTTTTCCTGTGAAGAAAAGTATTTTTCTGTCTTGCAACTGTTGAGCGCCATTGTTCATCGCTAGGTTAACTTCTCGAATTGAAGCTAAGCTTGATTCTGCGCTTATCTTGGTGCCGGACGCACGGACTAGTGAGATTTCTTGAGTTAGTTCTGATGCTCCATTATATGCAACGGGCTCCCTTACTACAGTGCCTAGCTTTGTTGTTTTCTGTGAATATTTCACTCTCTTTCTTGATAGTGCCATGTTTCGAACAGAACAAAGAGAGATGATTTCTTTTTTAGTCTTTTCGTCTGAGTTTTTGTAAAGCGCACCGAGGTTTGATTTCGTTTCAATAAACTTTGACAAATCTAGAGAGAACAAAAACCTAGAGCTACCGTCGGTAGACCTTGAGACATACATGTCTGATATATAACTATCAGAATCCAGATACTCTCTTTTTAGCTGCTCTTTTACCAAAGCACTCTTTACATCTGAAGCTCCTACTGTTTTTGCTGTTAATGGTCGTATTGTAAATTCTCCAATACCTCTAGAGAATAACCTATGGTCATGAACCCTGTAGTTTGAGATTAAAGTCTCTCCATCTTCTGCGAGTTGCTGTGACACGAGAACACCGGCATCAAAAACTGATTGTCTAAATATATTATTTGGACCAACATTTAGAATGCTTGGATCGTATGATATCCCAAAGTCTTGGGAAAGCCCATTCATGTCCAAGTAGCACATTGCATAATATGTTAGATGTCTTGGCTTTCTGTCAGTAGTAAAAGATGTTCTGAAACTGAACTCGTACTTATCCCCACCAGATTCAGATCTCGACATAGAGCTTCTTGCAAGATATGAATCTCTTGACATTCCGGCGGGAGAACCGGCTGAAAGAATTGAGTTTATTGAAAATACACTTTCTCTTAAGCCATCACGAGAACTTACATCAAACAGTACACCAGATTCGTCTGATATTAATTGTGTTGACTCTGATGTTGAACTTTCAACAACCTTTATTTTTAAGTATCTTTTTATTTGTTCTTCAGAAAACCATCCTGTTAATATATCATCTTTTAGGAACTGGCATATTGAAACATCAAGATTTACTTTTGTTTTTTTTAAAAACCCCCTAGTAGATGATTCAAGAGTTACGCAATCAATCGAAACCGAAGGGAGCAGCGAGGCTAGAATTTTTTCTTGATCTGTATTAGGCATTTATCAACACTCCTCTTCCGATTCTTGATTATATACGACATTAATATTTCTTTCATCTGAGCATTCAGGGGCGTCTTGATTATTATAATACTCGTCTTTCTTTTCTTTATCCTCTGGAAGGTCGCAGATAATCTCATTATCGATTGCGCCATCTATAGAGAGATCAAAATAGTATTCTACAAAAGAAGGGTTTAGTTCGATGTCACCATACTCTATTGGTTCATCTAAAAGTAGACCGTCGTCAGAAACAAGCTGTGGCTTCTTTTTAAACTTGAGGGGAGTAAGAACCTCTCTTCTTGTAGGGCTTGAAATCCCTGGTGTTGAGAATCTACCACCGGAATCCTCTTCTTCGACTATGAACATTTCAATATCAAAGTTTTCTCTATCGAAAGAAGTGCTTAGTTCTTCAAGTTGTAGGACTAGTGACTTTCCCGTTATCTTTATTGAGTGTTTAGAGTCATAAGAAGCATTCATTACTCCAACATTTGGGTCTACCTGAACACCCATTCCAGAACGGTCTGTTCTCTCAACAAAGTTTGTTGTGTATTTTACACTCTCCATGTTAAGAAGTGGTATCTTTTGAGTTGGAAAAGCACCCTCTTTATAACCAGCAAAACTTGAGATTCTTCCTTGCAAAGCTTTTATTCTCCACGATGGAGCATATTCTGAAAATATATCAGATGTGCCAAGGGGAGAAGCAAGTGCATAGTTTTTGTCTGGTGTCTGTTGAAATAGTTCTGATGTTGCCTCTGAAGCTCCTGACCTAACAGCCTCAACAGCATCGTGAACAGCATCCTCACGACTAGAAAAAACGTACTGGGTCTTAACTCGTGGAGTCTCTGTTAAAATTCTATCTTGGACATCATTTTGTGTCTCTGTTACTCCGCCAAAGCGACCGTCATATAAAACATCGTCGTCAAAGAAAGCATAAGAAGCTGGTTTAAACTTACCTTTTGAAAGTAGTTCCTTTCCATATTGAGTAAGCTCAATCTCTATTACCTCTTGTTTATCATCAAAAAACGACATTATTCATCTTCCTCTGTTGGGTCGAAAATACCAGCGCCGGGGTCAACCTCGCCTCTTGTCGCAGTTACAGATGGCAATTCTCCGTATACAGGGTTCATGGCAGCGTCAAAAGAATCAGTATTATAAATATCAGTTCCTACTTGAATTTGTGATAATTCTACCAAAGAATAAAAATCGTATGGCCAGTTGTAACTGTATAATGGTTTTTCTTCTCCGATATTAAAATCGAAAGTAAATCTTGAATCGCCAAGTGACTTCTTGTAGAAGTCATTATAATCAGTGTTGCCTCTTGGTTTAACTCGGAAAGTCATCCAGCGAACATCATCGGGAATATCTTGTCCACCGAAAAACTCTACTGGAGAAATGTCGTGAACGATTGACTGTACATCCTTTTCGGCGGTCTTTGAGATTCCTGGCATAACCCCCTGCCATATGTCAACTAGGTCTTTCTGGTTTAGTGTATGTGTAAATTCTACAAAATACATTACAAAAGGAGAGAGGTCTTCATACTCTGCGAAGTTATACTTTGGTGGAACATAATATTTGTCCATCATCTCAATCATATTAGAGATGGACGTTTTTTCTATATCTGAATCGCTTCTGAAATCGACGACGCTGCCTCGTGGAACGGCGGGGTTGCCTAAAGATATGTTTCTTCTTTGTGATTGGTAGATTCCTTTATCAACCAAGAATATTTCTCTGTTATCAACTGTAATTGTTCTTCCTGGTATCTTTTTATCAACAAATGGGATCATAACAATAGCTTCTGAAATCTCTTTACTTTCTGCGACTCTTCCGACCTGCTTACTTCTTGTGTTGAATCCGCATATGTCGATGAGAGAGCCGGTAAGCTCTGCTGTGCCTGCCTCTGGGAATGTTTCTTCAATCGTTAAGAAGACCCCCTGTCCGGCTTTAGGCATACTTCCGTAGCCAGACCACATTCCGATTCCTTCTGGATCGATAACATCATCCTCCATCTTTTTGATCTTCTCTACATTTTCTTCGTTGAGGAAGTTCAAAACAGGAGATTCAAACTTTGTAGAAATTACCCATGCGTCCTTATCTGAAGATGCTGGATCTTCAGCAGACGTTGCCTTAAAGTCTCTTTCTCCGGTAGAAGCCCACACCATCGTCTTGACCTTGGACTTGCCCTGGACGTTAACCGAGGATGTTAATGTCATCATCGCATTGTATGCAGGCGACTCTAATGGGTTGCTGTTTACTGTCTCTGTGTCGCCAGAGGTGGATAGGGCAGCTTGCTGCCTACACACTGTCTCGAAGTATTTCTTTGCTTCTTCATTAAATGTCTCAACCTTCAAACTTCCAAGAATCTCATTGAGAGAATATTTTCTTGTATCTGGAGCAGTAAAGGAAAGCCTTGCTGTTGCCTTTCCGTAGTGATAAGCAGGAGTGTATGGGGCCTGTGATGGATCTGCTACCAACTCGCCGGCACTATTATATTTGTCTGCATCCTTGTATCTGAATGCTGGTCCAAAGTATCTTCCGTTTGTTGTATCACCTGAAGGTTTAAGCATCTTGTTATTGGGGCTTATTGCCATATGGAAGTCTTCGGTCTTAAACAGTCCAACGTCCATGTAATATGTGTGACCCTTGAGCATCTCCTTGAACTGGTCTTCTGGTGCAGAAGCAAAAGATGTTAATGTGCTATTCTGTAAGAAGAAGGATGGAACCTCAGCCAAGAAGTTGTGCATAGCCATCTTATACAAGTCTGTCTTTGGATTACCCTTCATTTCAAAAGATGGGTATCTCTTTGTCTGCAATACATCTAGCTGAGAGCCTGTGTAGTACTCAGGGGCCATCAAGAATATTTCGTATGGCTTAGAGCCTGGGAATACAGTGCTGAAGGGAACTCCTCCTGAAGTGTATATTGTCTTTTTAACATTGATTCCTGATGTATTGACTTGTCTATCTATGGCGTTGTTTTCATTTAGGGGGAATATTCCTAAGTTTGTTAAAGAAGAGTATAACCTTCTTGTGCCTGTTCCGTCAACAAAGTATGAAGAACTAGTGTCTGCTCTATCTGCAAATGTCTGCTCTATTGTAATCTTTGCGTTCTCGGATTCTTCTATTAATTCTTTTGAAGGATTCAGTATTCTTAAAAGAGATTTAGATAATGCTGGAATGTCAGCAAGCCCCTCATACGGAGTTTCTGTCCTTCCAATATAATAAAGCCTTATTCTTTCATTTGGGCTAGAAGTTTTTGGTATCTTTATAGAATCTAATTCCTCTATACCATGGTCACGAGATAAAAGAACAAACTGGCCATAGATCGTATCTGTTCGCCAGAGCCCAGAGAGGTCTTCACCAGGGACGAGGCGACCGGCAGTAGGCACTCCACGAAGAGTTGTTAGGTCTGCTGGAACAGCAACCCAACCAGATTTACTTTCCAAATACTTTTGATTTATTTTTTCACAAACTCCCGCAGTTATATCTTTAGAAATAGCTTTTGAAGTTTCAAAATAGTCAGTATAAGGTTCAGTAGAAAAGCCAGCACGAATCTCATCTTCGTCAGACATATAAGTAAATGAGTTGAAAGTATCCTTTCTTCTTATTTTTATGGTTATAGGGTCTACACCTGGAACAGGGGTGAAAAGTGTAATATCATTTCCTTCACAATCATAGCTGCCGATATCAAGAGTAATATTTGTATATAGTTTTGATTGATCGAGTATTGATGTAGAACGACTGTCCTCTCTTGGAACTGCCGATTCAGGAGCTAATAGTCCTTCGAATGGGATTCTTAAGTTAGGTTCATCAAGTATTACAAAACCTGCGTCGTTCTTTGGAATGCCCCTTGAGCTAAACTTTGGCTGTTCTGTGAAGTATTCGGTACTGCCCTTATATCCTGATGGATATATAGTCTTAGAAGAATATGGGTTGCTTCTGTCATCGTACCAGCTTGGAGCTACAGCTTCATAATATCCATCGGATGCGGAAGTCTTTTTGGCTCCAAAGTTTGGTGGCTCGTTGCCTGTTTCGTTAGTGAAGGCTGGCCAGTCAACTGCGATGCCGGACTTAATTGAGTTATACAAAATACCTGGAGCAAAGAATCCCTGTAATAGTGATTGCAGTCTTTGTGAATCCCAGAATGCGTCTTCATCTTCAAGGCCCTTTGAAATAGTTTTAAAGTAATCTTCCTTGAACAGATGTCCAAGTTGAACTGTTCTCTGTGATGGGTAAAAACCATTGTATGGAATAAGCTTTTTAACTGCATTGGCTGTAATCCTTATTCTTTTTCTCTTTGTTTCGTGATCGTTCATGATATCAAAGAGGTGTTGTGGAGTATCTGTGTGGGAGTGTCTATCGAAAAAGTCGTCACTATACTTTCTGGTTACAGAAGAGCGGGTTTCACTGAATGAGACTCCCATTCTCCACCAAATGGAAAGCTCTGGAAGTTGTGGTGAAATAGCAGCAGTTGGTGCTGGGATTGAATAATCAACATGTGGGATTGCTATGCCAGTTATGTTTAGGAATGGGGATGTTGAACCGTAATGGCTATTAATATCTGCTTGGCTAAGGTATACGGAAGATAGTCTGTAGTTGTAGAACTCTTCCATGACATTTGTCTGTGCGCCTGAGTTATAGAGATTCGCTACAGAAGTTGTTGTTAATACACCACGGAACAGGCTTAGTTCATCCATTTCTCCGTAGAACTTGTCTTCACGCTTTAGTCCAACCATGTTCTTTCCGGCGACGAGCACCTTCATCTTTGCAAAGTCAGATGTAAATCCTGAGCCGTATGTGGTGCCTCCGTATGAAGATCCTGGCTCTACTGCGGACCAGGCGGAGTTTACACCAGATGAAAGAGAAGTTGGATGGGCGGCGTATAGCCTCTCTCCGTTAAGCCACATCATTACTTTTCCTGGTGATGTTACTGGTCCTGTTGAGTAAACAGTTGATGGGATTATTTGTAATACAATATGACTATATCTATCTGTTGGTAAGACAGTTGGTACAAAGGCGGATGATGCCTCTACTTGACTCATGAAGTGGAATATGTTTGCAGATGCAGATGCCGTAGCGGGTGTGAGTGGATTAGAAACCTTTGGGTTCATGTAGAATGTTAGACCGCCGACTCCTTTGTGAGGTGTGGGTTCGAACAGTCCGGTGGTTACTGTTGGGCACTTTAGCCAAATTCCGATTTCTTCAGTTGGGTTTTCAAGAAGATCTGTTGAACCCTCTCTGTGTGGCTTGTTTACCATACAAGTAGAACCTACATACTCACAATTTTCCATTGCGTTCTTGCTTGGCTTAACCCAGAAAGATAGGGTTAAGGCTCCGCCTTGATTGTCAGTTGTTTGACTTATATCGATTACATTACTTGATCCCCATTGGGTTATTGGGCAGAAAATGTAATCGTCAGAGTCGCAAGTTGTATTAAATGATAGTGCGGCTGATCTGCACCCATTGTATGGAAGAATGGGAACCCAGTCGCTTGATGGTGCTCTGTTTGAATCTGGTAATCCTGAAATTGTTGCGCCAGTGTTTTCATTTGCATAAGAGTTTATGTTATCTATAGTTGTTCTAGAATAGATGACGTTTGAGTTGACGGAGTTGTCGATTGTAAGAGTTCCAGATGCGTAGAACTGATTCTGTTCTCTGTATCTTGTGTAGCCTTCACCGGGGACGCCAATATAATAATATGCATTGTTCTTAATAAGCTTGAACTGGTATGGGTCTTCTGTGGTTGGGGTTGCTGCTATAACGTCAGCATAGTCTGGGTATTTAGTTCCTGGGTTGATCCCCATTCCCATTCTAGAATATAGTTTTGATGTAGTCTCTACAGCGTCTCCGCTCACTTTTGTTCTCTTGTTAGAGCCGTCTAGTGTAAGGAAGTTGTAGTTATCGCTTCTAAAGTTTGATGATCCATTTTGAACATAGAAGCCCATATGCTGTGAAACCCTAAACTCCGAGAGAGTTCCATAATTCTGACCCATTAATCTGATGTCTTCGCTGTATTCTTCATATGAATCATACCAAGGTTTATTTGAAGAAATTTCTCCGGTTCTCCAAGACCAACCCTTTTCATTTAACTCTCTGTTATATGGGTTGTATAAGAACTGCAAAGCAGGTCTAGGCTCCTCGGCTGCAAGATTGGTCAATGCCTTATAAACACCTGCATCAACACCTGCATCAATAGAGGCGGATTCTTCTGTAATGAATCCTGTTGGTCTTGGTGGGGTTGACTCTCCAATTGTGGAATCAGGTAGGACTCCCGAGCTTGCAATCAAAAGCTCATCGGATGTCCCAACTTTTCTTGTTAACTCTGGGTCAAAGAATAGTGATGCTCCGTAGCCAGATACTCCTGTTGTTCCAATCCTTATTGGTTCATCAGCTTGATGTTCGTTTGTGCCACATGGAGATTCTAGTATTTCTCTTCCTTCGTATGCGGTATCATATGATGTTCCACCGGAAAAAGTCTTAGAATAGGTTGGGAAGCCTCGGCCTGGGATTGGGGATGTTGGCCAGAACTCTGGGGTTTCGAAGGTTGTTGTGCTTACCTCTCTTGTTGTGACTCTAGAGTATGCGGAAATCCAATCATTATATCTTGCAGTGCCGGCATGGCCGAGATCTCCAAGAATGTGAAGAGTCATACTTCCAGAAACATATTCCATATAGTCATCAAGAGCCCAAACACTATCCTTCTGTTTGTAGACGCCATACTGGCTTGGTGAGTAACTGTATCCAAGTGCGTTATATGCGGATAGTCCACGCTTCCTGTCCTCAGAACTATCCTTCCAGAATGTTCTAATGTGTAATTTGTTTTGGTTATACACAAACCCAAAGAAGCCAGTTGGATTATTTCTAATCTTTGTTTCGGACTCAGAATAGTTGTTTCTTTGTCTTGTATATTTAAGAGACGTGTGTCTGTGTTTTGGATATATAATCTCTCTATATCTTAATCTATTAAAGCCGACCTCTGTTTCTGCGCCGTCCTGCTCTTTATAAAGCTCAAGGAGCCTATCATACATTTGCTTTTCACACTTTACTATTCCCAATCTGTTTGTCAAGTTTGGATTGCTAAATATTTCTAGGTTGTTAGAGTATGTGTGCTTAAGAGCGACGCTCTTTCTTGACGCTTTATTAAATAATAGCGTCTGCATTGGCTTATTCCAAATTGATGCTGGCTCGTAATAGTTTTTGAATGTGTCTGCTCTATTGTCTCTGTATGTAAACGTAACGCCAGAACTAGATGTAACTTCTCTTACCTGTGGCTCGTCTTGAACAGAAATAATGTTATTCTTTCTCTGTGCCTTTGCGAGTTTTGCTTCACCAGTTCGAATCTGCTTCCAAGAAGAATATCCGTATGGCCCGTTTCTTGTTAGGAGAAGTATGTTTAGTTCGTTTCGGTCGCTTGCAGTGTTGGTAGTAAGATAGAAAGAGCCTGTGTGACACTCAGTTCCACATAAGTTACAGTCATATCCTTGTTTGCCGGTTGCCAAGTCAATTGGATCTTCTAATAGATCATTTAGACCAACATAGCTTATGGTCGCCGTGGTGGCATCGGGGTATGTTATTGTGCTAGAAGCGGGGATGGCGCTTGCAGCATTAATTGAAATATTTGTATAGTCAGAAGCGTATCCAGATATTCTATCATGAACGGTGCTTGTGTCTGTGGGGACTGCTGCTGGTCCGGTGGCCGAGTTAATCCACCCATACTGCCAATCACTTCTTGGTACTTGGTGTCCAACATGGAAATTATCAAACGAATTTTCTGACCCGTATTTTAATGCGTGATTTGCATCAGACTCGTCTGGGTCAATCAAGAACATTCTTGTTATTGCGTTTCTGTTGTTCTTGTGCCAAGAAGCTACATTTTCTGTGCTGCTTCCGTCTGCGGCGGAGCCGGCAGATGAACTGTGAATAAATGTGTCTCTATATCCAAAAGCATCAGCATGATCAGAGTGCCAGTGGTTTAAATGTTGTCTTCCTAACAGGTTTCTGTAGTTAACTGTATTGTATGGAGAATACTGCTCTGACTCTGCATCTAGTGATCCTCTTGACATTCCAGCGGGAGAACCAGGGGCAGAGAACCTTTCTACAAAAACATGATCAGAAGATCCAAATGAATTTCCTAACTTATCTTTATCACGATCAGGCAGAACAAAGTCTACGAGAGGGAATGTAACAACGCCTGTTCCTGTTGTATCAGTAACAAAACTTGATGGGTTTATTGAATCAAAAGCACTAATCCCTTCATTCTTAACAAACCATCTGTTCTGTAAGTTTCTGCCGTGAGCTTGAACAACCTCATAATGATGCGTATAGTTACCGTGTGGCAACTCGTTTGATTCTGTATCTTCTGTTGCCCCCGCAGTGGTTTTAATATTTGCTATGTTCAATGGGCGCTTTGCTAGCCCATCTCTTGTGTATCTAGCAGCATAGTTTGCTGTGCTCTTATCGTGTGGGTGCCTCAATACATTGGTGTCTTCAATGTAAAGTTCTGGTCGCTTGAGATCTTTTTGTGTTGTTGTCAGAGTAACGTGGCGATGTTGGTTTCCTCCGACCCACTGATCCGTGAACGGACCCTGCATTGGTGTTTCATTTAAGTCTCCATAAGAGTCACTGTGTATGTTTGTCCTACTAAGGGAATCTGGGACTGCTCCGAATGTAGAAGCGTTTGGTGTGGAGAAATGGTAGTTGAATGGGAGAAGCTTTTCTCCTTTTAAGTTGCTGTCGTAGGCTCCTCCGGTAGAATCTGTTACAGATACAGAAGTTGCGTTTTTAAACTTTGGAGTTGAAGATACTGTTGCATCCAAGCAGCTTGGATCTGATTTTTTTGAACCTTCAATTTCAACACCCTGGGCTCCTGCTGTGATCTTCGTTGAAGACCTAAACTTGTTAAGGATATCCTTCTTGGATTCGGAATAGTTTACACCACCTCTTATGTGTGTTGTTTTTTCTGCTGCAAAGTTATATGGCTTTGAAAGTCTGCGGACTGCGTATGCGTTCCCCTCATATGTGGTTGAAGTCACGCTATCATAAAATCTTTTTTCACTCTCAATATATGCTGCTGTGCCTGGATCGTAGAATGGGGTTGAATTGCCTTTTACGTCTCTTGTTACTGATTTTCTGATTGCCTCTCTGTCTGCTTCAGGAACAGGGAGCGCAGGTCCGAGTCTATATGTTGTATCTGTTCTTTCATAACGCTCATTAAGCCACAAACAACTTTCGTCGTGATCGGCGGGAACTGATACTGGTGCGTGGCCGTGTTCCCAGTCGTAGAGTAGCTCTCTGATTCCTCGAATCGATCCTTGGATTTGAGGATCTTTAAATTCGACTGTTGGCATTTTGTTCCAATACTTGCTTCTTTCAAGAATGTGGCTTTCAATTACCGTGTTCAAGCCTTCAGAGAAGTTTGCAGAAGCGGGGAAAAGCTGCTCAATCATTCCAGAAATAGAACTATCGAGCCACTTGTAAAAATTGACATACCTTTCTAGGGTTGTGATATCATTGATCTCTCTCTCGAAAAAGATCTCTCTTAAGTGCTCTAAGTTCTTATAGGACTGTCTATATCTATTTACTGGCGCTCCAACAAGCTCATTAAATCTTGCGACACCAGAGAACATATTCATCATCTCTTCTGAAACTGTCTGATACATGCTCTTTTCAGCGGCAAAGAAATATGTTATTGGTCTTGTATCTCTTGTGAATGTTTCGTCATCTCTAGATAAGATTTTGATCATGTCGCTGCTGCTGATTGTTTCTGGTAATGCAGGTTTGGCAGTAGACAAGTATTCTGGTCTTGCGACTGTTGTACTGCTTAGTGGGAAGAAGTCTCCACGGGCTGTGTGTCTGTAGTGGGCTGCTGTTGAGAACCAATCATATGTTCCGTCACTAGCAGAGCCAGATGATGCATCGGATACTACAAACTGACCTGATCCATCTGATGTTGCGACATTTGAGAAGTCCCAGTTTAATACAAGAGTCTCAATCTCTGGAACCTGGACTCTATCAGCGGAACCATCAACAAGGGATGTTGCTCCAAAGTTTGAAGGTGAGTCCGGGGATCTTCTTCCGACGTTCTTAATATCATAAGCGTGACTCTTAACTGTGGTGTCGTCAATGTAGTCAAGCCAGTATCTTATTGAGTTAACTTTAACGTCAGACTGCGTTAGAACGCCTCCAGTGTAGTCTGTCCTATGAGCGCCACAGTATGGTCTTTTCGCCGCTCTAATGCCCGGCTGTGCGTCAGCAAGAGCTATTGATTGCGTTAGTGTAAACTCTTGATCAACGGAGTTCTGTGTTGTGTTAACTCCGTAAAATTCTAGGGTATAGTGAGTAAATGTTGAGTCAGCACGATCGGTTATTTCGTGGTTTCTATCTCTTGGTATAATTCTTACAGCAAAGTTCCACTTTTCGCCATCATATACATTCTTGCATACATCTGATGTTAGTGTAAATGTTCCGTAACCCGTTGAGTGGAGAACGAACTTAGCGTTTTTAGAATAGGCTGATTCTCTTACTGCATATACCTGGAAGTTTCCATCATCGGTTCCGTGCCATGCGACATTTGCCTGGTCAACCAAAGCAGTAGATGGGTTTGATTCATGAATACCAAAAAGAGAGCTTGATAGGAATGTCCTATAAGGAACATCACTAGGATGTTCTTCTCCAAGGTCTTTTGGAAACATAACTTCAGCTTCCATAGTGGTTGGGATATAATCAAACTTGGTGGCGTCGCTTGAAATAAAAGATCTTGTGTTTGTAGTATCAGAGGGGTCTTGATACTGATAGATGTTTGCTGAGTGTGCGTCTTCATATGAAAAGTCTACTTGACGCTTCTTTACAGTCGTGTGTCTTACATTATCTACAAACTGGTAGTCTGCGTTGTCCGCATAAAGATTGATTCTTATTAAGTCTTCGTCAACACCAAAGCAGCGCAAAAGGTTCCTGAAAGATTTTTCTGTTCCCTTTGACTTGTAAATGTGGACGATGTTGTTATAAACATTTTGATAGATAAGATTCTTCAATACTGATAGCTTGTTTGAAAACTTCTTATCTTCACCTCTGGATGCGAACTCTTCCAATACGTTGGCGCTCACAAAAAGATCTGGTGAGATTAGTCCGGTAGATTCTAGGATCTTCTTAGCAAAGAAGTATGGTTGCTCACCTTGTTTGGTATTTGAGTAGTCAACGTCCTTGAGTTTGGAAATTTCAGTAATTTGATAATAAAGATTATCAAAATAACTTGCCATGACCTGCGTTAAGTTTTTAAGTGTGGTCTTCTCTCCACCAACTTCAACCTCATCATCTTGAAGAATCCAGCCAGGCAAGCTTCTATATAGAGAGTTGTTGTTTGTATAGTCGTAGTTTTGTCCGGCTGTTACCAATGTTTGTCTTGCGGATACAACGGACGGGTTGGTAGAGTGGATTATTGGATCTTTAAATTCTGTATTTGTGTGAGTGGTTGTCGTATGTTCATCAATAGCAGAACCAGTTGAGCGAACTGTTATAGTATAGTTTGATATTGTTCCGTTAGATAATCTTCCAGAACAATCAAGAACAACTTCATCATTGGAGTCTATTGCTAGAGAGTTAAAAATACCTTCGTTAAACTTATAGTAAAGTCCAAGATCTGTATTTGATGTGTCCGTGTTGGTTCCACCGTTTACTTGTGTAAACCAGTGTCTTCCGATATCTTTTGATGTTCTCTTCGTTTTCCAGAATCGTAGCTCATCAACATAAAGACCAGGATATGCTCCATCGCCTGCGACTAGAGATGCGGGGGCAACGGCTAGCGTTGAGTTTGGAGCTACAAGGTATGTTCCGATAGAACCTTTTAAGTTAAGCTGGTTTGCTTGTCCTACGGCAGCGTTGGCTACTGTGATGGTCGATCCGACTGGTTCGCCGTCAATGTAGATTCTGATTTCACAGTCTGAGCCTGAATCGATTGCTGAAACAGCAAAGTGTTTCCACGCTGTGGTGATTCCATTTCCCGTGACGGCTATTGGTTCACGTTCGACATCGCCGGCTCCGAGTGCGCCAGACCTATATGTCAATAAGAATCTTTCATGGTCATACTCTAAAAGAAATCTAGAATAACTTGCAGAGTCAATTGCCTCTCCATTCCATATGTCAAGCAAACAAGCTGTCTGGCTGTTTGCTGTAAAATCGTTTGTGCTGTCAACCTTACAATAAAACTCTATAGTATTTCCAGCTACTCCATTTAAATCAAGGTTTACTTCACGATTATAGGTTGGATCATATATGTTAGCGTTACCACCTTGCTCGGGGAACTGCTTATCTAGGTCCGTTGATGTTACGGATGGATCTGCATGAGGTCCACCAAAAAATGTTATGTTTTGAGTTGCGCTGGAAAGTGTTCTCGCATACTTCTTTCCACCGGCATCAGTTTGGTTTGTTGAGATTGTATAACTCTTATTTAGAGTAACATACCCGGTCGTTCTTGGATAGTTGTTTTCGAAGATCCAAAGGTCGATTGGAGAAGCAGAATACTCCCACTCGTTTTTCTCTTTAGAAGAACCATCATAAGGATATTCAGAAGTAATATAATAATACGAATCGCTGTAGTATTTCTCTGCCAAGCCATACTTTGCGAAGTTCTCTGGCTTTGAGAAGTCTATCTTAGGAATGAATTTTGTGCGTAGAGAAACCTCAGAGCTAATGAAATCTTGCGATTCAACATCCTCTACAAGATCATTTAAGTCCTTCTTTGTTAATACCTTATTAGACTTTTTACCGAATAGGTCTTTGATTGACATTACTTCTCTACTCTAAACTTGAAAACTTCCGATTGCTCTTTTACCTCGCCGTTGATGACAAATAAGAGCTTGATGCCGTACATATATCCGGCTTCTAGTTGAGACATATCAAGATCGAAGTAACTACCCGAAGCATCGTATGATAGCTTTGTGTGGTCGTTACTTGTGGTTGCCGTGTCTCGTCCGTAATCAATTACTGTCTCGTCGTCAACGACTCGGAAAATCTTATAATAAGACTGCTCAATCGTGGTGGTTTCAATAGTATTATTGGCCACTGTATAAATAGTGGGGCTCCAATCTTTTAATCGAGTGTATAGTCTAAATCTGCCAACCTCTGAACGTGAATATTCTGCCTTCATGTTTGAAATATTAATAACATATTCAGGATTAGTTTGTGCTGTGGACATATCGGATGTTGATCTCTGTTTAATAGTGAGAGTCTCGGCATGCCAAACTTCGTTTTCATCTGTGCTTGTATACCATTTAGCATAAACAGATGTGCGAGCAGTATCGAGTATTCCAGTGATATAGTATACACCTTCGCTTTCTCTAGCTCCGGTAGTCCACTCTGCGATACCTCCTGGATCGGGTGTTAAGTCGTCACTTGCGTTAAAAAACTTAACTCTTGGAATCAGGGCGACATCACCTTTAACATCGGTGGGTCTGCCGGCAACATAGTTTCTTAAGTAGAGCTTATGTGTGTTGTCTGCGGCTGTCATCAAAGAACCAGAGGCATAGAAGTTGCCTCGGTCATCTGTTTGTGCTGAATCCCATCGTGCTTCGAGGGCTGGTCTTTTGAAAAAGAACTCAGAGCCACGAGCAAAGAACTTCTTTGTATAATATGAGCGTTGATCTGTGCCGTCTTCAAAAGAGCCGCTCATAGAGATTAAGACTCCGTAGTTGTTTTTTGTTCCGGCGATCCACTGATCAACAAGGGTTGTAATATCTATTGAGAGATCTTCATCGCCATCTTCAAATGTTGCTGTATATACTGGGGTTGCATGAACCTGTCCACCCTCAGTTGTCCAAGTAGTGGAGGCGGCACGATATTTCCAGCCAGAGCCAGATCCACCATTGTGTGCGTCTTCGTCCTTGTACTCTTCCATATCAAGCCCGTGTCCTTCACTCCATTCTTCGCTAAGAGCTTGTACTACAACAGTAAAGTTCTTTGGAAGTGTGTTGGGGTGGACTGCGTTATAGAGATTTAAAACATATTTTACGCCAGAAGTGGGAATGGTTCCAGCAGTACGATCGGCGACAATCTCTGTTGTCACTGGGAACTTTACGAGTATTCTTGACTTTTCTAGTTCTGCTGTTGGTGGAGAAACTGTTTGGTCATATACCTGTCCATAAATTGAGAACACCTCTAAGGAATCAGAGAGTCCCATGTTAGATCCGGTAGCTCTTGTTGCTAAGTCTTCATTAAATGCGTTTGTGATTGTTGTATCAGCGTCGGCTATGTATTTCTTAATAGACATTATTTGATAACCCCTTTGATATCCAATGATGGGAACTTGATCTCATATATTACATTCTTTGGCATTTCAATATAGCGACCATCGGCTGACATTGAATCATTGATATTAAATCTTATGTCGGAATAGCTTCCTCCAACCTTTTGATATACTTTTACTTTAGAAACATCTAGAAGACCTTCGACCTTCTTAAGTTCTGAATAGATATCAGTAATGAAAAAGGCTTCGCCGATATCTGCTTTGTTAAAGAAGTAATCAGACAAAACTGCCTTAGCTTTTGTTATAAGCTCAAACTTATTACTTTCTAAATCTGAAATGGCTTCGAACTCAATACCTAGATTGACTATCTTAGCGTCGAGGATATCAATTGTGTCGTTCATCATTTTATATCCCTGAATCCATGTCTTCATATTCTTTTTGACTGATGAATTTGTTTCTACAAGATTTCCAGACCTATCCTCCGAAACAACATAAAGGTTTATATTTCTCTTAAAGGAGTTCTTGTCTTGTATGATTCTAACTCTTTTTACAGAGCCGAACTTAGAAGGCATCTGGTAAATTAATGATTTATAGTCATTTTCTGTAACTGCTCTGTTCTGAGCAGAAAAACTATCTTGGATTCTAATTTTAAGTTCTTCGCTGTTTGGAAGAGAAATGTCTCCAATAATTGGCTCTTCGTTATCAACCTCTAGAGAGTTTCTGACAGCGTTGGCTGTTGATGTAACTACTAATGAGTTATCTGGGAATTCGAACTTTGATGATTTGACCTTGTTAAGCTGTCCGGTTCTACAATTTGCATTTCCAGTTCTATTGACTCTGTATTTAACAAACAACTCTGTATTAGATGGTGCTACGCCAAACTTGTCATTTGAAAATATCTTGTTTGGATCAAAGGTTGTATCAGTAATGTAGTCTTTGCCATGCTTGTCTACAACGACGCTGGAGGGGTCTGCTATATCACTATCAGGCAAAGATATGTTCGAAGACTTTCCAAACTGTAGTGCAGTCTTTCTTCCCGCCCTTTCTGTAGTAAATCTTCTAGCTGCGATAAAGGGTTTTAATACGGAAGTATTTTGAGAGGTGTCTGAATCTGTATTTAAAACTGCTTTGTAGATTAAGTTTTGTGAAAGGTAATCTGTCTCGTAATACTCGTTACCTTCTTTATCAACAACTGATAGAATTTCTGTAACGTCGTTTTCTAACAAAGTTATCTTTCTGAAATCTTCGTAATCTCCGATTGTGTGAGTTTCTTGAAAAATGTCACCGGAGGCGACTTCACCATACATCTTAACTGCATAAAATGTTGGGGTTCCTGTTGAGGGGTTAACCTTCGAAACTCTAACCTCAGATGAGGCAGAGGAAAAGTCGATGTCTTCATTTAGAATATATGTATTACCATTTGTGGAGGAAAGTCGTGCCCCCTTCAAAAGAAATGGCAAGTAATTAACGTCTGGTCCAAGTGAGGCATTATTTGCTGGAATGGATACATAAAAGGCTGCTGAACCGTAGGCGGAGGGTGAGCCTTTGAGCTTGAAGCCCATCTGCTTTCCTAGCTTAAGTATATTGTTGTATTCTATTGCAGTCTGTAAGAATGATTCGTTGGCCTGATAGTCTAAGTAAAAAGATAGTATATCTCCGATGTAGGAGACAGAATCAACCATTAAGGAGCCGAAAGAAGCATCGCTGAAATCTCTAAAAGTGTCTGGATAATATCTTTTAATGTGGTCTAAAAGATCGGACTTGATGGACTCAAACTCTCTACTTGTATATCTTATTGGTTTCGTGTTTTTATTTTTTGCCATTTATTCAGTCGTCCCAGTGAACTCTTTACTTTATGTAAGTATCATCTTACAACAGATTTACTCAAGCTGCCGCCTCTAATTCTACAACATCTGTCACATTCAAAGGTGTGATTAAATATTTTATCTTAAGATATATTCCATTATCTCTGATTGCTGGATTGGAATCTAAATCTGATATGTTTATTTCAAGTATGTCTAGAAATGGCATGTATGCTGAAACCTGCTCTAAAATATTCGCTCTTATTCTATCATAAGTTGCCGAATTTTTATTTTGAAAAAAGTACCTTCTTATTCCGACTCCAAATTCTGGAATCATTACACGCTCACCGGGGCTTGTCAATATTAACATTTTCAGATTCTGACTTACCATGGACCTATAATCTTTATTTAGACTATAGCCATCTTCGAAGTCAATAGACAGTGGGAGCTTTGGGGATAAGCCTGGCATTGTGTATAATTAGGAATCACAAGAAGTTTTATCTATTATCTCTAGATCTTCTAGTATAGATGTAGGAAGTTCTTCTTCTGACTCTGGTGCTTTCCTGCGGCGCTTCATGAGTCTTTCAAGCTTCTCATATGCAGAGTCGCCCAAATCAAGACCCAAATATGTTAAAGTTAGAGGCGTGGGTGGTATAAAAAACGACAGCCCAAAAGATATAGGGGCCAGTGGTATGTCGGGTAGTTTTGGAACCTCTGGTATTTCTGGTACTTCGATACCTGCAATCTCTGCCTGGTCTATTGCCTTTTGTGTTGCCTTCCTTGCTTTTTCTATTTTCTTCCTTGCTTCCTTGAGGGTTCTATTTTTTATTCTTTTTGAAACTTTGATATTGGGATCTGCCGTTTCAGCCAACCCCTTTACAATCATAATAGGTGCCTTGGCAATAGCCTTAATCAAGAAAGTTCCAGAGTTTTTAAATATATCACCATAGTTTTCAATATCTGCATCTGAGCGGGTGGCGTCTTTAATCGCCTTTGTGATACCATCTTCTCCACCGAGTCTGGTTATCTCTGGTGATTTAACTTCTCCTCCGGTAGATGCAGAATCATAAAAAGTCTTAAGCAAGAATTTTGTAGACGAAAACGCATAAGACGTGTTACTCTGATATCCAACGGAATAGAACAGAAGAAGGTTTATCATCTCTTGTATTTCATTCACGGGGAAAGACTTATAAACAAAATTTACAAAATCACGATTTTCGGACAACTTATCAAGAAGCAGGTCTTCTATAGAATCGCCGAATTCCTCATATTGTGATGTGAATTCAGACACAGTGTTGACAGAAGATGGTAATAGTGTTCTTTCTTCTGCTAGTGGTATAGAATATTTAAGATTAAATAATGTTCTTACTGATTTAGCTGCTGTGCCACTGATTATTAAAGTTTCCAAATCTGAAGATTCTGGAACCTCTTCATATTGATAAGCTCTTTCAGAGAAAATATAATCTAAGTTTCCCTCAGAAGCTCTCACAAACATCAACTGGTTATCATCTAGGTTATATGAAGTGTCTCCATATTCATACTCTAGTTCTGCTGGAGATAAGGAAGCCTCTATTATTTCTTCTAACCCTGTTGTTAAAGCCGCTGGCCCTGATGTGTTTTCTTCTGGTACCTCAAATTTAATTGTGCTTGTTCTTTTAACAACTCCATCATTAACTTCAAAATTTATATCAGTCACGATGCTCAAATATAAATAAATTCTATAGAGGATTTCGTGAGCGGCGGCACCCCATGCTTGTTCTACTCTATCGTGTTTTCTGTTTAAGAGCCATGGTTTTCTCATGTCTTTGTTGCCCCTTAACGTGTTCCATAAATCTCTAGCAAATCCACCTTCCTCAACTTGCTCTATTAAAGATGGATTATCTTTTAATAAATCTAGTTTTGGCAACACATTGGTTTTAACGTGCTGATGTCTTGAAATGAGATCTTCTGCTGAACAATCGTCTGGGCCGTTTAATAGATGTTCATACCAGTTATCGTGAGGAATAATTTTATTCAACATCTCGAAGAAGCCATCTTTAGTGGACAAGTATGTAATTCTTTGTGCGAAGAACTTTCCAAATCCATCGAATGGGGATTGAAAATATTCTTTTCTTAATGGGTCTGGCCCATGCTTATAATCGTTATCTCCAAAAAGATCGTCATAATCGTCATAATTGTCATCATCAAATTTATCTCTGAGATGTGTTATTGCTGATCGATCAGCATTGGAGTATCCTATTTCGATTAACACTCCGGGAGTACCTGGGAATGTTATTTCTGGAGATCCAAATAGTCTTTCGCTGCCATATTTTTCAAGATATGAATGCATCCAAGGCTCATTAAGAGCTTTTATTATTTCAGCATCATGTATGCTTGTCATAAACTCTGGGCCGGGTGATTCAACGGTTGTTTCTTTTTTATCAATACTGGTAAACTCTGCCGGTTCATCAGAAGAGATACTCTTTATTCTTACCTTACTATCATTTGTATTAGCAAGTGTGCATAACCTATAGCAGAATTCCACTTTTTTGAAAAGAGGTTTATTTAAATCTTCAAGTTCACTTTCTGCCGGTGGGCATTGTGAATATGCAGCATTCCTATATTCGTCTCTATAACTTTTTGCTCGTCTTCTTTCATCACCAGAGAGTCCAAACCCGGAATTCCTATATGAATCTATTTTTTCATTATAATATTTTTCAAGTTCTTCTTCTAGTCTTCCTAGTCTTTTTGCAAAACAGAATCTAGCAATACCAGATTGGATATCTGCGGCGGATCGTCTTCCAATGCTTCCAGAGGCACTGTCCGCAGAAGAAAAGAAGTGTTCAAATAATACATCAGCATCATATTGATTTTCTTTTGAATACTCTGTGTACCCACATAGGCTTTTAACTACTTTGCGGATTGAGCTTATTCTTCTTCCATATGCTGTTGAGCCACCAAAGAATCTTGTTTGTGCAGTATCATCTATTCTGTCAGACCACACACGATCGTGTATGGCATCGGCCAATGGCGCATCTGCACCGTAAAGAAGGGCTTGGAAGCCATCTAGTGTTTCTGCTCCTTGCACTTCCTCATCATATATTTCGCATATCTTTTTGGCTCTTTCTAGTGAAACTCCCCAATAATCTGAAACCTTTGTACATCCTGAATCATCTGAATAACTCAAGGTGTCTCCGACCTCGATATCGGATGATTCTAATGATAATTTTCTAAATTTATCTCTAGGGTGCAAGTTGTTCAAAAGTTTGTTGAACTCTTTTAAATTCATAACATAACTTGAAGCGTTTCCAATTTTATTAAAATAAGAATAATTTTTAATTTCGACAGGTAATGATGAATGGTGTTCTTCGCCAAATCTAATTGGGTGGACCCTTATAAGTCTTTCCAAGAATATGGAAGAATCATTTTCTGATTCGTCATCCATAACTCTTTTGTCTAAGAAGTGATAAGTGGTTGTCTCTCCAAATATTTCAGACAACTCATTAATCCCGGTCATTGGTACATCACACTTAGGTATGAACTCTTTTGCAAGTAATTCTGTTAAAGATGGAATCTCTTTGTTGAACTCAAAACTTTCTCTAGAGGCTTGTCTTATTTCACTTAGCTGCTGCTTCACCTCTGCTTCGACGTTGGCTTCTAGTTCGTTCATGCTCGATGTTCTGAAAAGTCCTTTTATATATTCTTCGCCTTCTTGGAACTTTTCGATCATCTCTCTCATAATCTCTGTTTTATAAACACTAACAAGAGATTCACTAATGAAAGATTTTTCGTCCTCTCTGATCATTGAAGATGTAAAAATACTTCTCAAAAAGTAGTCATAAACATAAGTTCTTACAGTTGTTTTAGATATTGTGTCTACGAGAGAATCTACTATTTTATTTTTGTTGTCGCCGGATTCCTTCATCTTGCTTGACAATCCAGAGTTTACATCCTGTGAAGACAGCATGCTAGATCCGTCACATTTCCTAGAGAGGTTTAATGTCTCTATCACGGGTGTCTGATTGTCATCTTCTGATTCGATGTTTTTAAAGAATGGGCTTTTGCTCATCTTCTTTGATATAAACTCATACATTTTTTCTACCAAAAGTGGGTATGTTCCATCATGTATGTTTTGGAATACTTGATCTTTTTGTGATTCAGATAATAATGAACTAGTTCTTATATTTCTTATATCAATTTTAGCATCGGAATAGGATTTACTTATAGCATCCTTATATGCACTGTCCAGGTAAGACTTTGAGTTTCTCACTGGAGAGTATTTGGTTTGTCCTGTTATTGGATCTCTACCGGAAGCTCGTCTTCTTAAATTAGTATCTGTTCCACTATATGAAAACAGCGATTCATCGGAGTTGCTTACTACAATCGTATAGCTTCCGAGTTCGTAGTCTTTTATAATGTAGTCTATCTCGATATATGAATTTTGAGATATAGCATCAAAGTCTATTGAAGAGACAAGAGAAGCGCCAGAAGCACCTACGTCACTTGTTGATGATAATATTTCTTTGATTGTAGAAAGAGATTCTTCTGGGCTTGCGCTTGTCTTAACAGAGAATCCTCTGTATTTATTGCCATCCTCATATGTGTACTCATTGTAAAAGAATGAATTGGCATCCTCTAAACTGTTTTTAACTCCTCTAAGGCATGCCTTATTAACTTTTATTTCTGCTTTCCCGTCATCGTTGCGCTCAACCTTATTTTCTGTGGTTATAATTAAACTTTTAAAAGTATCTAAACCATCATCGAATGATGAGTAAAGCCCAGAATACATTGAGTTAATTGTTTTTTGATAAGAGTCGTTCATCGCTGGGTCTGCTAATATAGACCTGTCGGCTAAACTGCTTATCCTGCCGGAGATATCATTTACAATACTTCCTGACTGGACATCCTCTAATAGACTTATGATATCTTGTCTTCTTTGATTCTCGGATGTTATGTAATCACCAATTTGGTCATCTGTAATATCGTCACTTCTGAGGATGGTTCTTATTCTATTTCTAGCAACGGCGTCTCTATCTACGCAAACTCCGCTGGCAAATGCCTCGGAGCAATCTGGTAAGTCCACGAACCTGCCCACCTCAACAAAAAGGTTTCTCACAGAGTTGATGTTTCTTGGCCTTAATGATGCGTGAATAGTTGGGTATCTAATTTCTATTACTCTTAGCGATGCAACAAGGGCTTCGTCTGTGGCGGTACCATTAAAAAGAGAACACCAATCTGTAGCTGGTAGTACGCTTCCCAAGTCTCCGGTAAGAGAGTCAAGTGAGTCTGCATATCCTTCTTGTAAGAAAGAGTTGGGAACCGAAGATGATGTAGGGTTTTCTTTGCTTTCTGTGCAGGCATTTTTCAACGCTAACATTACAACCTTTTTGAATGTTTCAATTAACGTGTGTAGAATAAGGTCACTTAAAGTCTTTTCTAGACTCTCGGTAAATTGTGTAAGAAGGTCATTAACAGGTCGCCTTTCAAGATCTGGCAAAAGAAAAGATTCGAGACTTGGCAATGTTGTCTTTGCTAGATCAAAGAACGGCTTATCAGGTCTTGGAATATTTCCGAGCCCAGAGTAATATTCATTATTAAGATCCCCAAAAGACAATCCAGCTTGGCGAGCTAAACATTTCAATGCCTCTTCGACTATTTCATTTATATCAACCTTGTTGATTATTTTTCCATAGCTCTGGTCTACGCTTCCAGAGTATTCGTCTATTTTTTCTATAAAGTCGCTTATACTTTCAAAGAAGTTATCTACGCTAGATTCAGCCTCGCTAATAGCTTGTATATGCCTTGCTCTTCTTGTTTGATAAGAGGATATTGCTGCATTGTATTCAGTTCTTCTTTCTGAAGATTGTGCGAATAGATTATCGAGATGACCTTGGAGCCTCTCTATCATGTTTGGATCTTCTGATATGCCATCAATAATATCTCTTGCTGATAGGTTGTCTGGATCTTGCATCTGAACAACCGTAACGTCTGGGAAGAAATTGGAACAAAAATTAAAAATATTGTTATCTTCAATAAGTGAAATTTCTTGCAAAGACTTTAACAGCACATAAGATTTACTGGAGGCTCCTTGATTGATATTAGTAATTGAGTTTTCAGAAATTTGAATCGAGGACAAATTATCAGTAACTAAAATAGTCTTTATTTGTCCAATGGGGTATTCTTCGTCTTCTGAAGGTTGAAAAATAATATCTATAATAGAATCTGCCGGAAATGATGAGAAGCCGCTATAGCTTTGAGTTGTTTCCGCAGAATCATTCCATTCTTTCAAAACTAAAAAATTTACTAAGTTTTTAATTGAATTGATTTTGTTTTTTTCTTCAGAAAAGTCTATATTTGTTGCTCTTATATTACCAGAACTTACCTGCTCTTTGAACTCATTAAAAAGAGAAACTACTGAATCGATGCCAGAATTAAATGATAGAAAGTGGGGAGCAACTTGTTCAGCAGGCCGACCTTCTTGATTTACAGAATATGGCGATTCTGATGAGGTGCTAAGAGGATATGAGGAAAATATACTAACGTCAAAAGGTAGATCCCCTATGTTGTCTGCTCGGGGACTTTCAGCTTCGTTGGACTCCTCACTGGACTCTAGTAAAGATAAAGCAGCACTTTTGATCTCAATCAGCGTAGATAACCTTGGTTGAGTTTCTGATAAATCATCTGTAGCAGAATATTCTACAATTTGAAAAGTCGAGAATTTATCATTTATAAGAGAGGAGATATAATCTCTATCGCTTCTTTTATTTTCATGACGGCATATAAAAGACGCTCCCTCGATTAGTGCCTTTCTTAGCGATACATATAGAGGATCTGCCGCTGTGTATCCCATATTAATCACAACACGATTTGTGTGATTAAAAGGCCAGTGGTAGGGCATATTAGGAACTCTAGACTCCCAAACATCTCGTGAGTCTCCATTGAAAGTCAGAACGTCTAACTGTACGTCTTCTTGTTCTATCTCACTTCCTTCGAAAATTGAATCTGGTACATCTGGTAGTTTAACTAAATTATTAGTCTTTACATAACCATTTTGATTTTCTCTAGAATCTATTCTTGATTGTAGTTCTGATAGTTCTGATGATTGGCTTGATAGTGTTTCTTGAGATTGTTGAATTTGTCTCGTAATCTGTGCAATTTGCCTGGTTTTAAGACGTACACGGTTTACTATTCTACCGGAGGTTAAACTTTGTTCTTCGATCCTCCGATTATCTTGTTCAATCTGTAATAAAATTCTATTTTTGTTTCTCTCTAGGGTGCTTAACCTTCTATTAAGGTTGTTGTTAGAATTGGTTAATCTTCTTATTCTTGATCTTGTATTCGCATCGCCACTTGCGGACTCTCTTATTCTAATTTTTGACCAAGTTCCGTCGGAGCCTTCTGCTTCAGACAAAACATAAAGTTCTCTATTAGCAGGCATTCTAGCTACAATAGTAGATGAAGAATCAGGACTCTCTCGCAATATAGTATTTCTGCGAGTCTTGTGAGTTGATTCTCCAAAGTTTGGATAAGGCAAAATGCCTTGATATCTACTAGGTTCCGTCATTGGTCACTTTTACATAGTAAATAGAACAATAAGCAAATGTTAGTTGACATTGTTATATCTACTGTTTATGTATTTCCCACCGGCTTGTGACAAGTAAGTGTTTTTAAAATTCACTATATTTGTCTTATGATTCATTAAAGAAACTTGTACATCTCTTAAAAAGCTGACTTGAGCACGGGCTCCTTCTGATGCTACTACTGGTGACGCTGAGGTTGGCTGACCATAGAAAGGAGATTGATGCCAATGATTTGTTAAAGCCTCATTGAATCCCATCTGTATGCTTAATAAGTTGTGAACAATTCCATTAAGCTCATCTATGTTTCTTGCCATATCAGACAAAGCCTTTTGAAGATTTTCTCCTTTTGGGATTGGTTGCAGTTCAGTATCGTCGTTTCCTGCGATTAAATCAATGCCGTTTACTATTGCTACATTTTGTCCTCTGGAGTTTTCTGTGTCGGTTCGAGTTACTAGCTTCATGCTTTCTCTTGCAACTAGTCGAATATCATCAGCTTTGATTGCAACTGCTGATTTGCCTCTAGATAGTCCAGAAGACCCCTCTGCGATTGATAGGTTATTATCAATATCTGTTTTCTGGCTTATGTATATTCTCGCTGCATCTCTTGTGAAATTAGGATCAACATATACCGCTTGACCATCATCAGTTCTTTCCATAGGAGTGCTAGACATTCTTCCAGCTACAAGGTCTATCATAGATGAGTTCGTGTGTCCAAGTCCACCATAACCACTTAACCTTGATGCTGGCCTATCTCTTCCCAGTACAATATAAGAGTTATTCTTGCCAGACATTACAGTCTCACAAGGAGCTTCATTATAGTTTGGCAAAGGTTCTCTTAGCTCTGCACAGCCAACGCCCTGTCTTCTAGCTCTCGCTTGAGGTGTTTGATTCTCTAATGCTAG
>UEXM01000626.1_pt1 | contig 33742 bp, 34 predicted proteins | sample 1796661 | NCBI WGS metagenome assembly UEXM01 (sample SAMEA4772469, study PRJEB27181) | metagenome
ACAGGTTATACAGATTTCTTTCAAGGAAACCTAACCTGTAAATATCGCCCTCGCAGCTTCTACGCAAAGGAGTGGTTGCGAGGGTTTAATTCAGCATTCAACTATAACAGGCAAGCAAATGTACAAAGAGTTCCAGAAGAAAGATTTTCAAGAGTCAGATGGTGCAGCCCGTGAAGCAGCTAAAAGCTTTTGGCATTCACTGGGGTATGTTTGTACAGACAATCCTGATGAATATGGGGTTGACCTAATAGTTGAAGGACAGAACAAGCGTTTTTACTGTGAGGTAGAGCGCAAGAAGGTTTGGCATGGTGTTAAGTTTAAATACAACACCATCCACCTTCCTGTTCGTAAGGCTAAGTTCCTAGACAAACCAACACAGTTCATGGTGTTCAACAATAGCCTGACCCATGCCGCCATCTTTGGGCGCAAGGTTGTAATGGAAAGCCCTACGACTGAAGTACCTAATTACAAGATCGCTTTCGGTGAAAAGTTCTATGACGTTCCCGTATCAAAAGCGCACTTTGTTGTAGCACAGGGATATTAAAATGTGGCTTGAAGCTATTTTAATTATAGGATTTGTATTCGTTGCATACACCGTATGGAAAGACCCAAAATTGTAACAAAAAAGCCCTGTAGCTATTGACCACAGGGCATAAAAAAGTATATAATATAGAAGAAGTTGGCGGTTTGGTCATCGCCTTTTTCAGTTTAGTGACCCTAGGCTTAATTGCCTAGGGTTTTTCTATTGGTAACCTAACATATTTCCCATTTGTTCAGACAAATTATTTTTTGTATTCTCAGCTTGCGCTAAATAATCTGCTAGAGCCATCATAAAGTCTTGCTCTCCACCTTCGCTTTCATCGTCATACAACTCAGATCTTACTAGCCAAGCATAAAAGAGTTCCTGTTGATTTTGAGTCATACCGACATCACCTTCTGGAACAACCTGTCTCGCTACTGTCACAAACTCTTTTGAATTTGAAAGTAATTGTTCAGCTAATCTTGCAGATTCTGCCCCGTCCAGTTTCTCCCCTAAGAAGCCAACGGCTCCTGATCTCACCCTTGCACCAATGCGGCTCAAAGCACCAAAGGTCAAAGTAACTAATCTGTTTACTGCGGCAATGGATGCTGCTTTGTCTGCAGTTATTGAATTACCTGCACCAGAGGTAGCTTTCCTTGTTCCTACCTGAACACCACTTAACCTCAATAAAGTTTCCAACCCTGCTACATTCTCAGGATTATTTTTAAATATTAATTCGGCCTTATCTAAATAGTCCGTAAAATCTTCTAGTTCCTGAGTTATCTTAGCGTCACTAACCCCACGTTGGTTTGGCATTTCTTTTGATAGAATTAAGAACCTATCTTTGAAGAATTTACTAAATGCTGCCTCAACACCTTTTTGCGCCAACTCTCTTTCCACAGGATCGCTGATGGCATCAATCTTAGAGAGTAACTCAGGAAGATCACCTGATAACTGCCCATCGACAAGACCCATAGCCTGTTTGTCATTAAAGTATTTATTAAGAACCTCAGTTGTATTTGGATTAACGGTTCCTTCTGCGTCTTTAAAGAACCTTCCTAATGCGCCATTATAAGCTTCCTTTTTTGCTTGCTCTAGTTTGAGAGTTGCCCCGTCTAGCCTTAGTTGTAATTCAGGAGTTATTTTATTTAATCTCTGGATTTGTCGTAAAAACGAACGAACCTGATCTGCAGCCCCTTTGGTGGCAGTGTTTTTATCTAGTAAGCTTGCACGGCTCTCCAGAGCTTGGCTGATTGCAGTAAAATCAACTTCGTTTAATGCTCTACCTGATTGTGAGGAAATATTACTTACAGCGTCTGCAATAACATAGTCCACGACATCTTCAACAGACTGCCCACCTTCGCTGCGAATAAGTACATTTAAAATACCTTCGCCCTGCGCTCTATTTACATCCAACAGACCTGACTCAACACCCTGTCGAGCGATATCCCGTGGCCCTGCTTGGTTTAATCTTCCTGCGCTACTATTAGCAAAGGTATCTACATTTTGCAGAATGCCGCCATCACGCCAATACTGAGAATATGTCTCTGAATAATAATCCATAGCGTCTTGTGCAGCCGCCAGTTTTTTAACCTGCCCTGTGTCATCTAAGTACAGGATTGCATCGTCATCTATTAATTTTTTAAGACCTGCTAAACTATTTATTGCCTCTCTTGAAGGTATATCGCCTACACGCTCAAGTGCGTTCAATGTGTCAGCTAAATTAGGACGTATTTTTGTATATAGATCCTCAAAGGTTACTTTATTACTCAAAAACTTTATGGCTTCCGCACGATCCATTTCAGCAACTGCAGCTAGTAGTTCACCTAACTGGGCATTTCCAGGTTTCTTAGGATTACCTGCATCTAAAAATTTCTTATTCAACGTCTGCAGTTGGTCATAAAGACGTTCACCAAACTGAACCCCATCTGTATCAGCTATATTTAAGCGACCACCTTTAATCTTGTTAAAAAGCTCATTTTTCTTTTGATTCATTTGCTTACTGGCACTAACCAGTTTATCAAATATTGCATCTGAACTATCGGCCTTGTTGATAGCTATAGAGACACCATCTACTTCGTTTAATTGTTCTAATTTAGAACCAAAGAACGGATCATTTTGGATCTCACTTGTAATACGAGTTTTAAAATCCGTAATCTCATTCTCTGCTTTAGCTACATCGTCTGCAGCTTTTACTACAGGGGCTTCAGCCGAAGCCCTAAGTGCATCTCCTGTCTGATCTACAGCGGATTGACCGCCTCTTGCATTAAACATGTCATCAGAGGTTTGGGCTAATACCGCAGCAGGTTCTCCCTGTTTTGTAGCAAGCTGCCCTGTGTTTAGTTTATTGCCTAGCGCACCCTGTTCTATAACTTGGGAAGTAGAAATAATTCTTTTTGCAGTTTCGGTATCATTGTTTCTAAGGGCGTACTGAATTGCAGATAACGTACTTAAACCTATTTTTACCTTATCATCATCAATCATAGTAATGACTTCATCATTGTCTTCTATGAGCTTAACAAGGTCACGTTTTATCTGAACAAGTTCATCTGCGGAAGCGGATGGATTTGCAGCTATTGCTAATCTGTTTAAAACATCATTAACAAATGCTTTCTCTCTACTAGCAGTACTGAGTACGCCCGTAAGCGTAGCTGCACCAGAAAAGAGGTATAAAACCTTGGCGCTTTTTGCTACGCCCTTTGCACCTGTCTGTAGTGTTCTGGCAGCGAATAAAGCATCTGCTAAAACATTAGCTTTGTTAGCCAGTATTTTTTCATACTCAGGAGAGTCAGGATCTACCGTTATTCCTTGGGTAAGAGGATAGATTGCAGCGTTTTCTCCAATAAATGCAGTTGGAATATCAGGACTTAGTGCCGCTGCCATACCTGCTTCAGTAGACAAAACCTTAACGGTGTTTGCTGCTTTAGGTGAATACTTTAGTAAGTCGGTAGATATTTTTCTGGCATCATTTGTACCACCTAGCTTCGATGATACACGGGATATACCCTCTACAACTTTATCTCCACTTTTGCCGCCAAGCACACCTCCAGTTAGTAACTGGGTTCCTTCAAAAAGTAGTGCATCAACAATGCCGCCATCACCTGCAGCTACGTCAGGTAACAACTCATTTACAGCCCCTACAGCATCTGTAGTTAAGTCTACATTTGGTATTGTTCCAACAGATGGAATATTTTCTGCAATAACATTGGCTGCATCAATAGCAGCATTTGCTACAGCGTCACCTTTAGCCGCAATATAATCATTTACTGCGGCTAATGTCTCAAGAGTGTTTTTTGCACCCTGATAAATCCCCAAGGATACAGTTTCATCAAAATCCAAATCAGGAGCCATGAATAAAGATACGTCTGGTCTAGGTACAAGCACCCCTTGATATAATACTCCAAGAGCCTGTTTCTCTCCTACTTTTTCGTATTCATTATAGAGCGCAAGGGCAGCGTTCCTACCTGCATCAGTAGCAGGAAATCCATCATACATACTTCTATTTGGTTTTGGTAAAGTATTCTCACCTGTGAACTGCCCCGTGAGCAATGCCTGATCTGTTTGCTCTTCAGTTGCATTTTTTGGAACTAGAACTTCTCGACCATCTTTGCTTGTTATAACATTGAAGTCTGCAGTAGCAGATACGGTTTCATCATTGACCTGAAAGTTTTCGGTAAACTGGCTTGGGTATTTTTCTTTGAGCCTTTTAAATTCTGCTTCATTTTGAGGGTTATCAAGAAACCCTGGATTCATATAAGCTGCGCTATCACTCACAGTTTTACCCGTGTATGGATCGACGCCCATCATATCAATCATAGCCTGTCGATCTTCTATTTCCTGTGTAACCGCAGGATCAAGTTTGGATGCAGGTTGCTCGAAGCTCTGTTCTTGGGCGTCTACAGCTACAGGATCTGCGGCTGACTTAACATCTAACTCAGAAGCAAGCTTATCGTCTTCCCACCAATTATCGTTCGAAGAAGTTTCAGAGCTATCTTCGGAAGAAACTAGTTCGTCTTCTTCCCACCAATTTTCTGCCATTATTGCCTCTTATTATCTAATTCGCACTTCGCCATTAGGAGCAAGATATTTTGTTCCTTTAGGTAAAGCATCACGCTCTTCTTTTGACTGTGGTTGCGGTAGTGACTGACTATTCATAGTGTTATCAAATGCTTTAGTTAGAGTTGGACTGTCTCTTTCTGTAACAAAGGTCTGAAAGTCTTTTAGTGGGGCTACGGGTGACCACTTAAATCTATCTTTAAAATCTGCTACTAATCCCGTGTTTTCTGCTTGGAATACTGCATCATCATAGGACTCTACTTTAGATCGCATATACCCTCTAAGGTTATCCGCAAACGCCTGAACACTGCCTTCAGTATTCAACATTTGTGTCAGACGCTCAAAGTCTTTGTTAGACATTGCGTTTCCAGATTGTCCTTCAATTCTACCGCTGCGGAAGGCTAGGATCACCATAGTAGCTTGAAATTTTGCTGTTTCATCTGCAAGGTTTTGAACATCTTTAGATACGATAGCATCTAGTATATTTTTTTCTACGCCCTGTTGCTGCAAGGCACTGAGTAATTGATCCTCAGTAATATAAGTAACCGCTGCACCCGTTTCATCTACACCTTCTGTTGCATTCTGAAACAAATTAGCTGTTACATCTATAATGTTAGAGGTTCCTCTGACAGTGCTAGTTACGAACTTAGCAAAGGAGCCACCTGCATTTCTTACCATTGGGCTATTGGTTGCAATATCGATTGCCAACTCTGAGTTTCGTAGAGCTTCAGCTAATGATACACCACTAGCACTTAGTTCCTTAATATACTTCTGTTGTTGTGCAGAGATTTTATTAAATTGCTCTAGCTCTGGTTCAGACATCTTTCTGAAGTTAGCCGTATCTACAGGAGTAGTGCCGTCTGTTAAAGTAAGGTTGCCATCCGCATCTTTTTTGACTTGGACAAATGATTGAGTTTTTGTTTCTGGATCTATGAGTACACCTGCAAATGTTTCGCTACCGTACACTCCTGCAGCAAGTTGAGCTTCTTTTTCTGTTTGTTTTTTCTGTCTTTCAGCTAACTCTGTTAAACCATCAATTATTTCTTGGCTTTCTTCATTTTGTATAGCGACCTGTATCTGTCCAAGCGTTCTATCATAAGTAATAGAATTTTTAACATATTCACCAAACTTAGCATCATCCTCAATTATTCTTCGAGTATTTAATTTAGCATTTATAATATTTAGGTTTTCAACTTTAGCTCCAAGTTGGGTTGCCGTAGCTTTTCTTTCTGCAAGTTCTACTGAGGTTAAGCCAATCAAGCTTTCTGGATTTAGCAAACTTTCTAGAAGATCTTTGTTAGAGGCTTTAGTTGCATCTGCTTGGAAACCTGCAACTATTTTCTCAGCAATCTGCATTTGAGTATAAGTACCTGTGGCACGAAGCTTATTAAGCTCTGCCTCTGCAGTTTTTAAATCGGTAATGTTTTCTATAAATGCCCTTGACTCATCTGCACGAAGTTCACCCTCTTGTATATCAAGGGCTGTTTTACCTTCAGGACTTATATTGAGGCCATTAGCGACAATGCTGCGTCTATAATTTTTAATAGCGGCTACAGAAGTTAAATCTTGGAACGGTATTTTGTCTACATTTTGACCTACCATTTGAGTAAGTAGCTTATACTGTCGGCTCTCTCTTATTGCTTTTTTAGCTTCGTCTGTTGCAGCAATTTCTATTTCAGCATCTAAACGATCCAACATGCTTTTTGCTAATGCACGATCTTTTGTCGCTTCATCTAAATCAGCTTCCGTATCTTGACCTTTAAGTAGTTCAATTCTCGCTGTTATTTCTGTTAGTTGTGCGCTATCTTTTGGAATTAGACCTTTTGCCTCAAGTTCTTTCATATAGGCTTCAGCATCAGCTAAGTTTGTCATTCTTTCTTTATCTAATTCAAAAGCTTTAGGATCTACCTCTATACCAAACTGTTTAGTTTCGGCTTCTGTTACTTCGCTTTTCTGAGTTTGCTGCGGCCCGAAAGCTTCCATCATCTGTTGGGCTTCTGTTTGAGCTTCTGGTGTAGCGTTCTTATTTTTTGAAATATTTTCAAGGTCTAGGGTTGTAATTGGCCTGTCCCTTTCACCAATGGTTTTGTAAGGGCCTACACCATCGTCTAGTCTTAAAGGTGGAGCTTTATCAATACGGGCTGAAGTTACATCCTCAACAATAGGTGGTAGCTCTTTTTCCTTCAGACGCTTCAACTTCATATCACTATCAGCTTTTGTCTGAACAAAAGCAGAGTCATCATCGTATAAGAATAGTTGCTCATTTAGGTAGTTGACCGCAGCAGTATTTTCTTCAGAAAACCCAAGGTCTTTAGCTAGAGCCTTTGCCTTACGATCTCTATCCGCAGCCTCTTTTTCTTTAGCAGCTTGTTTTTCGGCATTAGCCTCTGCTTTTTCTTTAGCTAGTTTATCAGCTTCTAACTTACGCTCTTTCGCATCCAACATGCCTTGGGCTATGATGTTAGCTCCAGTTTGCAAGAAATCATAATCAGGCTTTTTAGCAAAACCGCCCGACTGTATCTTACCTCTAACTCGTGCTTTGGTGCTTCCCCACGCCATTAGACTTCCTCTTCTTGGTTCATACCCAACATAGCCGCCTGTTCTTCTGCAGGAGCTACGTTTTCATCTATAGGTTCAGGTGATCCCATTAGACCGCCTACAGGTACTTTAGGAGCTTCCTGTACGCTCTCAGGGGCTACCTCTTGAACGGGTTCTTCATCAATGATGCCAAGAGCCGCTTTAAGCGTTGTAGGAGTGATCGGCATACGTTTTTTATTGAGTCCATCATTGTACTTAATCCCCTTATTATCAGCTATCATTTTCAGGTATCGGTACACTGGCCCTGCAGCCAATATCGCCATGTCGATCTGAAACTTTCCACGGGCTACGCCTTGTAGCATCAGCCCAGAAACGATGTTCGTTAGCGGCCTATCGATCTCCATCAAAGAGAAAACTATCTCTGAGGTTTCTTCTTCACTAATGCGCTGAATAACGTAGCTTACTGTGTCATCAAAAGTCTCTATATCAGGTGGTCTATGCCAGACGTAATTACGCTTTTCTGATAGAAAGTTCTCTCCTGGGATAGGGCCAGTGTTCTCAGTTATCTTCATTATCAGTTTCCTCTACTTCTGGCTCACCTTCAGTAAGTTGTTCTTCGAGTTCATCCATGTACTCAGGGGTGTAGATGACCTCTTCGCCAGTAGACTTCGCAAGTTCTTCAGGAATCTTGCCGTCCAAATAAGCTTTGATTGATTTTTCGACTGCGTTAGCAAAATTCATTTTTCAACTTCCCGTAATTAACCATTAAGTAACCATCTGGCCCTTCAAATACAGCTTGTGGGTGAGTTTTCTGCACCTCTTGGGCAAGAACACCCTTAGTAGGATATTTGTTCCAACCAATTGCTTTAGCTTCGTCTTTCCAATCCCATGTATAATAATTTATGCCGCCTACTGTTTCCTCTAATTGTATGTTTTCTTTCATCCGTACATCAGAACCTGCAGTTATGTATGCTGCACCAATAGTGGTTGCCGCACTTAGAAGTGAACTAAATAATCCACCACCGCTATCGCCAGAGGCTGCACGGATCTCTTCAAGTAGAACTCGTAGCTCGAACTCTTCTTCCGTAGCTGCGGCTTTGTATTCATAGTCGAGCATAGTATCTACGTTGTTCCAAATACGGTTCAAACCTTCTTGGGTAATATCCAGAGTATTTTTGACATCCATAGAAGCGGCATCAAAAGCCATACTAGTGTTTTCGGTTTCCACTGTTCTGCGCCATGTAGCATTATCTTTATCGATTATATGCGCCATAGTGCTTTCAAACTCTTGCCGCCTGTTCTGTAAGGTCTGCTTAAACTCTGAGGCATCGTTTATTTCACCTGCGTTAAATCTCTTAGTTTGAAGAACAGCATCTTGTTGGTACTTGGCTGCTTGGAAAGTTAAGTTGTCATAGAATTTATCGATGTCAGCTTTTGTCTCAAACACTACTCTTCTATTAAGGTTTTCTGCAGAGGTCAGATCAAACAAAGCTGTTGTATAGGCGGCTGTATTTATAACCTCTGCTTGCTGATCATTAGTAAGATTTTCCATATCCAAAGCCAAAGTAGTCTTAGAATTATTAACTGAAGCTGTTTCTTGTGCATCTAAATTTGCTAAATCGACCTTAGACAGAACGAGTGATTTTTGCAGCAACGCAGCCTGTTCATTTTGTATGTTCTGTATATCTATTGTCTGAAAAAACTTTGCTTCTTTTTCTGCAAAGCCTAATGACGCTTCTAGTATTGCTTTTGCATATGTCTCAGTCCTTTGAGTTCCTGTCATATTATTCAAAGCAAGGTTAGTAGTCAGGGATGCTTCTATTGGCTTTGCCCAAGCAGGGATAACAGATTCACCATTTGGCCCAACAAAGTCTTTTGCCAGAATTGCTTGCTGACCAAGAATAGTAGACTTGCTATCAACGTAATTACCTTCGCCTAATGCCAGTGCAGTTAGCTTACCTGCGGCTGTAGAGGTATCAATAACTTGGCTAGTATTTAGTCGGGCAAAATCATTAAGGGCTATTCCTGTTTGGTTAGCCGTACCATCTACATTTACTCCTGTGCCGACACCTTTAGTGTCGATAGTAAAATCAGATGCATTAATAATTGCCCCATCAGAAAGTTCTCCCTGTGCAGCATCGACTTGGAACTGAGTACCCCCTAATCTATCGACTGCAGAGGCAGTGTTGAGGTTACCAACTGTGGCTTTTTGTGGAGCTACTAATTTAGGTATACCATTGATAGTTTGTACTGTGTAGTTAGATAGCTCACCCAATGCGTAGTTAGGGTTATTAGGATTTAGAATTGTACCTGCAGCATCAGGATTGATATTAGGTACTATATCAGAAAGCGTAGCATTGCGGTCTTCTAAAAATTTAAGAGGATCGGCTACAAGTGCATTGAGATCTTCTTGCTGTTGTATAAGGCCAGAGGTCTCAAACATCTTAAAGACGTTCTCTTTAGAGATGGCACTGTCATTAAAAAATTCATCTACAGCGTTTGTTTCATCTGTGCCTGAACTAGAGTTATTATCACTGCCACTGTTTGAAGTGGACGCATTGAAATTTACCTTATTCAGATAATTTTCATATTCTTCTTTTGAGTAGCCAAGTTCGTTAAATTCTTCTAACGTTAAATTTGTGTTAGTATTGGCAAGTGTAGTTATTTCAGTCCTTCGATTGAAATCATCTACTGCATCCTGACCATACTTTTCTATAAACTTTTCTTCAGACATATATATTTTGTCGAAGCCCATTTGGGCATCATTCATAAAGCCCGTTGCAAACTCTGAAACTGCATTACCAACATTTGAAACTATATTGCTATTACTACCATCTGAAGAATTACTTGTAAAAACACTACCGTCATTTCCCACCGTAGCATTGCTGTCATCTACTGCCTGATTTGTGTTGTCATCCGTAAGAACGCCATTAACGTAGCTTGTGCCGTCATTAGTAGTAAGTGTATTTGCCAGATCTTGCTGCCAGGTATTAGCCATCTAGGTTGTCCTTTTCTTGTTCGCAGACCCGAATACGATCACGCAGTTTTATGTAATCCGTAATTACTTCAGGGATTGCTTCATAATCTTTATCCAAAACATCCAACTCCACAGCTAGTGTCTCGTTAAAATCCGTTGAGTATGATTTGAGGGGTGGACAGTAGACTTCTAAATTAGTCCTATAAACCGTCTTTTCGCAGCCTGTCAGTAAGACCACTGCGAGTACCAAGAGAGCCATCTTCTTCATGTTCAGCCATTGCCTTATAAAAATCTGTAGCCTTTTCTTTGGCCTTTATTTCGTCTTTTAAAATCTTATTCTTCTCTGCAGCTTTACCTTTAACCCGACCTACGATGTACAGGATGGGCAGGGCGATAACTAAAGCCGCAATAATTAGGTCTTTAATCTTGCCGAAGATGCTAAACATCTACGCCATCCTTTTGGTCTTTCCATCGTGCGAATGCAGCCAATGCTATGCCGCCCACCGCACAGATTAAAAAGATTGTTTGAAGGTTTCCTGAGTAAGAAGCTAATCCCTCTAGCTGACCTGCTACCTCGTTTAGACCCGTGGCTGCACCTGCGATACCGACACCTGCCATAGTCTTAGATTTAGTCAGGGGTTTCTTATCCTGTACCGTAACCTTTTGAGCCATTGGTACATCAGGATCATCACTTGGTAGTTGTGAGTCCATCGTAAACAAAGCAGCTTCGGCTGATCGTCTGCGAGTAAGCCCGTTGAGGGGTTTAAGAACACCATTAACCCGTGCCTTGTTCCAACGCATTAGCTGTGCAGGGACTGCAGAATAATCTCCTGAGTTCAATTTTTTCCTTAGAGTCGAGCTTGCAAAAGCACTACTCCCTAAATTGAAACAGAATGACACTAAAGCATCGAACTGGTATTGGGTTAATGGTACGGTCACAAGGTTTTTAACCTCACGCTCGAAGACCCTCAGATCATCCCGTAGAAGCTGTTCTGCTTCGTCCTTTGTGATCGTCATATTCTTCTTTACGCCTTTAGTGTGACCGTATCCAATCGTGAGAACATTAGCTGCACAACGATATGGCACAATCATGCCATCGTCCTGTTCCTTTGCTAGTCCTTCGAATTTTTTTATCAGGTTTATGCCCTGATCACTTGTTGTTTTAGGGTGCATATTTTATCCAAATGTTGAGAAAAAAGGTTGTTCCCTAGCCATCATTCCGCTTTCAACAGCGGCTCTACGATTTACTAATTGTTGTGGCGCTCTATCCCCTGAAGCAGCCTGTCCTGAGTATCCAAGAGCATCCATCTGTTGCAGCAACGCATTCACATTAATCATGCTTTGACCTGCAAGATTATTACTTCGATCAAACTGAGCTAACATAATGTTGCTTTGTCGATCCATCTGTCTTCGAGTAGTAAGACCACTTGCATCAACACTTTCACGGATCAACTGCCCGTTTGCATCAAATGAGTTTGCTAGTTTAGTATACTGATCTCTAAGACCTGCATCTATATTATCGCCTTGAGAAGCTAAGATTGATCTTACAGCATCTATTCGGTTAATCACGTCATTCTGTTCTGCAGCCCCTTGTTGATCTGGTGCAGCCATACCAGAAGCTAGATCTGTCACATTCTTAGTGAAGTCTCTAGTCATAGCTCTTTGACCTTGAACAGTCTGTTGATTTCCCTGATCTACAGCCGCTTGGACATTCTGTGAGTCCCGTTGTGCAGCATCAAAGTTTCTGCCCATATCTCTTCGCATATTGGTGAAACCACCTGAGACTGTGTCTTGTAGTTCCCCACGACTTTGATTAGCGAGATTTGTATTTACATCATAGGTATCTCTGAAGTCGGTAAAGTTAGTCTGTAAGCCGCTGAGATTGTTTGTAAGGTTTTCCTGACCACCTGCTAATCCCTGGTAGTATACGTCAGCCCGTCCCGACATATCTGATAAGTAATCTTTTAACTGACCTTGCCCCCCAAGAATGTTTGAAGACAACAGATCTCTATTAGTTTGTGCATCAGCAAAACCTGTAGCCACTTGATCTTGAGTTTCGGTAAAACCTGTATCAACTGCAGTGTTTATATTATCAAAGTTCGTTTGGTTAGACGTACTTAAATCAGAGATACTGGTTCCAACGTCACCAAGAGTTTGTGCAGTTGTAGCAAATCCTTCATCTACCTTAGTTCCTAGACCTTGTGTGTCTGCCCTCACCTGACCAACATCACTCAGGATCTGCCCTGTGTCTGACATGATCTGACCTGTATCGGTCATTATTTGGCCTGTATTTGATTTAAGGGTTTCCTGATTAGCAGCCGAAGTAGCGAAGCCTTGGTTGACCTGATCTACCTTTGCTAGGTCACTTGTATCAATTTCGTTAGTGATGTTTGTTGTTGAACCACCCCCACCAAAAGTATCAAATCTTTGGTTAATAAGATCTTGAGTGGTAGACTGACCACCAATTAATTGTTCAGTATCACCTTTTACAGTACCAGTGACATCGACAGTTTTACCACCTGCAGTCATTTGTTCGCCACCAGTTGTTGTGACAGTTCCGTCAGCGGCGGTATTGGTAATTACAGGTGTCGTAAAACCTACTGTGTTACCTGTGACTGTACCACTCTCACTGGCTGTACCTACAGTGTTATCTACAGCGGTTTGGACTTCTTCAACCGAAGCTCCACCGCCCCCACCTTTGAAGGTAATTAACCCACTGTTTCGAGGGTGCATCCAAGGCATAAGGGGGTTGTACAATGTCATCCTATATCTCCATGTCGAAAACGTAATAAAGTGGTTTGTATTTATTGCCTTGGCGTGAAGTCAGGCTCTGCAATCTTCTTTGCCAACCTTTGCGACCCCAAACCTGCATATGTGAGCAACCGTTTTGTCTGGCAAAATCTTCAAAAACTTGATGGTCATGTTCGACCTGTTTCAAAGATATATTATTAGTGGTGTTTGTTATAATTTGGCAGGTCTTTACCTGACCATAATTTAAAAATCGTAGTGTAGTGGTGCAGACTATCTTGTTGTCTCTGTCCAAGGTTATGAAGATGAAAATCTTGTTAGCGAGTGCTTGCTTGCACATGTCTAAGATTGTGATTTCATTTATGCCGTGTGTTAAGGCTTTTTCTATGTCGGCTTCTATAAGATGCCAGACTTTGAGAACTTCGTTTGGAGAGATCAAGACAGTTCGCCACTCAGGGGCTTCGACTGTCATAAGTACCTTGATTTTGTTTAATAAATCTTTAATTGAGTATAACAGTTATAACAATACTTTGCAAGCGGTTATGATGGTTTTGTAGGCCAATCTGCATCTTCTAAACTAGGCCAGTTTTCATGTGTCGGAAGCGTTCTAAGCGAGGTTCTATAAGTAGCCCAAGAAGTCTTAGCCTCATCAGCTAGTGGGCTGTCGTTTGATTGTGTCCAATCGCTTGAAGCAAGTAGAGTGTTTCTTTCATTTCTATTAAGTTCAGCCGCTAGTTCCAGTTGTCTGGCTGCTACCTCTTCTGGTGTTTTTTCAACAAAGCTTGGAGGTGTTCCTTCTTGCAGTACGCCATCTAAGTAATAAGCCATATTATGACCTCCTCAATAGTCTAACTCTTGAAGCTACTATATTAGCATTGTTTGGCTTCAATCTAATTCTGTTAATACTATCGGTAGACATAACTCTTCCACATGACCTTACTGATTGTGGAAAATTACTTTCAGCACTTACATTAGTTGGTTGCTGAATTGTGCCAAAATAAGTCATATAGTCTCCTGTCTTTTGTGCAAAATGAATTAAGCCATGCACAGATTGTGGATCAGTATCTCCAGAAATATTGCCATAACTAAGTCTACCATACGCATTAAAATAGTAATTAGAGTCACCACCTTTTTGATGCGCCTCTGTATTGCTCCATATATCATGCCTACTTATCCAATATTGAATATTTTTTGTAGTAGAAAAGGAATCATGGGAAACAGCTACTTCTAACTCTGCGCCCCCTGCGGTTATACCAACGCCCATAAACTCAAGAGTGTAAAAATAGTCTGGTTCTACAGTAAAATCTATAGCACTCGAACCAGAAGTATAAGCAGCGTCTGATACTACTTCATAAGCACCTGCACTAGCAGCAGCCGTAACAGCATTGGCAGCAGCCGTAGCATTTGTTGCAATGTTTGCAGTATTCGTAGTTAGTAAATCACTTATATTAGGCATTAATCATCCCCCTCTATTGTAGAAGGGTCTACCCAATCAGGGTTAGCTGACCAAGTTGTGCCATCTAGTTTATACTTGTTGCCTGTCCAATCGCTTGGTGCGTTGGTCACATTGTCAGTTACTGTTACCGTTGTACTGTTTAGATCTGCAATAATAAACTGAGGGGGATCACCTACTGTTATATTATTTGCTGTCGCTGTAATTACTACGTCATCTGCAAGTAAATACTTACTTAACTTGGTTGATGTTTCTACAATAGTCTTCATTATACTAGACCTCCAAGGTAAGCGTTTATTTCATCACCGCTCATGTTTGAGTTAACGAGGAGCTTGGTTGCGCTTATTGCTTTACCAATCTTGCGCCCATTGTTTGTTGTCTGAAGAACACCAGTGTCAGATACATAGTAAGTAGTACCTACAGTAAGACCTGATTGACCTTCGTTTATGCCGCCATTTATATTTATAGAGCCTGTAGCAGTGTCAGAGATTGCAGCCGATGCTACACCAATATAGTTTGAAACTGTTCTGTTAGCTGTACCATCAACAGTAAACACAGTGACATATCCATTTTCACTATCAGAAGCATCATCCCATGCTATTACAGTTCTTTTTGACCCAGAGTCGTAGGTTGTAGTATACTTACTGGTAGATGCTGTATTCCCCCCAAAACCACTCTTTGTGTTAAAACTTATAGACGTACCCGAAACTGTTCCTATAATGTACTTACGAAGGTACGATCCGCTAGAACTATCTCTGTAAAATATTAAAATTTTGCCAACATTTTCATCAAACTCTGAGCCAAGATTATTCATAGAACTGCTATCAAAATTTACTGTTGCCCCAAAGGACAAAGAAGTACCACTCAGTGTACCTACTACTGCGAAACCTCCTCCTCCACTTGTGCTGTATGAAAAGATTATTTTATCGTTTATGGTATCATAGTGATTTTGTATATAACTAGGCTTTTCGCTATTTGAATTAGGAGTAGGTGATACTTGATTAGCCGAACCATATGAAACAGATGTACCGCTAATTGTGGCTATTACTGCTTTAGCAGGATGAGCAGAACCACCTGCGCTAAAATCTTTATAACTAATACAAAATTTGTCTGCTGTTGTTATATAAGATACATCTACATAATTACCTGTTTCTGCAAACTTTGCAACACTACCAAAGCTTATAGTATTTCCGCTAACTGAGCCGACAACAGCATTACAATCATCGTTATTTGGCTGTCTCCATGCAAATAAAATCTTTCCTGCTACAGGGCTATACGCAAGTGAAGGTTGTGAAACATAATCAGACTGAAATACTACAGGAGTTCCAAAGGATATTGACGTACCAGTTATTGTTGCAACCACTGCTGTTCCGTAATTACTATTGTCTCTATTTTGATATGCAATTACAATTTTATTATTTGAGGGATCATGTATTAAACCTTTAGGTTTCATATAGAGACTTCCAGAGTGGAAAACAGCAGAAGAACCAAATGTGACTGAGTTATCACTAGGATCTATCGTACCAACTCTTGCAGTACCATACGCACTATTACTTTCATCAGGCCAAGCAATTACAATTTTGTTATTTGTGCTATCATAGGTAATAGCCCCATCGTACTGTGATGAAAACTGTACTGCTGTTCCCTCAGAAAGACTAAAAACCTCTGGTGTAGCTACACTTACAGTTCCGTTGCTATTTAATATAACCACATCACCGTTAGCTATTGCGCCACTAGCTACAAAGTCTGCGCTACCGCCACTAGCTATTTCAGTCCAAGAACTAGCACTTCCGTTTGATGTTAAAAACTTATCTGCATTGCCAGATTGCGAGGGTAGTAGACTGTCACCACTTGGTGAGCCAGATAGGTCTGAGTATGCACCGCTCGTTGCCACTGTTGCCAAGCCTGACACTTCACTTGCTGCCAACGCACCGTCACTGAGAGGATTACCTGTGCTTATTAGATTGGCGAGGTCTCTTGCTTTTGTCATGTGTTATCCCTTTAGTAACTTATAAAATCATTGGTCATAAGCATTGTACTAGAAGTTAAAGCAACGCCATTAATCAGATTTCTTTGTGTGCTATTTACAAATGCAGTAGGTTGAGTAATTGCATTACCGTAATTTTGCCAATTTCCATCATATTGTATTCGATAAGTCATCCCTGCGGTAAGGCCTGATAAGCCAGTTGCTATAGTACCTGCATTAGCAATCTTAACAGTAGTATTAGCTGATGCTGCTTCTAAAGCGCAGCCTACAAAGTAATGGTAGTTATCTGTTATTGGAAAATAAGTATAAATGCGTGTAGGATTTTGACTATTAATAAATACTGCTCTTCCACTTTCTTCATCATAAGTAGCTGAACGAACTTTAGAATTTACACCATGAAAAACAGCAGACTGCGCACCAGAAGAAGCTGTCATAGTATTATTTGTAAACATTCTTAATAATGCAGTGTCTGTTCCAGTTTGGGCTGATATACTATTTGATTTAAAATCAAATACCCTGTCGTTTGCAGGGTCATAGGCTGTTACAAATCCATTAGTACCATAATTACTATGATTGCCCATTATATTTGCACCTATAGCATTTACAGATGTTCCGCTTATAGTAAAATGATACGCATAAGAATCTTGATTACTATTCATAACAATATATGCAAATAATCCTGATGTGCTTGACCCCGAAACATGATACATTTGCCCTCTAGCATTTTGATTATAAGTGTAACTAGAACCTATACCTGTATGACTACCAAAAGTTAAAGTCGATCCACTCATTGTTGCAGCCGATACATAATATCTTGATGCTGAATAACTATAATAGCCAAATGCTATTTGCGAACCATTTACAGCAATGCCAAGGTTTTTTACTTGGTCAGCAGGATGTATTCTTTGATTAGGGGCGCTACCATTGTGTCCTTGTTCAGCACTCCATAATATGCTGCTAGAGCTAACACTACCTACTATTATAGGCATACCATATGGAGAATTTGACATGCTAAAACCAACTATTATTCTTTGATGGGTAGGTGAATAAATAGCTTGGCACTGATTTCCACTTGCACCTATATCAGCGGCAGATGTACCAAAAACTCCATGACCTTCACTAGTTAAATTGCTTCCACTAGCAGAAAGCAATCTGTATTTCAAAAAATTGCCACTGTTACTACTTTTATATATAGCCACAAGCCTACTAACATTAGCAGCCCAAACTAATTTACCACCTTCTCCTGTGCCTCCTGAGTCTCCCTCGAAAGGTGTACCCCAAGTCCAACTAGTGCCATTAAAAGTTCCAAGATAAACAACTTTATTACCATCACTTCTTGAGCCAAGAACAGCAACTTTATCAATTTCTGGAATATGCAAAACATCAAAGATTTGAATATTAGCACCAGATTGGCTGTTATAAACATAATGTCTACTATTACCGCCAGTACGACCTATCTTTTCAACTTTACCAGTAGTAAAATTAAAAGCTAATGGGTCTCCCTCAACAACAGCTTCAGAAGTAGTAAGCTCAATGCCACCACCACCGCCAACCCCTGCTACACCTAATGCAGCCACCGTTGTGCTATCTACACTAGCAATATTACTAAGCTGCCTAGCGTTAGTAATTACTTCTGTACCACCTACCTTAATCGCCATTTTCGTGTCCTTTCACTAGGAGATTGTTGCATTTGTATTTACGTTGCCAACCACATCAAGGTTGCCAGATGCGTCCAGTTTCATTTTGTTTGTGCCGCCTGAAGCGAAGTACAACGAGCCGCCTGACTCTGTGACAGTCCAGTTACCAAAGTCTACACTACCTGTAAGAGCTAATGCTCCTGTTACACTTACGCCTGTAGCTGTTGTTTCTAACTTCTTGTTACCTGCTTCATACAGTTCGGCTGAACCACTACCAACTGCTTTAATTATATTATTACCAGATGCATCTTCTAATCGTATGTCATCGCCTTTAAGTTTTAATGACCCTGTTCCAGTTTCTTCTATTATACTATGGTTAGTGTCGTGATAGATATTAAGATCAGACCCTGCGCCAAAGATGGCTTTGTTGTTGTCACCAAAAGTTACATTTCCAGTAACTGTACCACCAGATTTTGGTAAAGCTGCATTTGCTGTAGTTGTGGTAGTGGTTAAATCTGCATCATTAGCCAAAGGAACCCATGAACCTGCGTGGGCAAAGTATCCTTTACCTGTGCCATGAACATGTGCAAACATTCCGTGATAAGTGCTTGCGCTTGGGAGATCATTAGTTGCAGAATAAACATTGCTATAAAGTATCTTGTTACTACCAAAGTCTACGTCTGCACCTAAGATTGCATATCGGGCGTCAGACTCTGTTTTGGTGTAATGGGTAGCTAGGCTAAATGTACCATATCCCACAATGTCCACTGTATCATTAGCCGCTGCACCAGACGCAAGGACTATAGATGTACCATTGGTAGCGGTGAAGTCTGTACCTGCAATGAGCTTAGTACCGTTTAAAAAACAGTCCACAAAACCAGTATCGTATGTAGCCGCAAAGGTGGTTTGACCTGCAGTCGCTGTATAAGTATTGCGAGAAGATGTTCCGTTTACGCTACTACCTGCAGCTTGCCATCCCCCAGAGCCGTACACATTCATAATATTTGTAGAGCTATTAAAATAGAGACTTCCTGTCAGAAGTGCATCCCCATCGTTGTCCGTAGCAGGGGCTGAAGACTTAGCACCAAGGTATCGATCATCAAAGCTATCATATGAAGCGGCTGCAGAAGTAGCTGAACTTGCAGCGGCTGTAGCAGAGTTACCTGCATTTGTTTCGCTAGTGGCAGCGGCTGTAGCTGAAGCAGCGGCTGCATTGGCATTAGTTTGTGCAGAACTAAGTGACCCTGTAATCGTATCAACATACGTTTTTGTCACAGCATCGTTTGCAGAACTTGGTGCGCCCAGACCAGTAATCTTCTGACTGCCCATAGCTATGGCACCAGACATAGTACCACCTGCCTTACCTAAGAAAGTGGTATCAGAATAAGCCTTAGTCGCAGCGTCTTGGTTAGCAGTTGGATCACCCAAGCCTGTAATCTTAGCTGTACCCATAGCTATGGCACCAGACATAGTACCACCTGCTAGTGGTAGCTTGGCAGCTATAGAGTTTGTAATACTTGTAGAGAAGTTTGGATTATCACCCAACGCTGCAGCTAGTTCGTTTAAAGTATCTAGTGTACCTGGAGCAGAGTCCACAAGTCCTGATACCTGCGTATCAACATAATTTTTCGTGGCGGCATCTTGTGCGTTACTAGGATCTGTAACATTAGCAATTGTTGTACCTGTAACGTCCAGTGTTCCGTTGACAGTTACATTATTAAACGTAGATGTACCAGAAGCTGCATTTACGTTACCTACAACGCTACCTGTTATAACACCACTAATATTACCTGTAATGTTACCAGTAATATCACCTACCAAATCTCCGATAAAACCTGATGTAGCTGTAATTGTTGTACCTGTTATGGCTGCAGTACTATTAGCCCCAATAATAGTACCATCAATAGCACCACCATTAATATCAACAGTCGCCAATGTCGCTTGACCAGATGTAGAAACAGTTGTGAAACTAGCCGCTGCAGCATTATTAGCCCCAATTGTTGTGCCATCCATAGCACCGCCATTAATGTCCACCGTAGCATGAGTTGAGGTTCCTGTAGTGTTTAGATTGGTAAACGTACCTGCAGCCGCTGTTGATGCACCGATTATTGTACCATCAATATTACCACCGTTAATGTCAGCGGAAGCTACAGTAGTCGTTCCAGTGGAAGTAAGGTCAGTAAATGTTCCTGCCACGGCTGTTGAGTTACCAATAACAGTGTTATCGATTGCGCCTGAGTTTAAATCAACAGAAGTGATTGTTGTTGATCCAGTAGCAGAAAGATTTGCAAAGGTTGCATCTCCTGTAACTCCGATAGTGCCGCCAACGAGGGCATTACCTGCTAGATGTAGGTCTTTGTATTTTTTGGTGGTTGAACCAATGTCTACGGTGTTTGTTGTTTCAGGAGTTATTGAGTTTGTGGTAACTCCCACTACCTCACTCCACTGAGCCGCTGAACCCGTATTCACTCTACATATAAAAAATCGTGATGTAGAAGTGTTTAACCATAAACTACCTGGAGCATATCCGCTGTTAACATCATCTGTTGTAGTCGGATTTGAAGTTGCAGTTATGTTATTTAAACCGCCAATACCACCATTAGCAGGTAACAAGTATCCGCTTACGGATGACTGTAAATTAATCTTTGGGGAATTACCTGTGCTACCATCATGTGAGTGTCCTGATGTTCCATCAAAAGCACTCTGAATTTGGTTAAATTCTGCAATTAACGGGGGTGCAGTAACTTCTGCGCCATTGATAATATCAGGTGCGGATTGCCTTGTATAACCTGCCATTTATTATCGCCTTCCTGAAACGCTAAATTCGAAAACAAGACCTTGGATTGAGAAGGGTTCTGATTGACCCACAGTCACAAACGTAGCCCTAGCTGAAAAACCTGATCCCTGAACATCAGTGACCATTATGGGTTTAGAGTTACCGCCATATAAAATGTTAGCTCCTGCATAGTTTATGTTCAGACCGCCATATTCTACTGGCCCACCTAAACTAGCTTGAGAGTAACTCGAAGGACGTTGCGTATTGTAATCGCCCCAATCGTAGGCCATTGAGAGAAATAGTTCTACTGGCCCTTCTGCACGGATGAAGGTGTTTACCTTCCGCATGGTCTTTCTTACTTCAGTGTCTCCAAAATCTAAATATGGAGTTGCGTAAACACTGGTAATGTTTTGCCCATTGAAGCTTGTACCTTTTTCTTGCTGATAGACTTTCCCATCATAATCACCATGAAGTACAAACTCTGTTCTACCTATATAGTCGCTCGTGGTGCAGGAAGCTCTAATGCCGTTAAGCTCTCCAAACTCCCATGATATACCACTTTCCTGATTAGCTAACCCACCTATAATACCAAATGAGTTTGCAACCGTTGTTGTACTATCCCCTACAAAAAACCTGACCTGAGATTTAGAACGGATCACAACCCCATTGATTGTGTCCATATCGAAGTTCTTAATCATATTTACCAAGGATACTTGGATTGCCTTGGATATGGTTTCTAGCTCTACGTCCCCAATCCTTGAGGTTCCCGAAACAGGTCTAAACCCATCTGGTGCAAGGAACATGAGATCTCCACCAATCTCTAGTACGCTATCCCTAGCTATGCACCCTACGTTTGTCGTAACCTGATCAATTAAAAACAGTCCTGACGTTAAGTCTGCGGAAGCTTTCTTGATGCTGTTACCGCCAAAAATAAATAGGTCATTTCTGAACGGCTTGATCTGAACTACATTAAAACCTGGATTTAGTATCTGACCAAAATTTGTACTGAAGTCGTAGGGGTCACTACCTTTTGAGTGAAAGATCGAAGAAGGTTGTCCTCTGTCTCCGCTAAAAAATAGATGGTTCTCGAAGACCTCAACAAGTGAAGGGGCTGCACCTATTCTAGTTCCACCTGGACTACTGACACCGCCACTATTACTTGGGTTTAACTGATACCAGTTAGTGCCATCAAAAATAATCCCGTTGTTTACGCCATCTGCAAAAGCTATTTTTGATCCATCACCAAAATCAAACTGTGCGTGTCGTATCTTTTTAACGGTTCTAACCCCATCCGTACTTGTCAGGGATAGAGAGTTAGTCATTACCTGCCAACCGCTTTGGGATACAAACTTATAAAACTTGTAGCTGTTTGCTCCTACGTCTTTTCTGGCAGCTATAATATAAGGGTTACCTAGATGTTCGTTTCGGTAAATCGCTACGCAAAGTACCGCCCCCTCTGCACTGCCTTGTCCTACCTCTACGTTTAAGTCTTCTAGTAAACCAAACCCTTCGATCCTTCGGTAGCCGCCATATAAGCTTGGCTCATAATTCACTAGTCGTGTAGCTGCACCTGGGGCTGCTTCTGCTAAGAACAGGTGGTTTTGGTTACTGTTAAGTCCACCAGAGCTTACCAGTTTAAAGGATTGGATTTCATCTGCCATTAGAACTTAATCCTAGTATCCCGTACATACTCGTATGAATTGATGTAGAGAGTTTGCAGGTCTTTTACCCCTGCAGTAAAAGCAGTGAATGCTGCACCTGCGGCTTCGAGATTATCCTTGAACATGTATAAATGATACAAAGCACCATCGACAATTACGTTATCAAAAGCTTCGGGTATTCTTGTTTGATCACTATGCAGCGTAAGATCTGCGTAGTTTAGAAAATATCTAAATCTGACGCTGTACGCCTGATCAGGAGAAGGTGTTACACCAAAGCCCTGTCCGTGTGATGGGAATACAAAGTCGGGTACACTTCTACCTGCAGATCCTGCGGTATAATCATCATCCCTATGCTTTTCATACCACTCATCTCGTTCAATACCTTTAAGTGTCTTGTATCCAACATTCAGGCTAGAATTAGATTGTATCTGGAATGTATTAAAATCGGCAATCTTAAAAAAAGAAGGCCAATTGTATTCTGTCTGACCTGCGGTAAGAACTTGTGTATGTTCCGAAGCATTGAAGGGCCACTCAAACTCAGTCTGATTAATTTTTGCTATCGATGCTTTAACAGCATCTTTAACTAAAGCCTGTACTCCTCGACACGATCCGAAGTCGGCCTGTGCAATCTCCACTTCGTTTAGCCGTCTAAGCGTCATATTGCAGAGTGTTAAAAAAGTACTGGGCATGAGTGATCCTTAAAAGAAGGAAGGGGGCAAGTAGCCCTGCCCCCGAAAGCTATTACGCTAAGTTGTAGTTCGCTGTCATAAGAGCTTCTGGACGCAAGATTTTGCGACCATAAAGCTGCATACCACGGACGATGTCTGCGAATGTGTCTGGAGAACGGAAGCTCTCAGTTTTCGCAATTTGATCCGCTACAGCTACCGCTGCATCGTGACCTGCAACCATAACACCGTAGGCAGCCTCAGAACCTGCAGAAGCTGAAGTACCTGGGCCTGTTGACTCGTATGGAAGGTTGTTTGAAACGTATACTCGCATACCACGAATAGTACCTGGCATACGTCCGTTTCTTATTTCACCTTCGCCACCAAAATCGGCATTCATTAATTTTGAATCTTCCGAAAGAAGTAGCTCTTTGAAGACGGGGTCCACAATACACCATCTGCCTTCGGTGTCTACGTTTGCTGCGTCCATTAAACGAGCCATACGGCCTATAACGGCTAATGGTGAAGTGATAGCACCTGCGCCACCACCTGCAGCTAGAGGAATAGACGTTACTTCAGCCTCTCCACCAACATCAGAACCACCAAAGTCAGTGATGTCTAATTTGTTGGCTGCAAGCAATTCGTCATTACCTGCGTTTGAGTCAGCTTTAGATCCACCTGTGTCTAATGCTGTACGTCTAGCCCATGCAGAACCGTTCCAATTCCAACCAGACATATAGCCTAGCACTTCACGATCAAATGCATCACGAAGTTTAAAACCTGCACGGTCAGTTGCTAAATCGATGAAGTTCACATGCCGTATTTTCAACAAGTTTCGTTAATTACTTGTCCGTTCTCTTATGAACTGCTGCAAGTTGTCCTTGCAGAGAAGACCATATCATCACCCTGATATTTTTCAGGGGCTAGGCGCTTCGGATCACTTGATCCTACTCTCTTTCGAGATGGTCGTTGAACCTTCCGCTATGCGGCTTGGCTGCTGATTGCCCTCGTCTTTACGTTAGGGTGTCCCAGACAATTCACCTAGTTATTCGATTAGGATTACTCCTAAAAGCTCCCATAAGTTAAGAGTGTGCTTCCTCAATATCGTCAATAGCAAATTGGAAGTAGTTGCTTTCTGTAACTACCATAGTGTAATCAGAATCGGTCAAATCTTGTGTCGCAAGCGTTGTGCCACGAGTATATGAGTTGATTGTGATTTCTGGTTCTTTGATGATTTTTACGCTATCACCCATGTTTGAAATTTCACCTGCGTAATCGGTGTTAGTGACATCCTCTACAACAGAGGTGTTGCGAAAAGCCTTTTGTACTTTTCGACTATAAATAACGGGTGAGAAATTTCCGTTTGGAAGATTTCCATATCCCGATGCTACTGGAAATGCCATTGTTAATACTCCTTTTGAGATGGCAGGTCAGCTATTGCTGACAGACAATTTCAGAAGGTCACATTAAGTGGCAGTGCGTTTTGTAAGGGTGCATATGTATTTGCGGTACACATGGGCCTCACTACACTGGTGGACTGTTTGTTTCATTCTTCTGGTTAAAAACGGTGTAGGGGTAGTCTAATGAGGCCCTACTCCGAAAAGCTTCATTACTAATAATTATAGCATAACTGTGCCACTTAGTAAATAGCTAATTAGTTTAAGTGTTGTGCCACTTATCTTGCTGCGCCTGAGACATCGTAAGTAAACTCACCTGATCTCATGGACTCTAATATTGCAGCTTCATTAGCGTCATACTCTTTATCAGACATCTTAGCTACCTGACTTTCTGAGAACTTCGCTTTTGGCTCACCTTTTGGCGCAACTGACGTGGAACGTCCAACGGCTTCAGCCGCTGACTTTTTAGACGTGGTTTTTCGCTTGCCTGTATCGGCTTTATACAAGTCGATAGCACGGGCCGCTGCCACGGCATCTGTATTATTTTTATAGAGGGCATCATTTATATACATTGGTTGAAGAGATACCCACTCATGGAACTTTGGATCTTGCCGTATATCATTAAAATCAGGATGAAGTTCTAGGAGCTTTTGTTCTGCTTCTTTTTTAGTAATTTTAGTTTCTAAGTCTTTTAAATGACCCAGACGCTTCTCACCTTCTTCAAGAGCTTCGTTTGCATGTTTCTTTGCAATTGTATGGACGATCTTAGCTACATCAGGATACTTTTCTGACCAAGCTTTAATCTCTTCATCTGTTTTAGGAAACTTAATCTGACCTTTGGCTGCACTATCTAGTTGTTGCTGCAGCTTTTGTATTTCTTCATCTTTTTGACCCATTAAACTTTGAGAGTGTCTGCGGAGATCTCCGTAGCGTTTTTTAAACGAAGCTTCTTCAGCATCCTTTGGCTCTGCTTCAGCTTGCGTCTGTTGCTGCGCCAACTCTTCTGAATAAGTTTGTGTGTCTTCTACTTCTTCTTTTCTTTTATATTTACTCATGTTTTCCTCTGGGGGCTTCTACTGAAGGTAGCCCAATTAAATTTACACGATGAAGGTGACTTTTGGTTTCTTCACCATGCCAAACATAGAAGTCTTGGTAGAATAATCGCTTTCCTGATACTCTTCCGTTTCATCAACTTCTGGTTCCTCTTCAGAAACCTCCACTTCAGCCTTTTCCACCTTATTGCCCTCTGGTGTTTCCGTATCTTCGTCTTCTGTGTGATAGCCAGTGTCGTTGCAGTGTTCGCAACCTCGACCCTCACACATTGGACATTCGGTAACATCCTCTTCTGATCCTGACATATCGACTTCAGCAATAAGACCCATTGAGTCCATTGCCATCAGGCCCATCTTTGCTTCTTCCTGCATATCCATAATGTGCTTGAGGCCATGCCACTTCACTACATCTGCAGGTAAAACGTATTCCCCCTGAGACAGCATCACTTCGATGTCATCTCTAACTTCGTCTGCGTTAGACCCAACTGGAATAGGATTTCCTGATACAGGATCTACTGGCCCCATCATCCCATCACAGGCCATGCCGCCATGATACATCTTTGGCTTTTCATCCGCTTCTGGATCATCAACCATAGCCTTTTGAATAGCGTCACTACGGGCCTTTTCATAAGGTGATAACTCTCCATTATCATCTAAATCTGCAGCGGCTTCATCTCTTTGAAATTTTTTGTTAGCCATTTCGTGACCTTCCTCTGTATCAATACCTTTACGAGCCACCATCAGCCCCCCCAGAGCCATTTCAGAAGATGAAAAAAAATTTGCATCTGCGATTTCGGGATAGGTGATCTGTATGTTGTGAGAAAAACGGGTATCTAGAACAGGCTCTTGTCCTTCGTACCCACGGGTGAATGTGTGATTGCCTATGGTAACTGCGTCTGGCCCAGTAAAATCTGTACCTCTGCCCTCAGTTGTGGAACTGTTCTGAAAAAAGGTTCTTCCCTCAACAGCGTCATCTCCTATCTGAATATAATCTACGAACTCTTGTATCTGATATTCCAAATCATCCTGTGGTGCAGGAATGCTAGAGATAGAACCATAGGTTTCTATAGGCTCAAACTCTGAAGAATTAAGTACTTCATCTACTGTGTCTGGAAACCTGTCCGACGATAATCGATTTAAGATTACACCTCTTACCGCATCACGACCTTCCAAGCTTTCCCCACGGGCCTCTGCCCATACGACCTTTTCGATTTTTTCGATGTCGGAGTAAGGAAGTTCTGTTATAGGTCTTGCTTGAGGGCGAAGACTGCTATCCACTATTCTGAACCTTTTATTACTTCTTCTCTGAGGGTGTTTATTCTACGCAATTCAGCGATTGCGCCTTGTATTTCCAAAATACGATCTGTGTCTTTTTGTAGCTCTAGAAGGTGATGGAAATAAATAATACGGCTTTGTGCGTATTCCTTCAGCTTGTCCATCATGTCTTTGTCGTTAACGAGAGGGAGTAAGCTGCGGTAGGTTTCTTTATTCATTAATTAACTGGGCCTTGTGGTGGTTGTTGTGGTTGGTTTCCCCCATTTGCTCCACCCCCTGATCCCGTAAAACCTTCGGCTGTAGGCTCTGGTGCATTGCCTGGAGCTATGTTGCCACCGCCTGTGCCTGTTGGATCGTCTGGTGAAGGTGCGCCCTGTTCTTGTGGTGGTTCAGGCTGTTGAGGCATCATAGCCTGTATCTCAGCCATCATCTTCGCCTGTATCATTGCTTCCCGTGGATCGTTGAGGATCTTCTCTTCATCCAGATCCATAGATGCTGCAATCTCTCGTAAGATAAAGTCGTACTTAACAAACGGAGCCATCTGTTGGTTGGCAGTCATTTGCATAAATTGCAGTAAGCGTTGGCTGCGGATCTCGTTACGCATTAAGCTTTCTGTGCCACGGGCAATTACCGCAAGATCACCCTTGGTATATTCGGCATCAAAATTAAACTGCATGTTAAATGCAAAGAGTGCCTTGCCTAATGGATGTAGTAAGTAATCATCGATGTTTCTGACCACGGCTTTAATATTTTGCGCTGCGGCCCCCATCAACATGGACATACCACTGGCGGTTCTACCTACGCCCATAACGCCACCAACACCGTGGCTGTAGGATGGTATCCCTGTGGCTTCATCCGATAGCTGTCGAGCCTTGTCGAACATCATCATTAGTTCGTTAGATACGTTGGGAAACTTAGTTCCAAATATGCTCTGGCCTGGTGCTCCTGCCTGTCTTCTAAAGACTTTTCCTGGGTATACAGATAGGTCTTGGCCTGGAACTAAATTAGTTTCATCGATCTCTATAAGTAGGTTTCCCGATAGCGCAGAGTTGTCCACGCTCATCCTTAGAAATCCGTTCATTAACAGTTGTGTGTCTTCCATGTTTTCAGCTACACCAACACCGAAAAAACCGTAGGGGTTTAACTCGTAGGGAACTGCAGTGTATGGAATGCGTGTCGGAGTAAATGGATTTATAACAAAGCGTAGTATCTGCCCATTACAGATCCAAACGTTAACCTGAACCTCATCACGGTCTGCTACTTCTTCTGGAAGTTCGAGGTCTGCTTCCTCTGCTAACTCAGAATCTATTACACCCCAATATTCTAGTACCTCAAAACGGTCTGGGCTTTCAGAGTTATTACTTTCATCTAGTGCGTCTTCCCAATACTCTCTTTGATATTGTGGGCCGTACTCTATGGCAAGTTCTAGGCTCTCATCACGGAAGTGTGGACGCTTCTTTAGACTGCGCATTTGGCTGCGGTTTAATCTATGACGCTGCACTGTAAATTCTGCTTCAGCCATATTCCGTGCGTCAGGATCAGGATACAAATCCCATATGCTGACGTATTCTACCTTCGGGATTGTTTGGAATAGAGGATCGTAATTACCTTCCTCATCCCAATTCGGATATTCCTTGTCGAAAGCAAACGGGCCTTTAAGAATACCTGTACCAAACAAGCTTGTTTCAAATGCAACAGATCTAAGATGCTTGGATGCGTTTGTTTCATCCAATTGATCGTGCATCTTACGCTCCATCATCTGCGCTGCACGTTTTGCAGGTTCATAAGTAATGGAAGAGTTTGTTGTTCCTGCACCTGTCTGTAGTTCTTCTTCAACAGGAGACAGTGTATTCTTAAAAACACCCAAATCTTGCTCTATATCGGGCCTAGCAATGGCTCTTTTGGGCGTATAATCGACCCCTAGCTTCTCATCCACTTTTTCGGGTGTAATGGCGTTTGGATCGTAATTTACGGCTCCTGCCACGTTATTTGGGTCTTTTCGGGCCTCTATACCAAGCGGAAACTTAGAACCTGCGAATAATACGTCTACAATCTGTGCATATGCCGCCAAAACCTTAGTTTTTGTAATTTTTACAAACGTTTTGCTCTTTTCAGTGTCGGTAAACTGCACTTCTGGGCCGTATATGCCCCTGTAGTTACGATATGACATCAGCCAACGGTCTTCATCAGCTAATCTTTGGTCTTTTGAGCGTCTATATTGACCTTCAATAAAGGCAGCTACGCCAGAATAGTCTAAATTCTCTTGTTCTACATCATTTGCCTCTTCTAATGCGACTACATCCTGTGATTCAGTCGTATCTTCGGGGCTTGGGCCAGTAGGTTTGTCCATAAGTGCCATGTTTTAGTATCCAAATGTTGTATCTGAGGGTTGCCACCGCTGTATGGGTACGCCTTTGCCCATATCGAAGGGTGAAAAGGCTTTGGGGCGGCTCATAATTCCATATCTAACGCTATCGTAGGTGTGATCTGATGCGTGTCTTGGGTCTATATCGTCTGACCCCTTTGGATCGGATGGAATTACTGGTAGGTCTGCTATTATTTGTCTGCAGGTGTTGAAGAAAATAATACCTGCGGTTTCTGTTACAGGGTCTACCTTTAAAACTTCGTGAAATCTGTTCTTTCCTGCTACTCTTGCACCTGCAGAACGGTCACTGGGACGCCATCTGCATCCTATGCTTATCATTTCTTCCGCAATAGACGGGCCAATCTGCCCACGATTATGCCAACACGAACTGTCCAATATGCCGTATTGAATGCTTTCCCCGTGTTCCGCTTCGAGAACCGCTTTAGCAAGGTCTTTACCAGTGTGTTTCGAGAGATAAAGTTCACGGTAGACGTAGAGCGTTTCATAACTTGGATCAATCGCAAACCAATGTACCGCAGAATAAGAAGAGTACCCATAGTCACAACTCCTAAACCTGCGCCAATCGGGGGGTATATCAAATGGTTCGCAGACATGATCGGATTGTTTGAACTCTGAGAATGCTGCGCCATCCGCTACATCCCAATCCCCTTCTAGTAGTTGCCGCCTTTGTGTTTCTGGAAGTGCTAAAAGGTTGGCTTCGTACTGCCCGTCCTTCATCAGGTAAGGGTTGTCTTTTAAAGTTGCAGGTATGAACCTGCGGTAGAACAAAGGCTGTCCTTCTTTTTCATGTCCTTGAGGAAACGTCAGTGTGTTTCCTGTATCGATGTCTGTTGCTGCAAACTTTATGTTAGAGGGTGCAGGATCAACGAACATTTTCTTGACCCATCCATGCCCTCTACCACCTGGGTTAGTCGTAGCCCTCATAAACAAGGGAAGGTCAGGATCAGTAGTTCTCAATCTACTTCGCATATATCCCCATGCGAAACTTGTGGCGTACTGGGTAAGTTCGTCAAAGGCTATGTAGCTGAAAGACAAACCTTGGTATCGAAGAACGTCCTCATCTCTTTCGAGGTAGGTCATCCATAATTTACCACCGCTAGGAAAGACCCACTGACTTTTCTTTTCTTGCCACTTAGACCCTGGATATATCTTTGGATATAGCTCCTGAGATTTCCAGATTAGTTCCCGTAGTTCGTCATTTGTACGTCTAAGTATAAGACCGCTAAAGTTACTATTATTAAAATAGCGCATTGGGTCAGCGAGGAGCGCAAAACTTTTCCCAGAACCTGCTGAACCCCCATATAGTACCTCTCGTTCACTAGCCGCTAGGAAGTCTGTCTGTGGCCCTGGATTGGGTTGAAATACAACTTCCCGTTCTTGTTGTTCTTGTGTAATAACGCCAAAATCTAGCGTGTCTGAAATGCTCTGGAACTCTTCTTCAGCCTCGACATCCGTACCTTTATGTTTCGCAAGCTTGTTCTCCATCATCGTTTTGATACGCTTGCTGTCGGCTATCTTACGTCTTAGTCGGGCTTCTTCCTTTGCATCCTTAGTCTTGGGCTTAGACTTCTTATTCTCTCTCTTCAGAGACTTCAGCCGTTTGCTTTTAGGTCTATGCTCTGCCCAAATGTTTCGTAGACCTTGGTGCGAAAGTGTACGCTCACATTTGTCGTTGAGCCACTCCGTAACCTTGCGTCCACTATACCCTTCATCAAGATGATCCATTGCCTGTTCTACAAACGGAATATAATCTTCATCAGGAACTAACTGTAGAGGATCTTCTTCGGTAGCTTTGTAGGCGTAGGGTATTCTTTGGGTGGCGTTTTTTCTAGTTTTGTTTTTCCAAGTCATCTGCTTTGGGTGGAAGAATGAACATGCCACCACCATTATTGGTGACCTCAATCTTCTCTCTCTTAACTAAGCCTGTGCGGTCTAAAACCTCACGGGCTGCGTTGATTGCATTCCTAGCTCCCAATGCTGTTGGATCGTTCAGGACATCTACAAGGCCGTATGCAGCCTTTGGTGCATTCATAGCCAACATCATCGATGCCCGTTCAATAATCTCTTCACGCAGCGGCCCCGTTACTTCCCCTTGATTTGTACCTTTGCTGTACCCTGCAATATCCATAGCCTTACGAATATTCCCACGGCCCTCGCCCATCAGGGCTTCTAAAAAGGCAGTTTGTTTTTCGGTATATTTCTTGTCAGTCATTTCTACCTCAAAAATACAAAACACAGGCCAACGATACCTGTGGCAATCATCCAAAAGATCCGTTCAGCAAAGGCTATCTTCTGACCTCGAACCAAAGCTTGCTTTTCCATCTCACTAAGCCTGTCATCAGCTTTTTTCTGATAGTCTACGATGTTGTCCATACGCTTAAACGCAGTGACCATGCGCTCTTCCATGCGTACCATTTCAACCATTGCATCCGATAATTTGTCCACTTTAGTCTCAATACGATCTAGCCTGTCTTCCATACCCAACCCTTTATTTCTTTTTCTTTTTCTTAGGCCAACCTTTAGTCATGTCTTTGTATGCCGAAGGGCTGATAGTGCTATCCTTTTTGGAGCGACTTGTTCCTGCTTTTCTTCGTTTATTAATATTGTTTACGAGGGAGTTCTTCTTCGCTGCCATTTTTTAGCTTTCTTCATTATATTTCGGGCTATGTTTTTGTATCGGGTGATAATCAGTATGAAGCCGCTGTCATCGTAGACTATGTATTTACGTCTGCCTTGTCTCATCACCACTTCTTGCAAGACCAATATCGTGCAGTGAACTTATCTTTGGCGGTATCGCATCGATGCCTAGCTCGAAAACTCTTGCGTCTTTTGGGGTTAGATTTCTTAATCTTCATATCAGGATCGCCAAAGCGAATGATCTTTTCTTTCCCGTCCTTACAGGCTTTGACCACAAACTTCTTAGAACCACCTGAAGTACGCCTAGGCTTGTTACACTTCATCTTGGACTTATCGATTTGTTTAGCCATTTCGATCCACCTCGAAGCATTCCACAGAACTGGCAGAATTAGTGATCAGGACTTTGGATTTAAGTAATTCGGCTTTGCAGACTTCTTCAGATCCGTAAGTAGCGATATGATAATACTCAAACTCGCCATGCATGAATTGTAACCAGACTAAAAACCACATTAGCTAAAAAACCACCACCATGCTGCACCGCAGACACCACCCCACAGAACAACTATTATAAAAATCCAACTGAGCATTTCTCGAAGCTCTTCAGCTTCCTTCTGCCTTTTTCTCAGGGCTTCCTTGCGTTGTTTTCTCATTTGCCCCTGATACATTACCCAATCGTCATACATTCCAGGCCTTGCATACAGCCGCATGTGAGACTCTAATTCCCTCTTCTGTTCCTTGAGTTTGTCGAGAGCGAGGAACTCCTCAAAGTCATCACCCTCTTTACCTAGAACCTTGGTGAAAACGCTGTTCTTTTTCTTCTCGACTTTAGCCTTTAAATCTTCTTCTGCGCTGACAAACGCCCCTACGGATTTACCGACATCGATGAGTTCCCTGCCCTGAGAAATTGCAGTTTTTATAGTAGTATAGGCCGCAGACGCAGCCGCAATCTCCGCTAACATCCCCTAGCCCTCAAATTACGATAAAGTGATATTCACCTCGACCCTATTGCAGCCACCAAAGGCTAATAGGTTCTTTTCCCGTAGACCCGTGACGAAGTTCATTACCTCAGTCTCACAGTCTACTTTATTCTCAAATCCCTTTGGATAGGTGACGTATGAGCAATCCAAGCTCAAAGGACTTGTGCATATCATTGCCACCGCTACCCAAGTAATCATTACTTCTTCTTCTTTTTGCCTTTGTGCATGTAGCCACCGCCATACGCACCCATCTTCTTGGGCTTTTCTATTTTCATGTATCCACCCATTGCCATAGCAGGGGGGTTAGATGCACCGCACTTAGCCTTTTTAACTTTAGCCATCTTCATCAGAAGCTTCCTTTTCAATCAGATATTGTAGGGATTCTATTTTGGTAGATGCTTCATCTGTCTCGAAGAACTCATCATACCCACGGAAAATAAGATTTTCATCTGCAGCTTCTGCGGAAGTAATTAAACCTTCCTCTAGTAAATAATCACGGACAGCCTCAAGTTTTAATTCCTGACCTGTCCGTTCCCTAATCGCTGCACGAATATAAATAAGGTTAATCAACCGTTATTACCTTCTATTGTAACATTAGTTTAGGATATAAGTCAACCACTTAATTAAATGGCGTTATTATGCATTTTTAGTCTAGACAAATCTGAAAAACATGGTACAATATAATTGTTAGCCGCAGGGGTTAACCTATAGCTTACCGTAAATAGCGTTCTGAATGTCTGATCTGTTAATACCTATATCGTTAAGTTCTTTATTCGTTAGGTTCATTAACTGCCAGTAATGTACCCGTCTTTGTTGGGCCGCAGCAATTCTATCGAAAATACTCTTACCCCACCTTTTAACCGCACTCATTATAAACTCTCCTTATTAAAATGTTGCTAATACTATTATAGCACCATCTTACTGAGGGGAGTTTTGTTGTTTTAGCAAATCCGATATGCAAGTAACCGCAAGAGGTACAGGGATCTTAAACCACTCATTA
>UEXM01000688.1_pt1 | contig 33700 bp, 48 predicted proteins | sample 1796661 | NCBI WGS metagenome assembly UEXM01 (sample SAMEA4772469, study PRJEB27181) | metagenome
GGCGACAACGAAAGAATGAATGCTAATGGCGACACATATGTAGCCTACCTATTCGGCCACGACGCCCAAGAGTTTGGCACAGACAGTGACGAGAGCATTATTAAGTGTGGGAGTTATACGGGTAATGGTAGTACTGACGGCCCTACGATTGATTTAGGGTTTGAGCCTCAGTGGTTGCTCATAAAAAATACTTCAGGTAGCTCTTATTGGTACTTGTTTGACGTCGCGAGAGGCATCGTAAACGGGGGAGATACTCCAGTCTTGTTCTCTAATGATACCGCCGCAGAATCATCCAGTTCGTATCTGCAAGTCAATCCTAATGGCTTCAAACTTACCAAGTCTGTGGCAGGCACAAACTCAAACACTGATACGCACATCTACATGGCTATCCGCAGGCCACACAAGCCAGCATCAGAGTTTGCGGCTGCTGATTTGTTTAATGTTGATTTAGGTGACGCTAACGACCCCGGATTCGATACTGGTTTTCCAGTAGATATGGGCATATTTAGATTACACGAGTCAACCGCAGATTTTGATGTTATGTCAAGACTAACCGGCCCTAGGAGATTAGATTTTACTACTGGAGTTGAAGCTAGTAAGCCAAACGCCATGTTTGACTACATGGACGGTTGGGTATCTTCTGGTATGGGGAGTCACACTGGCTGGGCATGGAGACGTGCTCCCGGTTACTTTGATGTGGTGACTTATACGGGAAATGACACCGCAGGAAGAACTGTAACGCACAATCTAGGTGTAGCGCCTGAGATGATGTGGATCAAACCTAGATCCTACAACGACAACTGGGGTGTGTACCACAAGGATATGAACGTCACTGAACGTATGTTCCTTAATGGTGTGGGTGCCGCAACAGCTCCGGCAGACTCCCCGTGGAACAACACCGCCCCGACTGATACCGTATTTACTGTAGGCTCAGACGATCCCGCAAATAAGTCTCCCAAAGACTACATCGCCTACCTATTCGCCTCAGTCGCAGGCATATCAAAGGTCGGTAGCTATACAGGCACAGGCAACGACCTAAACGTAGACTGCGGCTTTAGTGCTGGTGCTAGGTTTATCTTGATTAAACGTACTGACTCTACAGGTGATTGGTATCTTTGGGATTCTGTTCGTGGCATTGTCGCTGGTAACGATCCGTACTTACTACTGAACTCAGATGCGGCTCAAGACTCAAGCTATGACTACATAGACCCTCTATCAAGCGGTTTCACAGTCACATCATCAGCACCAGCGGCACTAAACAACAGTGGTGGCACTTACATTTTTTACGCAATCGCATAATCAACAGACAAAATAGGAGAATCAACTATGTCTGAATATCGAGTAAGATCAACTGGCGACATCAAGTCTCAAGGACAATTACGCCAGGAAAACTCAAACGTATCCCTTCCCAAGGTATGGGGTACAAATGTAAACGAGACACTGGGTATTGATCCAGTGCTTGCAGCACCAGCACCTACACCGTCTGGCGCTTACAAGTCAGTAGTTCGCAATGGCGTGACTCAAGACGACAATGGCAACTGGGTGCATGCTTGGGTTGAGCGAGACATGTTCGCTGATACCACAAAGCATGTAGATGCTGATGGTAATGAAGTTGGCAGCATTGGTCACGATGACTTCGCTCAGACCATTACAGTTACCAAGGCCGAGTATGAAGCTGAATATCAAGCAACATTAGATGCAGCTGCTGGTGCTTCAGTCCGTAACCAACGTGATGGATTGTTAGCAGAGACTGACTTTTATGCATTGTCAGACGTTACAATGTCATCTGAAATGACAGCGTATCGTCAAGCACTGCGTGATATTACATCCCATGCAAACTTCCCTCATGATCTTGCAGATTCTGATTGGCCTACAAAGCCATAAATACTATTAAATAGGATCTATAATGGCAGTTAACTTTCCAGATAGCCCATCCAATGGCCAACAACATACTGTAGGTACTACGGTATACAGTTACAACTCGGCTAAAGGAACATGGGTGGATGTTGCTGCCAATTCCGCTAACACGATAATTAAGTTAGGATCGTGGGAAATTAAACTTGATGCAGCCGACCTAAGATTTGTACATGGTGGCACTGATGTTGCAAGGATAACTACTAGCGGAGATATGATTACTTTAGGTAATGTAGATTCTAGCGGTGCACCGTAAAAATACCGCATTTGATTTAAATTATAAATAATACATTAGGAGATTATTATGTCAGAAGTTAAAGACGCTATCGATCAGCTGTCTCATGGTCAGTACGATCAATTTAGCTCTTCAGTGAGTGACCTTTTGATGGACCGTCTTAAAGGTAGAATCGATAACGAAAAGTACGCTGTCGGTCAATCTATCTTCGCGGACGCTCAATCAACAGACGATATTGATCTAGAACAATCAGAGGAGACTTCTGATGAAGAAGTTTAAAGACCTGTTTGAGGATAGTCCTGCACAGGACTATGAACCAAACAAGGAATCAGATGACGAGGTAAAGAAGTATAAGCCTCGTTCCAAAGGTGAAGAAGACTTTGCCAATATGCATATGGTCACCAAGACTGGCCACCCTCACGCATTGGATCATCAGTTCACTGGTGACGTATCAGGCAATGACCGCTTACCAATGGGTGAGCCAGACAAGCATATCGGTGGCATTAAGCATGCCGATGGCGAGAGCCAGCCTATGAAACAAGGATCTTCCGAGAACAACCCAGGTGGTTCAGCTTACAACGAGCCTAAGCAATATGGGCGCGCTGGTGAGAAGACTCCTGTGATGCAAGGTTCTTCCAAGATCAAAGAGAGCGTTTCTTTTAGCGACTTTCGACAGACGCTTGACGAAGGGGTCGTCGATACTCTAAAAAAGATTAAAAGCCGTAAGCAAGCGATGCCAGTAAAGTTTAAAAACAAAAAGACTTTAAAGGTTGATATGACTACGGCTAACAAATTACTATCCGTACACGATGCTCTCAAGCCAGCTAATGCTAAAAAGTTTAGAGACTCGTTGGAAAAGGGAGAGACGTCGTTTATGTCGATGCTCGACTTCGCTATGCAGAACGCGTAAGGAAATACAATGCCTATTACAACAAATCAAAATAAGCCAGGTGGATACGTAGTTCTCAGAGCTACGGGTACGGAAACTGTTAATCTAGTTACTGTAGCTACTGCTGGAGAGACCGTCAACTCAATGGCAATCAACGAGATCCTTTGGTCTGTTGATGCTTCACAGAAGTGGACAGTTACTCGCGGTAGTGACACCGTAGCTGTTTTAGCTGGATCTGGCCATCATGATTATCAGAGTAGCGGGATGCGCTTAGAGGAAACCAACAATCAGTTGGCCGCTAACTGCAATGTTACTTTAAGTGGTGGTACTGGTTACATTGTTGTTAAGCTGCATAAGGTATCCGGAGAATGAGCATGAAGCTGATCACAGAGATCAACGAATCTATCGAATACATTGCTGAGGCCAAAGAAGATGGTAGTAAAGACTACTATATCAAAGGGCCTTTCATGCAAGCCAATATTAAGAACCGCAACGGTCGGATGTATCCAGCCGAGGTGCTTGATAAAGAAGTAAAGCGTTATGTTACCGAAAACGTAGATAAGAACCGAGCATATGGTGAGCTTGGCCATCCAACTAGTCCTACGATTAACTTGGATCGCGTGAGCCATATGATCAAAGAACTTACCAGAGAAGGCGACAATTTCATTGGTAAGGCTAAGATTATGACAGAGACTCCTATGGGTCGGATTGTGAAAAACTTAATGGATGAAGGAGCCAGCTTGGGTGTTTCATCTCGTGGAATGGGTTCGCTGAAAAACAAAGGCGGTCTTGCGGAAGTGCAAAATGATTTCTATCTTGCCACAGCTGCAGATATCGTGGCTGATCCATCCGCACCCGATGCTTTTGTAGAGGGTATTATGGAAGGAAAGGAATGGATCTGGGACAACGGTATTATTCGTGAAGCTACTATCAATGATTATAAGGAACAGATCGAAGAAGCCCCCTCCAAAGATTTGACGGAAACCAAGCTGCAAGTTTGGACTAATTTTCTGTCCAAGCTATAATTTTTATAAATAACATTAGACCATAAAGGAGTCTTAAAATGTCTGATCAAGATATTCAAGAAGTAGAACTCCAGGAGACGGAAGAGCAGCTTGACGAGTTTAAAGCGTCAATGGGTGATCCTTCTGAAGTACCTGAGCCTACATCAGTAAAAGCTAAGCCACGTAAGGGCGATAAGAAAGTAGAGGACGATCCACAAGATTCTCCTACTGCTGTCAAGGTCCCCGGTACTAAGGCTGGTATGATTAATTCCATGCTTACGGCAATGAACAACATGCCGACTAAGCAACTCAAAGCTGGATATGGCAAGATGATGTCTGGTATGAAAATGGAAGATGTCGATTTCCAGGAAGACGCTATCGATGAAGTCCATAGTGCTCGCGACCTTCCAAAGATTACTGCAGAAGATGTTTCCGTCGCGGAAGACGTATCTGCTATGTTCGAAGGTGCAGATGATCTTACCGAAGGCTTCAAAGATAAGGCAACAACCATCTTTGAGACAGCTGTCGTAGCTAAAGTAAACGAGCAGCTCGAAAAGATCTCTACTAACTTCGAAGCAGAGCTTTCCGAAGAAGTGGAAAACGTACGTAAAGAAATGACCGAGAATCTCGACCAGTACCTCGACTATGTTGTTGAGCAATGGATGGAAGAGAATCGCTTAGCTGTAGAGCAAGGTCTCAAGGCTGAGATGGTTGAAGATTTCTTGAAGGGTCTGAAAGGATTGTTCGAAGATCACTACGTCGAGATTCCAGATGAGAAAGTAGATGTAGTAGAAGAGCTTGCTGCTAAGACCGAAGAACTCGAGTCTAAGTTAAACGAGCAAATCGAAAAGAACGTTGAGCTGCGTGGTGTTGTTGCACAATACGATCGCGGCCAAATGGTTGAGTCTGTAAGCAATGGCCTGACAGATACTCAAAAAGCTAAATTTGAAACCTTAGCAGAAGGAATTGATTTTAGTGACGAAGAGTCTTTCACTAACAAACTTAACATTGTTAGAGAGAGTTACTTTGGTAAGGGCGAAGATGTAGCATCATCATATCAGTTGGATGACGATGAGCCTCTCTTGGAAGAAACGTCTGAAAAGACTATTCCGTCCGAGATGGCTGGTTATGTAAATGCCATTTCAAGATCCATAAAGAAGTAATATTATAAATAACTTTAGATAGATTAGAGGAGACTATCATGTTATCTGAACAACTTATCGAGAAGTGGCAGCCAGTGTTGGATCATAACGATCTTGGTGATATCAAAGATAATCATCGTCGCGCTGTAACTGCTCAACTTCTAGAAAACCAAGAGCGATCAGCTCGTGAGTCAGCAATGGGTTCCGGTGGATACCAAATGCCTTCGTTGTTGGGAGAAGCCTCTCCTACTAACGCAATGGGCGGTTCTTCTGCACCTGCTACTTCACCAGCTGGTAACGTAGACCTTTTTGATCCAGTACTGATTTCATTGGTACGACGATCTATGCCAAACTTGATTGCCTATGACGTATGTGGCGTACAGCCAATGACTGGTCCTACTGGACTGATCTTTGCAATGCGCGCTCGTTACTCTGGCCAAGCTGGTACTGAGGCTCTGTTTAACGAAGCTGATTCTTCGTTCAGTGCTTCTGCTTCAGGTAACACTGCTTCTAAAGCTGTTATCGATGGCGAAGGTAACCCAGGTACAGGTCAGGCTGGTACTGATCCAACAGCTCGAGCAGTAGGTAACACTTACTCGGTCGAGACTGGTATGCCAACAACTTCAGCTGAAGCTCTGGGTGACGGAGACAGCAACCGGTTCAACGAGATGGCCTTCTCAATTGAGAAAGTAGCTGTTACAGCTGTTTCACGTGCTCTGAAAGCTGAGTACACGATGGAACTGGCACAAGATCTGAAAGCAATCCACGGCCTCGACGCTGAGACTGAGCTTTCAAACATCTTGTCAGCTGAGATCCTCGCTGAAATCAACCGTGAAGTTGTACGTACTATTAACTACACAGCTTCAGCTGGTGCTCAACAGAACGTAGCAAGCGCCGGAACATTTAACCTTGACGTTGACTCAAACGGCCGTTGGTCTGTAGAGCGATTCAAAGGTTTGATCTTCCAGATCGAGCGTGACGCTAACGAAATTGCCAAGCAAACTCGTCGCGGCAAGGGTAACATCATGATCTGTTCTTCTGACGTAGCTTCTGCTCTTCAGATGGCCGGTGTTCTTGATTACACTCCTGCATTGTCTGTTAACCTGAACGTAGATGACACTGGTAATACATTTGCTGGTGTACTGAATGGACGGATCCGAGTATACATCGATCCATACTTCCAGTCTGCTGCAGGTAACCAGTACTACACTCTTGGCTACAAAGGTTCAAGTGCCTTTGATGCTGGTATCTTCTACTGCCCATACGTACCGCTGCAAATGGTTCGTGCGGTTGGCGAGGACACCTTCCAGCCTAAGATTGGCTTTAAGACTCGTTACGGTATGGTTGCTAACCCATTTGCAGAAGGCTCTACGGCCGGCAATGGTACAATCAGCTTCAACAACAAGAACGTATACTACCGCCTTGTTGCAGTACAGAACTTGATGTAATAAAAAGACCCGTAAGGGCGATTTTGAAGGGCCTCCTTGTGAGGCCCTTTTTTTTGTCTGGATAAATAGTATAGAAGTCTTATTAGTGCGGCTACACGCGCAATTATACAGGCTCTTATAAATTAGTCAACAGGTGACAGTATGGCAGCAACAGATAACCAACCAGACAATCCTAACTACCTATCACCACTTGGATTTAGGTTTGTACTCGAGCGCACTCCCAGTACCAACTACTTTGTACAGAACGTACGCTTACCAACTCTTTCTCTAGGCCAGTTCGACTTAGAAGATCCGTTCGTCAAGTTACCAACACCTGGTACTAAGCTATCATTTGAGCCTTTAGACATTACCTTTTTAGTAGACGAGGACATGCGTAACTATCTTGAGATACACGATTGGCTTAGAGGTCTAGGCTTTCCGGAGTCGTTTGATCAATACGGCAACCTAGTAAGACAAAACGCAGCGGCCAGATCCGATGCTACAGCTGTATTCAGTGACGCCACTCTAATGATACTATCTAGCCACAAAAATGCAAATATGAGGATAGTATTCGAAGATATGTTCCCAATATCGTTGTCTGATTTGTCATTTGATAGTACACTTACGGATGTGGAGTACTTGAAGGCTACAGTTACGTTCAGGTACAAATTATATACTATTCAGAAAATTTAATTTATGAAAATTGAACAAGTGATTGAAATGTGGCAGCAAGATGCCAGAATTGATGATGTAGACCTGGATACGGAATCTTTAAATGTTCCTGTATTACACGGCAAGTACCTAAAGTTGTTCTACGAGCAAAAGCTCAGACTCAAAAAGTATAAGATACAATACAAGACGCTCAACAAAGTGTTGAGTGAATATTATCGTGGTGAATTGAATAATCCAGAAGACCTAAACAACATTGGACGCGACCCTTGGGAGAAGCATGTTCTCAAAGCGGACGTGGCTCAATACATTGAAGGTGATCAGGAGATGATTGATCTTGTTACCCGTATGGTGTATCAAGAGCAGGTGGTTTCGTTATTGGAAGATATTATGAAGAGCATAAACAATAGAGGCTTCCATATTAATGCAGCTATCAACTGGAGGAAACTCACCCAGTTCGGCGTATAGAGAATTGTTAGTAATTGAGAAAGTGAATGAGACCTTCTTGAAGGTCAACTGTAACCAGGGTATTGCACAGGAGCTGAATGAGTTCTTCTCATTCTTTGCGAATGGGTATAAGTTTATGCCTGCCTTTAGAAGAAGGCAATGGGATGGCCGTATACGTTTGTTTAATAATCGCAACAATGGTTTGTATGTTGGATTGCTTCCCTATCTAAAGAGCTTTTGTGATGAGAGAGACTATGACATACAGTTTGATCATAGCCTAGAGCTACAAGAAGAGTTCTCGTTCCAAGAAGCGGCCGAGTATGCTAGCGAGATCAACTTGCCCTTCGAACCACGCAAGTATCAACTAGAAGCATTCACACACTGCATTCGTAATAACCGATCGATGATCCTGTCACCTACTGGATCTGGCAAGTCTCTTATCATATACCTGTTGGCGCGATTCTACAATGAGAAGACTCTTGTAGTCGTACCCACCGTATCTCTGGTTCGTCAAATGTACGGTGACTTTAAACAATACGGTTACCAGGAAGAGTGCAAGCTAATTAGCGCTGGTGTCGACAAAGAGTTTATCGATGAGAACATTACTATCACCACTTGGCAATCCATCTACAAGATGCCCAAGAAGTGGTTTGATCAGTTCGACGTAGTGATAGGAGACGAGGCTCATTTGTTCAAAGCTAAGTCTCTGACAACCATTATGACAAGGTTGAGTGATTGTAAGTACAGGTTTGGTTTCACAGGTACACTAGATGGTACCGAGACACATAAGCTAGTACTAGAAGGTTTGTTCGGTACAGTCAAGTCGTTTGTAAAGACAAAGGAACTGATAGAAGGAAATACACTATCGGATCTCGACATAAAGATTCTAGTACTCAAGTATAGCGAGGCCACTCGTAAAGCACAGAAGGAAGCTAAGTTCCATGATGAGATGGACTTCATAACACAGAACCAAAAGAGAAACAATTACATATCAAACCTTGCACTATCGCTGGAAGGAAATTCGCTTGTCCTGTTTAGCTTTGTTGAAAAACATGGTAAAATACTATATGATTTAGTGAACAGTAAAGTAGCTAAGGGTCGTCGAGTATTTTTTGTATTTGGAGGAACAGATGCCGATACCAGAGAAAGTATACGTGCCATCACAGAGAAAGAGTCAAACGCAATCATCATTGCGTCTTACGGAACATTCAGTACTGGGATTAACATACGCAATCTTCATAACATCGTGTTTGCTAGCCCTAGCAAGTCTCGGATTCGCAATCTACAGTCTATTGGCCGCGGTCTGAGGAAAAGTGATAGTAAAACTGTTTGTACGCTGTACGATATCGCAGACGACTTACAGTACAAGAAAAGCATTAACCACACTTTGCGTCATCTGTACGAGCGTGTAAAGATTTACAACGAAGAACAGTTTGATTACAAGATGTATAAAATTAAACTAGAGAGTTAAATATGGCGAAGAAAGGTAAGACCAACTATATCAACAATCCTGATTTTTTACAGGCGATGATTGATTATAAGGATAAGGTCGCAGTTGCTGAGGAAGGCGACAATCCAAAGCCCCAGGTACCTACCTACATTGGTGAGTGCTTCATGAAGATTGCTACAAGGCTTTCTCACAAACCCAACTTTATCAACTACTCGTTCCGCGATGAGATGATATGTGACGGCATAGAGAACTGTATGCAGTATATTGATAACTTCAACCCGGAGAAGTCTAACAACCCATTTGCATACTTTACTCAGATTATCTACTTTGCTTTCCTGCGTCGCATAGACAAAGAGAAGAAGCAGTTGTATATCAAGTTCAAGATGTCCGAGCGTGTCAACTTTGAACAGGCTACCAGTGATCGTCAGGATCATGACTCAGGTACAAACTTCAACGATGCCATTAAGAACGATGCAGACAGTCAAGAGTACATCGACAACTTTATTAAGTCGTTCGAAGAGAGTCGCAAGAACAAAAACAACAAGGAAAAGAAGGCCAAAGCCTAATTGACCGTACATGCAATGAAGCCCAAGTTTATATTAGCGTATATGGATGTTGCTGAACGGTTCGCTCAGCTGAGCCATGCCAGCCGAGCTAAAGTAGGCGCCATTATAGTGAAGGATAACCGCGTAATCAGCATAGGTTACAATGGCATGCCAAGCGGTTGGCCTAACGAGTGTGAGTACCAAATACACCATCACGAGCTAGGGACTACTACGTGCATCAGTAACAAAGAAGTACTCCATGCTGAAGCTAATGCAATTGCAAAGGTTGCCAAGAGCAACGAAAGCTGCGATAATGCTACGATATTTTGTACACATGAACCGTGCATGGAATGCGCCAAGCTAATATTGCAGTGTGGTATATCATCTGTATACTACAGGTATGCACATAACTCAAATAACTATGGAAGTGGTATTGAGTTTCTTAATCAATCAAATATTAATGTTGAGATAGTGAATGAAGATAGCTTTAATAACTGATACTCATTTTGGAGCTCGCAACGACTCCCAGAACTTCGCTAAACACTTCTACCAATTCTACAAAGAGGTGTTCTTTCCGTACATAGACGAGAACAATATAGACACTGTTATCCACCTAGGTGACATTGTAGATAGACGTAAGTATATAAACTATACGTCCGCAAAGCTATTGCGAGAGGCATTAATGAAACCTCTACACAAGCGCAATATCCAATCACACTTCTTAATTGGTAATCACGACACCTATTTTAAAAATACTAATGAGATCAACTCTCTTAGTGAACTGTACTCTAACAATAGCTTTCCTAATGTACACATCTATGCAGATGAACCTACTGCAGTGGACTTTGACGGATGTGAGATTCTACTTACTCCGTGGATATGCAGTGGTAACTATGAAAGATCAATGGAGGTGATAGACTCTACATCAGCCCAAGTATTATTCGGCCACCTGGAGTTAAAAGGTTTTGAGATGTATAAAGGAGCGATCAACAACCATGGGTTCGAGAGTAATGTTTTCTCTAAGTTTGATGTCGTGGCTAGTGGTCATTTTCATCATAAGTCTACTGTGGGTAACATTAATTACCTTGGAGCTCCTTATCAGATTACTTGGAGTGATTATAACGACCCCCGCGGCTTTCATGTGTTTGATACTGACACTAGGACTCTGGATTTTATAGCCAATCCGTTGGAGATGTTTGCTAAGATACATTACGATGATAGTAACACTACTATGGAGATGATGGTTAACCAAGACTTTGATCAGTATAAAGATAAGTATGTCAAGGTTATCATTCGTGAGAAGAACAACCCTTACTGGTTCGATATACTAATCGATAAGCTGGAAAAAGTAGGACCACACAATGTTCAAGTCGTGGAAGATCATTTGCACCTAGACCTTGAGTCTGACGATGAGATTGTTAACGAAGCAGAAGACACGATAACAATCCTAACCAAATACATCGAAGCGTTAGACATTAGTACAGACAAACAACTAGTTGAACAAACTATAAAAGACCTGTATAATGAAGCGCTTAGCACAGTGTGAACATATCATATGATTCTATTCAAGTATATAAAATGGCGTAACATATTATCCACTGGTAACAGTTGGACCGAGATCAAACTAAACAGAGCTAAGTCGACATTGATTGTGGGCGAGAATGGATCGGGCAAGTCTACGATCTTAGATGCTCTTACCTGGTCTCTGTATGGGAAGGCCTTCCGCAAGATCAACAAACTACAAATGATAAACTCTATCAATGGCAAGGGGTCTGAGATCCACGTCGAGTTTACTATTGGTAAAGACGACTACAAGATCGAACGAGAGATCAAGAAGTATGGATCTAGTAGATTCGAGATTTACAAGAACGATAAGTTAGTTGATCAGTTTGCCAACTCTCGCGACTATCAAGAATATCTAGAACGTCATATCCTCAAGATGAACCACCGCTCCTTTTGTCAGATAGTAGTGCTCGGTAGCGCTACTTTCATGCCGTTTATGCAACTGTCGGCTCAACACCGTAGAGAGGTAATTGAGGATCTATTAGATATCGAAATCTTCACTACCATGAACACCCTTCTTAAAGAAAAGGTATCGACTAACAAAGAGAGTCTTACCAAGATAACTTACGACTCCGATCTAATCAATGAGAAGATTGATCTACAGAGTGAGTATGTTAAGTCGGTCAAGCAGGACAACGATAAGCGTATACAACAGCATTATGATAAGATCAGTAAGTCTCGGTCCGAGATACAAAGCTACCAGGTTGAGATCGATGCTCTTAACGAGCAAGTACAACAGCTTGATGAAAGTATATCAGATAAGGACACTATGTCCAACAAGAAGAAAAAGATCGAGCAGCTAGAGTATAAGCTACGCGATAAAATAACATCGCTAGAGAAAGAGATCAAATTCTACGATAACCACGATAACTGTCCTACGTGCAAGCAAGATATCGATCACGAGTTCAAATGCACGACCATTGATGATAAAAATGGTACCTTGCAGGAGACTACGCAGGGGTTCGAGCAGCTACAAGAAGAGTATAAGAAAGTTGCTGACAGGATGCAATCTATAAGCGATACACAACAACAGATCAACAGTCTGCTAACTGAGATAAATGCTAATAACTCTAACATCAATGCTGTAACTAAGATGATAGAAAGCATACAGAAAGATATAGATTCACTGCAGACAGAAGAGAGGGATACCGGAGATCTCCATATTAAGCTAGACGAGCTTAAACAGGAGCTAGGAACGTGTCAAACACGCAGAGAGGAACTTTCTACTGAGAAAGGTGTGCTTGATATAGCTCAGCTTATTTTGAAGGACAGCGGCATTAAAACGAAGATTATTAAGCAGTATGTGCCGGTGATGAATAAGTTGATTAATAAGTATCTTGCAGCAATGGACTTCTTTGTACAATTCGAACTAGACGAGAACTTTAATGAAACTATTAAGTCACGATTTCGCGATGAGTTTAGCTATGCCTCCTTTTCTGAAGGGGAGAAGATGCGGATTGATCTCGCTCTACTATTCACTTGGAGAGCTATTGCCAAGCTACGCAATAGTGTTAGTACCAATCTTCTCATCATGGACGAAGTATTTGATAGCTCATTAGACTCTACTGGCACCGAGGAATTCCTCAAGATTCTCAACACGCTAGTAGACGATGCAAACATATTCATTATATCCCATAAAGGCGATCAGCTTTTCGATAAGTTCCACAGCGTAGTCAAATTCGAAAAGATCAAAAACTTCTCTAGGATAGCAGCATGAAGTTGGTAAAGTCTAGCGACCCTATCTTATCCACCCCTCCGCAACGGTTTAACTTTAATGACCCGCCCATGGATCCGAAGCAGCTTGCGGATGACCTCAAGCAAGCTATGATTGAGATGAGGGGGGTTGGTCTATCTGCTAATCAAGTAGGGTTACCATATCAAGTGTTCGTAGCCGGCGATCCAAACGATCCAGATAACATAATAACAGCATTCAATCCAAGAGTAGTCTTTACTAGTACTCAGCTCATACCAGTTGAAGAAGGATGTCTATCCTTTCCTGGTCTGTTTCTGATAGTAGAAAGACCATCCATTATCCGAATGCGTTGTGCTAATCACACCGGGCGCGTAGACACTAATATGTACGATGGGTTACCAGCTAGGGTGATCTTGCATGAAATGGATCACATGAACGGTACTAACTTTACCGCTCACGTATCAAGACTAAAGCTCGATCGAGCAAAGGGTCAAAAAAAGAAGCTAGACAAATTACGAGAAATCAATCTGAAGAGGTTAGCACAAAATGGATAAACTACCAGAGCACCTGGGCGGCGGAGAACGCCGATGTCATACAGATCGAGGTGCTATACGTTTTGCAATTAGGAAGTGGGACGTCAAGTCGATGTTGGATATCGGCTGCGGCCGCGCATGTGTAATTGATGATGCAAAGACTATTCACGGGATGGAGGTTCTTGGTATCGATGGTGATCCAGGTAACTTGCACGGTGAGTATAACTTTACTCGTCCCCCCGTACCGTTCTTATTGCACGACTATACAGAAGGTCCCGCTCCATTGGAGGACCGAGAGTTTGACTTGTGCTGGACTGTAGAGTTCTTGGAGCACGTCGATGAGGAGTATATGGACAGCTGGATGGAAGATGTCAAGCGATGTAAGTACGTGATATGTACACACGCTGAACCTGGTGATGGCGGTCGACATCATGTCAACGAGCAGTTCCAAGATTACTGGATTGAGAAATTTGATCAATACGGCTTTGATTTTGACGTTGACCTTACCAATGAATTGAGGGAAGCTAGCACCATGACTAAGAAGTTTATGCGTCAGAATGGCTTAGTGTTCATAAGGAGATAATGATTTATGCAGTTTCTAGGTAGAGATCCGGGTGAGAAGCATTTCACAATTAGTCTCATAAAGAGTTCTATTCGATTGTTGGGATGTGTTCTCAGCATTGCGTTTCAGAGTATCAGCATACTTGCTGTTTCGTTGTTGGTTGCAGAACTGTTTGGCATATATGAGGAGATTGAATGACCACTCACAAGTATAGTGAGACATTCTTCTCACCTCAGGGTGAAGGCAACTATACTGGCCACTCGTCCGTGTGGATTAGGTTCTTCTTGTGCAATCTCCAGTGCAATGGATTCGGCCAGGACAATCCTACAGATCCAGATAGTTGGGAGCTCCCCTACGAAAAGCTAGACATAACCGATATCACGCAGGTAGAGGATCTTCCTGTATTTGATAAAGGGTGTGACAGTTCATATACATGGGCAAAGAAGTATCGCCATCTGATGCACGATAAGAGTGCTTCTGATATATGTGATGAGATAGAAGCGCTTCTACCACACGGCAAGTTCAAGAATCCACTAACTGGCCAAGATGTGCATATGTGCTTTACTGGTGGCGAGCCAATGCTTAAGCCCAGTCAGCTAGCTATGGTGAACATCATGGAGGAGTTCGAGCGGAGAGGAAACAGACCAAAGTTTGTTACGGTCGAGACTAATGGTACTACGCCACTAACCATTGAGCTTAAGAAGTATCTACAAACATTGTTGTTCGGCCACCCGTTTGTAACTAGTAAACAAACAGAATGGTTCTGGTCAATATCACCTAAGCTGTGGGCGACTGCTGGTGAACAGCCCAAGAAGGCTATCAAGCCAGATGTTGTAAGAGACTACTGTGCTTTCTCAAAGCGTGGACAGCTAAAGTATGTCGTAAATGGTAATGTGGACTCTTGGAAAGAAGTAGAGGATAATACTGTTCGCTTTAGGGATGCTGGAGCTACTTTTCCTATATGGATAATGGCGTCAGGAGCCCGTAAAGAAGAACTGATTCACGAGGTTGAGTCGGGTGTTACCCATGAGGCTATAATTGCTAATGAGGCTGTACAGAAAGGATACAACTTTACAACCAGAGCACACTGCCATATCTTTGGCAACCAGATAGGAACATGATTATGCAACCAGTGGTTTACAAGTATACTAGCACTAAGGAATACGTCGACGCTTTTCCAGTTGCCTATAGACAGTGGAAGGCTGATAGTCACTGTAACCTTATTCACGGTTACGCTTTCTCTATGAAGTTCTACTTTGGCACTAATGATCTGGATGCTCGTAACTGGGCGGCAGACTATGGTGGTCTCAAGGAACTAAAGTCTGTATTACAGGACCAGTTTGATCACACCCTGCTTGTAGCAGAGGACGATCCTCATCTCGAGACATATAAGCTGTTACAAGAGAAGAACATGGCACGGTTGACTATCCTCCCTAAGTTAGGATGCGAGGGTCTTGCAGATCAACTATACCGCTTTGTCAACGGTGTCTATATTCCAGACTACTGGGGTCAGGCAGAAGCAGATCGTCTATGGTGCTACCGTGTAGAGGTCAGGGAGACGCAATCTAATATGGCTTTCCGTGAAGGTCATCGGGAATGGGATGAAGAGCTTATATGATGAAGGAAGTGACTGTGCGGCCGATCTCTTGGAAGGGATACGATTTAATGATCCACAGGCTTGTGCAACAGATTGAACAAAGTAAGCACACTATAGGATGCATACTTGCCCTCGGCCGAGGAGGGTTTGTACCTGGCGCGCAGCTATCACACGAATTGGGTATTCCACTAGAACCATTGATGTGGCAAACCCGCGATGGCAAGGCACGGCAGCCATTTACCTCTACAACCCGCACATTGATAGTAGATGATATCAATGACAGCGGACAAACCCTCAACGGTGTAACATCCGAATGTAAATTCCCTCACGGATATCTCACGGCTGTCTTAGTTAACAAGACATCTAGCTCATTTAAAAATGTGGACTTTTATGCTGAAGTTGGGGATGATAACGTCTGGTATGAGTTTCCATGGGAGAAGTCAATATAAATATTAGAGCAACAAGGTGCTCCGGAAGTTGCGCTCGCAATGAGCTTTTATCCGGCCCAGGTCTGACCGTCCTCGCCTCTCTACGGTCGTTAAACTCAACCCGAGATGGAGACAACAATGTCAAAGAATAACCCACAGCTAGGGCGCGAAGTAAATAAGCATCTAGATACCTTAGGTATCAATACCCCCATCACCCCTCTTGTCAAAGAAGACCGCACGGTCAAGCTAGCAGCGGTGGCTGATCTTACTAAGCAAATGCTTGAGGTACTTGGTCTTGATTTGACCGACGACTCACTTGAAGAGACACCGATGCGTGTCGCTAAGATGTATGTGGACGAGATCTTTTCAGGTCTTCGTTACGACACCTTTCCAAAGTGCACAACGGTAGAGAACAAGTTCTGTCATGGCGACGAGTTCGTCCTTGAGAAGAATATCACGTTGTTCTCTGACTGCGAACACCACCTTCGCCCTATCATCGGACATGCGCACATCGCTTACATCCCAGGCAAGAAAGTGCTTGGCTTATCTAAGCTGAATCGTATCACTCAATACTTTGCGCAACGTCCTCAAGTGCAGGAGCGATTGACTCAACAGATCGCACACGCACTCGCGTTCATCACAGACTCCCAAGATGTAATGGTCGTCGTCGATGCTGGTCACACTTGTGTGTCACAGCGAGGTATCAAGGACACAAACAGCACTACTGTAACTGCTTGCTGTCTAGGTAAGTTCGGCCAGGCCAACAGTGAACTTCGTAAGGAAGTAATGAATAACATTAACCGTGGATAGATCATGAGTGACATTCGTGAGTTACTTGGCCACGAAACCATTTGTAATATTTTTCGTGACCGACACCTGAACAAAAAGCTGCTTGTTAATGTGCCAGATGGGATATACGATCACGTCTCCGAGCGAGACCTTAAATGGCGTATGATCGTTATCAATAAGTTCATGACGCACATCATCTCCAGTAAGTGGATAGAAAAAGGTGGACCTTCTAATCTACCTAATGTAATATCCAAGGTTGCTTTTGGTACTTACCCAGACTACACTGAGGTTCAAGATGGAAATTAAGCGTACCGAATATCATCAAGTGCTTTCTCATTTCATTTATGATATCCCTGAAAAAGATATTATCAATGAGTTCGGAGCACTTGATACTTTCCTAGCAGAGATGTATGATGCTACCGATGCATTCTATGAGTTCGTTCAGCAATACGAGTATCATCGAGTTGATGACGTGCGGACTGATGATGAGGGTGGTTATGACATTGATTGGGATTTGAATGAGGAAAAATAGATAATGAGTGAACGTAAAAAGTTCATATGGGTGACATTTCAGAAAGAAGGTATACACTGCTATCCAGACGCACCTAAGGGTGTAGAGTTCCTTAAACATCCTCATCGTCATATGTTTCACTTCAGGGTGGAACTTCAAGTGTTTCACGATGATAGGGACGTTGAGTTCATCTTGCTAAAGAGAGAATTAGAGAACCTGTACACCGAAGGTACTTTACAGCTTGACTATAGGTCATGTGAGATGATGGCAGACGATTTGGCCGACTATGTATTGGTTAACTATCCAAAGCGTGAGCTGATCATTACTGTTAGTGAAGATGGTGAGAACGGAGCTACTTGTTATTATGATTGAGTTTCTACACATCGCACCTACTCCTCATCTTGATCTTGTAAAAGATCGCAAGACACATCTACTGCTTGCTCACCTGGTAGAAGAAGATCCGGACTATCGAGAGTTCTATGCTACCCTCAAGGAAGAGGAAGACGTAACCTATATCCTCGATAACAGCGCCTTTGAAATGTACAAGCAAGGCAGACCAATGTACCCATCCGATAAGTTGATCGATATGGGTAATCAGGTTAGTGCGGACTATATTGTAATGTCCGACTATCCAGACATGCCCTGTACAAAGACTATCGAAGCAGCAAAGGTGATGGCTCCTCAGTTAAGAGACGCAGGATTCAAAACCTTCTTCGTACCACAGTCTAAAATAGGCGACATCAAGGACTATGTTGACGGATGCATGTGGGCTGCTACTTCTAAAGAAGTAGACTACATTGGCATATCGATACTAGGTGTTCCGAACGCATATGGTGTAGAGAGGGACAACAAACTACAGCGTTTTGTCAGTCGATGGAAAATGTTATCTACGCTACACGACAGAGGATTCTTTAGCAAGTGTATTGTTAATAGCAAGAGGATTCATATGTTGGGAATGGTCGACGGACCTAACGAAATTGAACTAGTGAGGCACCTACCAATTAATACATGGGACAGTAGTGCCGGTGTATGGGCAGGTCTTAATGGTATACCGTTCGATGGCTCTCCTACCGGATTAGTTGATGGTAAGTTCGAATTAGAAGTTGACTTTAATCATGTTTGCAGTGATAATTCTATGATTGAATTGGCACGTGATAATATACGTTACATTGATCAACTATGTGAGATAGTATGAGCGAGAAGTTTAGATTTGATGAAGATAAGATTCTTAATGAGGCATTAACCTACCTTGAGTCTACCTATGCGGGTCACTATGTTGGTGAGCTGGCTGGTAGAGAGCAGAATAATATTCAGACTATTGACGTATGGCAGACTCTTGGGTCTGTTGATAGTACATGTCGGGATACTGCTATAAAGTACTTAATGCGTTATGGTAAGAAAGATGGATACAATAGAAAGGATCTGCTAAAGGCGATCCACTATATTGTTTTGTTATGGTATTTTACTCAACAAGAGGAAAGTGATGTTACACCTAGCGAGTACACATTCACAATCGACGCTAAGTCAGTTTGATTCTGATCAAGTACAACCCAACGCTATCGACCTCCGTGTCGATAAGATATTTCAATCGTTCAGCCAAGTATTCATTATTAGCGAGGACGAGAAACAACATCGTAAGTCTGCTCCCGTAGAACTCGATGACCATGGATGGTACCGCCTGGAACCAGGTAGCTATGAGATCATTATGGAAGGCACCGTATCGATTGGTGATGACGAGGCTGGTTGGGTAATCACTCGTTCAAGTCTAAACCGTAACGGATGTTTCATTACATCCGGTTTGTACGATTCTGGTTACGAGGGAGTAATGGCTGGAGTCCTTCATGTTAACAACGGTCCTATGATGCTGAAGCCTGGCACTCGAGTAGGACAATTCTTATTATTTAAAGCTGAAGCGCTGAACCAGTATGATGGTGATTATGGTGTCGGTAAACAGCACGACCAAAAGTATGGAGTTTAATTATGGAAGTTGAAGTAGGTGTTGAGGAGTTGCGTCAGCGTAAGCTGATGGTGTGTACTCCAATGTATGGTGGTATGTGTGCTGGCACTTATACTAAGTCGTCGACGGATCTAGCAACCGTTGCAGCTAAGTATGGGATTGAAGTTCAGTTCTTTTATCTGTTTAACGAGTCGCTGATCACACGAGCACGTAACTACTGTGCTGATACGTTCATGCGATCCGATTGCACACACATGATCTTTCTCGATAGCGATATCGGGTTTGACTTTAACGATGTGATTGCAATGCTCGCTTTGATGGATGATGAAAGTGAGTACGACATCATGTGTGCGCCTTATCCTAAGAAGACTATTGCTTGGGAGAAGATTAAGGATGCAGTCGACCGCGGCTATGCTGATGAGAATCCTAACGAGCTTGACAATTTTGTAGGTGACTTCGTATTCAACCCAGCTGACGGTAACGGTACATTCAAGATTAGTGAGCCTGTAGAGGTACTGGAAGGCGGTACTGGTTTCATGATGATTCGCCGTTCTGCTTTCGAGAAGTTCAACGAAGCATATCCAGATCAGCTCTACTTGCCTGATCACGCACGTACCAAAGACTTTGATGGTTCGCGAGAGATCATGGCGTACTTCGATACTGTCATCGATGAAGAGACAAAGCGCTACTTGTCAGAAGATTACATGTTCTGTCAGTGGGCACGCAGAGCTGACATCAAAGTATGGTTGTGTCCTTGGATGCGAACTACTCACATGGGCTCGTACTTCTTCGGTGGCTCACTGGGGCATCTTGCTCAAATTGGAGCGGCCGCTACGGTTGACGCTGAGCAACTGAAGAAGGTCCAGCGATGAAGATAACCCAACGTACAGGACAGGTTCTCAAGAACTTCTCCACGATCAACCCTACATTGTCTGTAACTAAGGGTAACACGATCCGTACGGTATCGCAGAATAAGACTGTACTTGCGCAAGCAATGGTACAGGAGGAGTTTCCTAGAGACTTTGCTATATACGACCTTAGCGAGTTTCTGGGTGTGGTTAGTCTGTTTGAGGAACCTGACTTCAACTTCGATACCTACTATGTGTCTATTAGTGACGACAACAATGCTAGTAGTCAGTACTTCTACGCTGACCGGTCCATGGTTACCATACCACCAGACAAGGCCATGTCATTACCAGATGAGCCTATTAAGTTCGTACTTGGGGACAAAGTTCTCAAGCACCTACTACAAGCTGCTTCTGTAATGGGTCTACCTGAGTTAATTATTAGTGGTGACGGGGAAACTATCAAGGTACTTGCTACTAATACTAAGAACACGACGGCTCATCAATTCTCGTACGAGGTTGGTAAAACCAGCGAGCAGTTCAAGGTCGTATTCAAAGTAGATAATCTAAAGCTGATTGCTGGCACATATGATGTGACCATCTCAACTCAGAGACTTGCTCAGTTTACATTAACAGATGGATCACTTGCATATTGGATTGCTATGGAAGGCACATCTTACTTTGGAGGACAACAATAGTGGCTAAGAAGGTAGGTGGTAATATTAACGGAACTACTCTCGCGCAACTGGGCACCATTAAAGGTACGTCAATCGGAAATGGTAAGTTGAAGACTAGCTCAATGAACAAGAGTACCGCAAGAAGTTTCAAGAAGTATCGAGGACAGGGACGGTAACGTCCCCATCTCAATTCTATATTATTATGAGTGCATGTGATGTCAATAGACTTCCTTTGGTGTGAGAAATTCAGACCTAAGACTATTAGTGAAACAATCCTTCCTGATGATCTTAAACAGACCTTTCAGCAGTTTGTCGATCAGGAGAACATACCCAACCTTCTTCTAACAGGAGGCCCTGGTATTGGTAAGACTACCGTTGCTCGTGCTATGTGTGAGCAGCTTAACGTCGACTATATTGTAATTAACGGATCGATGAATGGTAACATCGACACACTACGAACTGAGATAAAGGACTTTGCTTCTACTATCTCATTCACAGGCGGCCGTAAGTACGTCATACTAGATGAGGCCGACTACCTCAATCCCCAATCCACACAACCAGCCCTTCGTAACTTTATGGAGGAGTTTAGCAAGAACTGTGGATTCATCTTAACCTGTAACTTCAAGAACCGCATCATCGACCCGCTCCACTCTCGATGTAGCGTGGTTGAGTTTAAGATTGGTAGTAAAGACAAAGCCAGCATGGCTAGCCAGATGTATAAGCGTGTAAAAACGATTCTAAGCGACGAAAGCGTAACATATGATCAGAAGGCGCTAGCTGAGCTTATCACGCTGTACTTCCCGGATTTCAGGCGTATAATCAACGAGCTACAACGCTATGGAGCTACTGGAAGTATTGATGCTGGTGTACTTGCTCATCACAGCAGTAACATCAAGGAGTTAGTTCAAGCTCTCAAGCAAAAGAAGTTTACTGAGATGCGTAAGTGGATTGCTAATCACAAGGACGTTGATACTGCTCAGCTGTATCGTCAACTGTACGACAGTGCTACCGAGTATGTCGAACCTCAAAGTATACCGCAGCTCGTTGTTACGCTAGCCGACTACCAATACAAGGCTGCGTTTGTCGCTGATCATGAGATTAACAACGTAGCTTGTATGACTGCTCTGATGGTCGAGGTAGACTGGCTGTGAATCCGTTTGACTACCTCAATGCAATAAACTATACCAAGGAAGATGTTATCAGAGACAGCGATAACCCTGAGCTCGCTGAGAAACTATACTCACCGTATCTTGTTAACAAAGGACTGTCGTATTTTATAGATACAATCTATGCTGTCAACGAGGTTAACCGTTATCACCAAATAGACCACCTTATGCAATTTGACTTTCTTATAAATATTGTAAGAAAAACCAAGCGGTATAGCAAGTGGTATAAGCCGCAACCAGATGACGATGTTGACGCTGTTATAAAATATTATGACTACAGCCGGGACAAAGCTCGTCTGGTTGTAGGCCTACTTACTAAGGACCAGCTTAGAACTATAACTAAGAGTCAAAGTAAGGGTGGTATCAATGACAATAACAATCGATCAGATGATTGAAGTGACTTTGGATCAACAAGACGATTTCTTAAAGGTACGGGAAACTCTCACCCGCATTGGAATCGCATCTCGCAAAGATCAAACTTTATATCAATCCTGCCATGTGTTGCACAAGCAGGGTAGGTACTATATCGTGCACTTCAAAGAGCTATTTGCGCTTGATGGCAAACCGGTTAACTTTGATCAAGCAGATGTAGCTCGACGCAACACAATAGCAAATCTTCTAAGTGATTGGGGACTGATTAAGTTGGTAGATGCCGACAAATCAGTCGACCCAGTTGCCCCTATGTCTCAAATTAAAATTATACCTCATAAGGACAAAAGTGAATGGACACTAGAAGCGAAGTACACGATAGGTCGAAAGAAGTAGTCATCAACGAGTGGTTGAGTGAAACCACAGACACCGTTATGAAATATGTAGTGGTCGAAAAGATTGATGGCACACCTAGTCGAACACAGCTATGTGCGACCATTGAAGAAGCATCTCAACTGCAACGTCAATGGCAGCTATGACTCATGAAGAGATAGTATCGGGTCTACTTGAGATGTTTCCTCAGTGTCCTGATCCACTTCATCAACCACGTTTGTTTCAGTACTACTTGAAGCTATACTTGTACTACACTGACACATACCCACAATAATTATTAACAGCTCGAGGACGGGGGACATGGCGAGGAAGAAATCTGATATTGATCGGGATGATGTTGTTGGATTTTTTAAAGCAATATTTTATTTTGGATTGATGGCAGGATTTGCTATGACAATTGCCTACGGAGTAACTTTTGTAATCGAGCCATCTGATCCAGGATTCGTAGTAGGTGAGAATTCATCCGAAAAATGAATATTGATTATTGATCAAATTACAGAATATTGCCGACGTGTTTTCACGTGGCGCATTATAAATATTACGCTGATGCGGATACTCCGGTCAGTAGACAACAACCTTGCTTTTAACTAAGGAGGCACCACAATGGTAGCAACTAAAGCATTTTCTTTTCCACGTTCACACTTCATCGGATTTGACCACGTATGGTCGGAGATAGAGCGTCTGTCTAATATGGCAGACAATAAGCTGTATCCTCCTCACAACGTAGTCAAGAAAGATGAAACACATTTTTCCATCGAACTAGCTCTTGCTGGATATAACAAAGATCAGATTAGCGTAGAAGTAAAAGACGGTATTCTGGTCGTTGACGGTGGAAAGGATGGAGACCTTGATCGTGAGTATCTCCACCGCGGCATCTCTGCAAAGAAGTTCACCCGCACCTTTAGACTATCGGAGCATGTTGTCGTTGATGGAGCTGACTTCATTGACGGCTTACTCGTCATTGACCTGAGAGTAGAAGTCCCCGAAGAAAAGCGTCCCCGTTCTATTCCAATTGGTAATCAATTGCTGACGGAGGCAAAATGAAAAATACTAAAGTATGGCGAAGCTTAAATACCTATGGTATCGTAGCATTAACTGTAGTGTTTGGTTCAACGTACCTATATGCTATATCATCGCTAGTTTAAACCCACACGGCCCGAAAGGGCCGTACCTTTGAGATTATATTATGTCAGTTAAAATTGTAAGAATGTTATCCGGTGAAGATGTGTTGTGTGATTGTGAAGACAAAGACCACTTCTTCGAAATCAAAGACAGCGTTGTCGTCGTCCCCACTCAAAACCAGTCTGTACAGTTCGTACCATATAGTGCGTTCACTACTAAAGATCCTTTGATGATTAACAAGGACATGGTGGTGTTCATTGGCGAACCCGACAGCAGTCTAGTTAACCAACACAAGAAAATGTTTGGTGGCATTATTACTCCTGATTCGCAAATCATCTCTTGATCTTTAGCGAAACAGTGAGTATAATGCACGCATGAGCAAATCTTTTTATACCAATGTAACAACTTACGGTAACTACATCTACTTTCGGGGGCATGCAAATGGTAAGCGTGTCCAGAAAAGATTCAAGTACCAACCCACCTTATATGTTCACAGTCCAAAGGAAACTGAGTTTAAGTCACTCGGTGGTTCATACTTGGGCGAGCTGGACTTCGATACCATGGGTGATGCCCGAGACTTCTTGAAACGTCACAAAGACGTAGACAACTTCGACATCCATGGTAACACCAACTTCATTCAGCAGTTCATTAGTGATGCTTTTCGTAAGGTGATCGAATTCGATCGTAACTCTATCAACGTTACCACAATCGATATCGAGGTCCAATCTGATCAAGGATTCCCTAGACCCGAGCAAGCTAACCACCCCGTAACTGCAATCACTATTAAGAATAATATTGATAACATCTATTATGTTTGGGGTATGGGTGATTGGGATCCAAAAAAGTCTATTGTCGATCATGTCGAGGTTAGTTACACTAAGTGTACTAGCGAAGCTGATCTACTGCACAAGTTCATGGATCAGTGGGCTGCCAATTATCCAGACGTAGTCACTGGATGGAATAGTAGGATGTTCGATACTGTATACCTGGTTAACCGGATCACAAAGATACTTGGCGATGGACATGCTGACAAGCTGTCTCCGTGGAATCACCAGATGCGCAATCCTATTCGACAGCGGACTCTGAGGTTTGTACAGAACGAGGTTGAAGTATATGAGATCAGTGGCATTGAGCAACTAGACTACCTTGATCTGTTTAAGAAGTTTGCCTACAGCTACGGTACTCAAGAATCATATAAACTAGATCATATCGCTCATGTAGTGTTAGGTGAGAATAAGATTGACTACAGTGAGTATGGATCTCTTACTGGATTGTATCTTAACGACTATCAAAAGTTTATTGACTATAATATCAAGGACGTTGAGATTGTAGACCGCCTCGAGCATAAGATGGGTCTCGCTACACTGTGTATGACGATTGCCTATAAGGGTAAGGTCAACTACGCTGATGCATTTGGTTCGGTAGCAGTGTGGGACGCTTTGATCTTTAACGACCTACGCAACCGTGGTATTATTTGTCCTCCTAAGAAATCACAAACCAAGGAGAGAAAGATTGAAGGGGCCCACGTTAAAGATCCCCAGGTTGGTATGCACGACTGGGTCGTTTCATTTGACTTGAATAGTCTATACCCACACATCATCATGCAATACAACATGTCGCCTGAGACCGTAGTTGACAAATCTCATACGTTTGATCTGTCAAAGGGTGACGGTACTAATGGTAGCTATAACTCTTCTGTTGACTACCTACTCGATCAAAACCCTGTAGATGTATCACCCGATCATAGTATGGCAGGTACAGGTCAGTTCTTTAATCGTACTGAACGAGGGATGTTCCCAGAGCTTGTCAGTAACCTGTACGATGAGCGTAAAGGGTACAAGAAGCAGATGCTCAAGATCGAGCAGAGAATACAGGACGAGGGATCATCATATGAGCTCGAGAGGGAGGTTACTACTCTCGACAATAAGCAGATGGCTATCAAGATTCTAATGAACAGCCTTTATGGTGCAATGTCTAACGAGTACTTCAGATACTATGATATTCGTATTGCAGAAGGGATTACTGTTAGCGGCCAGCTGACCATTAAGTGGGCTGAGAAGCATCTCAACCAATACATGAATAAAGTACTTGGTACTGACAATCACGATTATGTAATTGCTATCGACACTGATTCGTTGTACATTAACATGGGTGGCTTAGTAGATAAAGTCAAACCTAAGGATCCAGTCAAGTTTCTTGACAAGGTTGCAGAAGAGAAGATAGTACCTCTACTTAATAAAGCATATGACAACTTGAAGGATTACATGAATGCCTACGACCAGAAGATGGTCATGGCTCGAGAAGTAATCGCATCGAAGGGTGTGTGGACTGGCAAGAAGCATTATGTTCTCAATGTGTACAACAGTGAAGGTGTACAGTACAAGGAACCTAAGCTCAAGATGATGGGCATTGAGGCTGTTAGGTCTTCGACTCCAGCTGTATGTCGTTCCATGTTCAAAGATACTCTAAAGGTTATCCTAGAAGGCAACGAAAGCCAGGTACAGGATTATATCAGAGGCTTACGCGAGCAGTTCCTACATACACCCATTGAGGACATATCATTTCCTCGATCTGTAAACAGACTTGATTTCTATCGAGATAGCTTATCTCTATTCAAAAAGGGCACACCTATACAGGTCCGTGCAGCGCTGACCTACAACCACTACGTAGACCAGCATGGACTGACTAATAAATATGAGAAGATCCATTCTGGTGAGAAGATTAAGTTCTGCTACCTAAAACAACCTAACCGAGTACAGAGTAATGTCATTGCATTCCCATCTATCCTTCCTACAGAATTTGATATTCATCCTCATGTTGATTATGATACCCAGTTTGAGAAAGCGTTCGTTGAACCAGTTAAGAGCATATTGGATGCTATAGGGTGGGATGTAGAACCTAGGGCCACGTTGGAGGCGTTTTTTTAATGAGTACTAATAATTCTATAGGTTTTGATTTTGGATTTAGTCTTGTCGACGAACAAGAACTTGAAGCAGTACAGACAGCACACGAGCAGATACAGACAAGCACAGCTTCCGCAGAGGAGCTAGAAAGCCGACTGACCCAACTGTATGATGCGTTTCAACCTCTGATGAATAATCTCAAGCAGAGCGCTGATAAGGATTACATATACTGGCCAAATAGGATACAAAAGATAGAGCAGTTTCAAGACATGCTCGACGCTATCTACCAAGGTCAGTAATGGGCATTCTTACTCTTGTTACTGCACTAGCCATATCTGGTGTAGCTGCCTGGTACAGTATTGCTGGTTTAGTTGCCATCTTTGCTAGTGCCAAAGTAGCTATCATCATAATGGGTGGTGTACTTGAAGTTGGTAAGCTGGTCACAGCATCGTGGCTATATCGCAACTGGTATTCGATTCCACTTCTACTCAAAACATACCTCACCACAGCTGTAGTCGTGTTGATGTTAATTACCTCAATGGGAATCTTTGGCTTTCTGTCAAAGGCTCATTTAGATCAAACAATACAGATGGGAGGAACAAATGAACTGCAAATTTCTCGGTTGGAAAGACTCATTGTTAATGAGCAACGTACTATTGATGACGCAGAGACCGTCTTGCAACAACTCGACATGGCGGTTCAAACGCTCATCGATTACGACAGGATTAGAGGTGAAACTGGGTCGATCGCGACTAGAGAGAATCAAAAAGAAGAGAGAACCGTTCTTAACCAAGCAATCAATGATGCGGTGGATACTATCGACCAATACCAGGAAGAACTACTGCCACTCCAGAAGGAACAGATTAATCTTGAAGCAGAGGTTGGTCCTCTCAAGTACATCGCGGAACTAATATACGGAGACAATGCAAAGGATTTATTGGACGAAGCAGTCAGATGGGTGATACTGTTGATTGTGTTTGTGTTCGATCCACTGGCTGTGCTATTACTGGTCGCAGCAAATATGACATTGTCACAGCCACGGCCCACTAGGAAAATAGAGGCGGCTACGGTTAGCGAAATAGACATGCCGTGGACAACGGTCGAAGTTGAGATAGAAGACGACCCACCGGGCCCGGAGACCGCCCCGCCATCCAGTTGGTCTGAGCTTGACGTGCCAATCGATTGGGTTGTCGACAAAAGTCACCTAAGACAAATGCTTTTAGATGTTGATCAGAAACTAATAGACCTGTATACTAACCGTAACACTGTAGAGAACAAAACTGAAAAGCGTTCACTGCAACGCTTGAAGAAAAAGATTATTGATAAACTAAATGACGGGGAACCCGATGAGTGACTTTTTTCGTGACATGGTCAAACAACTAAATGATGATAACACATCCATTGCCGAAGATGGATTAGCAAGTGCCGAGTTTTCTGGTACTATCGATACAGGAAGTTATATCCTCAATGCTGCTCTAAGTGGTAGCATCTACGGGGGAGTTCCTAACAACAAGATTACAGCATTTGCTGGTGAGTCTGCAACTGGCAAGACTTTCTTTGTAATGGGTGTAGTAAAGCGCTTCTTAGATGACAACCCAACAGGTGCCGTATTCTACTTCGACACTGAGGCTGCTGTAACCAAGGAGATGATGTCATCGCGAGGCATTGATACTAATCGTGTCATCGTCTCAGAGCCAGACACTATTCAGAAGTTCAGGCACATAGCACTTCAGATTGTCGACAACTACAATGAGCAGAAGGGTGATAAGCCACCTATGCTAATGGTGCTAGACTCACTTGGTCAAATGTCTACTACTAAAGAAGTAGAGGATACTCACGCAGGTAGTGAGACCAAGGACATGACTAAGGCCGCTATCCTCAAGGCAACCTTTAGAGTATTAAACTTAAAGCTAGCTAAAGCCAATGTTCCTCTACTAGTAACTAACCACGTATACGAAATGGTAGGTGCTTACATCCCAACTAAAGAGATGGCTGGTGGTAGTGGCCTCAAGTATACTGCTAGTCAGATCTGCTTTCTGTCAAAGCGTAAGGAGAAGGATGGTAAAGAGGTCGTCGGTAGTATCATCAGGGTCAAGATGACTAAAAGTCGACTGACCAAAGAGAATAAAGAAGTACAGGTACTGCTGACATACGACAAGGGTCTTGATAGGTACTATGGTCTACTCGAGTTAGCTGAGAAGTATGAACTGATTAAGAAGGTAGCAAACCGATACGAGATGCCGGACGGATCTAAGGTGTATGCTAAGGTGATCTTGAAAGAGCCAGAGAAGTACTTTACTACAGAGTTCTTAGATCGTATCGACGCTGCAGCAAAGCAAGAGTTTACATATGGCTCTACCAGCTTCGTTGAAGACACTGAACTGGAAGAAGCGTGATACCGAAGTATGCTGTCTTAGAGGCTAAGGACAAGGACAGCGTATGTCCAGTCATGATAGTCGAAGGAGACCACGAGGGTATAGTATTCCTGGTTGATGTCGTAAAGGTATCTGATGAGGGTGTATTATCATATAACTACAATGTATTAGATGGCCAGACATCTCAGCCTGGTTTAGATAATGTAGTTGGAGATATCATTGTAGAAATGCTTGAGGAACAACTGAATAATGACAATAGAAGCGAACATTCTCAGTCAGCTGATTAACAGCGAATCGTATGCACGCAAGGTGCTACCATTCCTGAAAGAGGACTACTTTCCAACCATAACAGATCGTCTACTGCTTGTTAAGATCAAGGAGTATATGGATCAGTACAACACTACGCCTTCCAAAGAGGCCTTGTACATCGAGCTTGAGAATACCGATCAGCTGAGCGAAGCAGATTACAGCAACACTGTTGCGCAGGTAGAGCAGCTCAAGAAAGACGATGATGTAAATGAAGAGTGGTTGGTGGATAAGACGGAGCAGTTCTGCCAAGAGAAGGCCGTGTACAATGCCATCATGGAGTCTATCCATATCATCGATGGTAAGAGTAAGTCCAAGACCAAGCAAGCTATTCCACAAGTACTATCGGAAGCACTAGCAGTCAGCTTCGACAATTCCATTGGTCACGACTTCATTGAAGACTACCAGCAACGATACGACTTCTATCACCACAAGGAAGAGCGTATACCATTTGATCTAGATTATATGAATCGGATTACTAAAGGTGGTCTCCCTCGCAAGTCTCTCAACATTATCCTAGCTGGTACCGGTGTTGGTAAGTCGTTAGCAATGTGTCACTTTGCTGCAGGCAATATGATGCAGGGCAAGAACGTATTGTACATTACTATGGAGATGGCTGAAGAGAAGATCGCGGAACGTATTGATGCTAATCTACTCAATGTCAAGGTAGATGATCTGATCAACCTTGATAAAGGCACGTACGATAAGAAGATATCCAATCTACGAGAGCGTACTCCTGGCCGGTTAATCATCAAGGAGTACCCAACAGCATCAGCACACTCAGGTCACTTTAGACATTTGATTAACGAGCTGAGGATCAAGCGTAACTTTGCACCCGACATAATCTACATCGACTATCTTAACATATGCTCGAGCAGTAGAACAAAGGCGATAGGAGGCTCTATAAACTCGTATACGTACATTAAAGCTATTGCAGAGGAGTTGAGAGGGCTAGCTGTAGAAAAGAACGTACCGATCGTCTCAGCGACTCAGACGACCCGTTCTGGCTTTAGCAATAGCGATGTTGGACTAGAGGATACTTCTGAGTCGTTTGGTCTACCAGCTACAGCAGACTTTATGTTTGCTATCATGAACAGTGACGAGATGGAGCAGCTGAATCAGCTGATGGTCAAGCAGCTCAAGAATCGGTACAACGATCCGACCCTATATAAAAGGTTCGTAGTAGGAGTTGATCGAGCTAAGATGAGGTTGTACGATGTCGAGCAGAATGCTCAGCAGGACATCGTCGACAATGGACCAGTAATGGATAACACAGCTGTGGGTAAGGGTCTCAATCAAGCCTTTAGTAAACCCAGCAAAGACTTTAGTGATTTGTTTGTATGAGCGATAGCAATAAAAAGGTATTAGTAGTAGGTGAATTGTGCACCGACGAGTACATATACTGCACTGTGAGTAGAATAAGCCCCGAAGCCCCTGTACCGGTAGCTGATATCGAGCTCGTCATGCAGACGGACGGTATGGCTGGTAATGTCGCTAGTAACCTAAGAGCCTTTGGTATCGATCTGGATTTCGTGCATAACAGTCCAAGAGAATTTATTACTAAACGCAGATATGTTGATACAAAGAGCGGTCAACATTTGATGCGGGCGGACAGCATGCACCCTGACATTCAACCTCTAGATATAAACAGTCTCGAAGAGATCAACGATCTATACAGCGCAATAGTGATAAGCGATTACAATAAAGGGTTTATAGAATACAGTACAGTCAAACGTCTCCGGAGAGAGTTTAAAGGTCCTATCTTTATTGACAGTAAGAAAAATGATCTGGGTCAATTCGAAGGATGTACAGTAAAGGTAAATGAATCAGAGTACAACAATGCCACCTCCTTACCACAATCACTTATTGTTACTAAAGGTGATAGGGGAGCTCTGTACCAGGACCACTTGTATCCAGCGGTCAGGTCCGACATGTTCGATGTATGCGGAGCTGGAGATACCTTCTTAGCAGGCCTCGTTCACAGATATCTGAAAGGGGACGACATGGGTGCTTGCATTGAGTTTGCAAACAAGTGTGCTGCTATTGCCGTACAACATCGAGGGACGTATACGTTGACTAGATTCGACATTGAGTCGATAACATAAGTATGAATATATGGCGTAGCTTATTGAGTGTACTACAAGCGTTCTTTGGTGTACAAAGCTCTGAAAATCGTACTAGAGACTTTGAGCAAGGCAAGCCAATATTGTTCTTGATATTGGCTCTCGATGTGGTGGTGGTCTTTCTGTTATGCATTTACTTGTTTATAAAATATTTGGTTCTTTAGATGAAGATTCTAGTTACAGGGTACAAAGGGTTTATTGGTAGTCACGTATACAAGGCTTTGATTGATCATGGCCACAGTGTTGATGGTTACGACTACGATGAGAGTCATGGATGCATTCCATACATCGCGGACTACGATAACGTAATACATCTCGGTGCAATCAGTAGTACTACAGAAAAGGATATCAATAAGATATTCAAACACAACTACGATTTCTCTATCAAGCTATACAGAGAGTGTGATGCATATAAAGTCAATTTCCAGTATGCGTCTAGCGCTAGCGTGTACGGAGACTTAACCACCTTCAAAGAAGATGGTAATGTCAGCCCCATGAACCCATATGCTTGGACCAAGTATTTGTTTGACAAGTTCGTTACTGACATCGAGCCAAGTTCAAGAATTAGCTGCCAGGGGTTCCGTTACTTCAACGTATACGGTACCAACGAAGAGCACAAAGGAGCCCAGGCTTCCGTATTCACCAAGTTCAAGAACCAAGCAATCAAAGACGGCCGCATACAGTTATTCGAAGACAGTGAGAACTATAAGAGAGACTTCGTATGCGTCAACGACATAGTAGAAGTGCACAAGCAAATGATATGGCAGCATGTCAGTGGCATCTATAATGTCGGTACAGGTACGGCCGTCAGTTTTCAAAAGGTAGCAGACCTATGCAGTAGTAGACTTGGTGTACCTATTGAATATATTCCCATGCCAGATAACCTCAAAGGTCAGTATCAAAAATACACAAAGGCCAACAACAGTAAACTAAATAGTATTGTAGACATTAAATGGACTAGTCCCAAACAGTGGATAGATGCGAACTTAGATGCAGTTGAAGATATCAGAAAATCAGCTCTTACCTAACCCGACCATTACCAAGCCAGTCGACTGTGAACAGTTGTTGCATGCTGATCACAGGTACTTTGATAAAGACGGCTACGAGCTAAACTATCAGGAAAGACTGTTTCACAGAAACAGCAATGTTACTATTGACGAAGGTCACTTGTTCCATACAGCTAACCACGTCTCGTGGTTCTACGATCAACACGATTGTCAAAATGAACTGGTACTAGATCACAGTACCATTAACATGAGATGGAACTACACTGGTGCAGCAAGAGAGCAGATTAAGGAGATGGCAGTTCACAAGCCATCGCTCAATAAGTTGCTTGGTGTGTGTCAAAAATGGGGCATTGACTTTAGTTTAGACTATGTGTATAATGGACGCTGTCTAGAGGTGTTCCACATTGAAGCCGACTACCTAGACTACGATGCAGCATTGCATGATAAAAGTTTAGCCGAGCAGTTGATCTTGAACACCGATTGGTGGGATGGTGCCCACTGCTTGTTACGTGATCACGACAAGTGGTCACATTTGAATAGCGACGACCAAGCGGACTACAAGTCCAAGTACTTTGGTTGGAAGCGAGCATTTGACAATAGGAAGGTATTTAATTTTGCGACTTGATGGATTTGTAGAGAAGGGCTGGGGTCATGAGTTGATCTGGGCCACTAACGACAAGTACTGTGGTAAGCTACTTAGCTTCAACGAGGGAGCTATGTTCTCAATGCACTTCCATGCCGAAAAGGATGAGACGTGGTATGTCTTGTCTGGCAAATTTGAGATTAGATATATAAACACTCTGAATGCAGAGACGAAGACACTTACACTTAATACTGGTGATACGTGGCGGAACGAACCGCTGGAACCTCACCAATTGATTTGTTTAGAACAAGGTACGATAATAGAAGTCTCTACGCCTGATAGTGTAGAAGACAATTACCGAGTCCAACCTGGCGACAGTCAAAAGTAACGGAGTTGTGTATGTCGAATGTAATCAAGTTTCCGGTTCCACCGGCCGATCCGATTGTGCAGTCTAATGTTGAATGTATTAGTGATTT